>Ga0209639_1000651_pt1 | contig 44425 bp, 36 predicted proteins | sample EPASupsiteHSE605_FD_187268 | JGI IMG/M metagenome (GOLD analysis project Ga0209639, IMG submission 187268) | Bioremediated contaminated groundwater from EPA Superfund site, New Mexico - Sample HSE6-05 (SPAdes) (version 2) | ecosystem: Environmental > Aquatic > Deep subsurface > Groundwater >... | reverse complement strand
GACAATTGCAAATATCATAAACATCACCTGCTTTTTCAACACTTGGATAACTGATTCGATTATGAATCAGATCTAGAAACACTTCAAATGATTCTCTAGAATATGAAGAATCAAAGTTAAAAACCATTCCACAACTATTCTTGTAGAATTCCCGAAAAACTCCACTATGAAACAACAAACATCCAATATTCACTTCATATTTGTCTCCATTATAAATGACAATTCCATCTTTCTCTTGACAACAAAGACGAAAACGAAAACTATCAACAATTCCAAAATGTGATTCCCATTCTCTCAAGAAATTAATAACTCCAATCTGATCATTTCTATCACTAGGAATACATCCTGACACAAGAAAATCAATGAATTGACAAAAAATATCAAAATCACACGAATCACTCAAAACAATCTGATCCTCTGTCGTATATTCATCTCTAAATCTCTTTAAACACGATAAAACACCCTTTTCAACATGTTTTGTTTTATCCTTATGTTGAAATACAACTTCAGGCATCTTATAAAAAATGCCAAATATTGTTCAGACTATGTGGGTCACTTATTAAAAACTTGGCAATCCTCATTTGTAATTCGATGAATATATTAATATTTAAAGAGTTATTCTTCATAGAAAATCAATTTATTGATCAGGGAAAGAAAAAAAAAGAAAACTTCATTTAATGTATGTTTCTGGTAAATGAGTCATTTGTATTTTCATAATTCTTGACTTTATGGAGAGAGTGCTTTTAGTGTGAAAATCTTTGGGAAATCGGCTTCAGTGTCAATCAGTGAAAGTAAATGAAGACAATAGTTTATCTGAACTATTGGTTCTTTCAAACAAATTGTGATGAATCGACTGAAATGGTTTATAATAATAACTTTTGGTCCATATGAATCCTCTATATTTCCTCTTATTTAAGATCTCTCCTTTGTTATTCTTATTAGGCCCTTAATAATCAAGCACCAATTCATTTTTCGAGAACTAGCCAATTAATTAGGAGAAAAATTAAGAACTATGGATCAAATGGCATTATCAAGAGAGATCAATGTGATTATCATAAACAAAAAATGACTTTTGAATTATGGCAGAACAAATATTTGAATTGTTTATTTATCAAAATCTAATGTCACTTTTGGATTTTGATAACAAATCTCATTGTTGTTTTAATGGTTGTTTATTTTATCGTAAAAGCCCGCGCTTTTTCTGAGGATGGATTTGGCGCCATTTTATTAAATGAGTCTCCAACCTTACCTTGAACTAGCCAAATCATTCATCAAAGGCGAAGTTATTGATGACAGTGAAAAGAATATGCAAGAAGCATTGAGAATATTCGAAGAATTCTTAGAGCACCAAAAGACAAAAGAAGAAGCCCAAATTGAGCTTCTCAAGTACTTGAAATCGAGCGAAGTTCTAGAAAAATTCGATAATCTGTATAAAACAATAATGAGCCAGCCAAGTGGAGCCGGAAATGAAGCAAGGGCGGCAGGAAGACAGAAATCAAGGCCATGGTCAACAGAAGAGGATGAAAGGCTTAAATCTGCAGTAGAAGAACACGGCGTTAATAACTGGGGAACTGTATCGGATATTGTTAGCAATGGGAGAACTCGAAGTCAATGTAGTCAGAGATGGAATAGAGTTATTAACCCAAAACTTTCGAAAGCTAACTGGACACAAGAAGAGGAAACAAAACTAATATCTGCTGTTGAAGCTTATGGTATTAAAGCATGGACACGGGTTGCTGCCGAGTTTGGAAACAGAAGCGATGTTCAGTGTAGGTTCAAATATAATTTTATAATGAAAAAGAGAAACCAACAAGGAGGTGATGGGGAAATTAGGTATACAGATCCTTTTAATTCCATGAGCCATATGAATGACGAAACAAATCTCTTACCAGATCAAAAAATTACAGATGAACATGAGCAATGAACATAAATATCATAAGTTTTGTTCTTGTTTAGGAAGTTTTTTTTTCTTTTTTGTAAAAAAAGGGTAAACTATGGGGAATTCATAAATGGCATCAGTGTTTCATCAAGCAAATCCTGATGAACTCTTGGTTCCACCTGTGAACTTTTCACTAGTTGTTAAAGGAATTTATAGAGGATCATATCCAAATGTGCGAAATTTCTCATTTTTGAAACACCTTGGTTTGAAGACGATTTTGTTTTTGTGCCCAGAAGACTATTCTCAGAGTAATATGGATTTTTTAAAGCAAAATCAAATTAACTTGATTACTGTTCCTATGGAGGGAAATAAGGAGCCATTTAAAGTCATACCTCTTGGTTTAATGAACGACGCTCTTCAGCATTTAACAGATTCCAGAAATCATCCTATTTATATTCATTGCAATAAAGGAAAACATAGGACTGGATCGGTTGTAGGCTGTTTCCGAAAATTGCAACATTGGTCCCTCACTTCGATATTTGAAGAATATCGTCGATTTGCTGGTACTAAAGCAAGACAATTAGATGAACAGTATATTGAGTTATATCAACCTGTTATTTCCAAGATTATTACTAATCCTCTTCCAGAATATCTTAAGCACTTGTGCTAAATATCTTTTTTAAACAATAATTTTTATGCCATTTCTTTTCTTGAGCTCATCTATCAATAATTTTGCAGGGTTTCCTTTAGGGTGGGCACTAATATTTTGAATCACTTCGATTGCCTTGGGATTTTCTTCGATTAAGTGGGGCATTAAAGCGGACAATACAAATTTCATGCCATTCTTGGAAGAAAGAGCAGCCTCAACAATATGAAAAGCATCGATTCCAAGAATATTCTCTTTCATTACCAATGAGAAACGCTCTAATACTGCAGTTGACGACTTTAAAGATATCATAGCACCACTTGCAATATCCTCTGGGCTCTCTAAAGAGGATATTTCGATATTACTATCTATTAAATTAGATATATTATATTTATTGAAGGCTTGCGGCGTATTTGTTAGCAAAAGACTATTAAAACCTTCTTTTTGAATATAATCTGATATCATTTCTATCATTTGATCCTCTAATCCATCTATTGGAATTGTATTAACAATTTGGAGAATTATTTCCTTGGATGCACCATTTTCTAATGCATTACGTAATATATCTGGATAAGAAACATTGTTTTCTAGTAATTCTTTAATAACAAAATTATAGTTGTCTTTTGTCCATATTGTATTATGCATTAAATATGGATTTGTATTCATGGCCTGGAAAGTATTCATCAAACTTAGATATTACTTGTTGCATATTAGGCCTTCTTCTGGGTGATCTTTGAAGAACAAATTCTAAAAAATTTCGATATTTGGGATCATTTGGTAACATTCGAATATGTTGAGGTAGAAGTAAAGGTTCGCTTGTATTGGTGATTCTTGTGTAAAATCTACTCCAATCAGAGTCAACAAATAAAAACTCTCCTGTTATTAATTCATAAAAAAGGCATCCAATTGACCATATATCACTCGGAGGGCCTGCACCTGGATTCTTCCTTCTATCAAACATGGGGTTAGTAATTGAAGAATTCAAAGCTATAGAAAGCATTTCAGGTGATTTTATCCATTCTGTTCCTTTATTTAACAAGGTATAGCTATTAGACTCATTTTTGTAACACATTGATTCACCGAAATCTGCAAGAGCTGGAATTCCGCATGCATCTACCATGACATTATCACATTTGATATCAAAATGATTGATTTTTCGGTCAGTAAGAATAGTTGCCGATTTTAAAAATGCTCGGTAAGCAGAGAGCAGATGATCGATGTTGGGATTATCTCCAAGGGACTTTCTCCATGATTTTAAAGTTGTTGGGTAATACTCCATTACAATGAAATAAGAATCTGAAGAACAGCCATAATCAATTAACTGGGTTACTCTTCTATCATCTTTACAAACTTCTAAAATGGAAACTTCAGAATACACTTCTACTAATTTTGGATTATCAAATTCATTTCGGGATTTTTGGAGCATTTTAACCGCATGTTTTTTCCCATTTATAACAATGGACATAACAGCTCCAAAAGCACCAGAAGCTATATGTTGACCACCAGTATATGGGGTGGGATCAAATAGGGATGGACAAACTAGACGCAAAAGTCGCTGAAAATCCAAATATTGTTGATACTGATCCATTTTTGTGATATTATGATGTATTTGGCTTGGCTGATGGTTTTCTCTGTTGGAATCGATCATTGTATCATCTTCATTATGAGATGCAATGAAGCAAGGGAAATTACCGCTATATGCCCTTGCTGATAAATGCAATGGCTGAGATAAATCCAATTCAGGTCCAAATCTTGCTCTTTTTTCATTGTTCACTTGCCCTAATTGAAGCATTGGAATGATTGGTACATCAGGAGTGAACCACTTTTTCAATTTTTCGTACATAATTGAATGTGTTGATGATTCCATATGACACATCAAAGTAAATAGAATATTTGGTTTCCTGTTAACATGCGGAAATGGATCAACAAAATTTATATCGAAACGATGAAGCGAATGATCAATTAAAAGAGAAAACAAGAGTTGTATCATTTGAGCATGTATATCATCTGAAAAATAGATAGGATATTTAGATTTTTCAACTTGATAATCAATATTAATAACAGAAACAGTATTCACATACTGATATATTGGAATGGGTGGGAAATGAAGTTGTAATTTGGGGTTATCAAGATCAAGTTTTGGAATGGATTTATTAATATTTAAATAAGTAATCGCTGTTTGCGAATGAATATGCTTTGGAATTGCTCTTTCTCCAGCCAAAGACTCTAATTCGATACTTTTCATCAAATATCTTACAAAGTGTAAGCTATTAAACTGATCAGTTAAAGCATTTCTACGGTTAGTCACAATAGTGGTAATAACACCTAAATATGAGTTTATCACATCTACCCTCACACTTTGTTTTAAAAACTCGATTATTAGTGACGAATAAAAATAAGTGAAATACCATTTGGTTGTGCTGTCATCAAGAAAAGACCTAATGGCTGAGAAAAATGATAATCCGCATATTACACATGATGGATATTCATTATGAGTGATCATAAAATCTTGAAGTACAGAAAATGTTCCATCATGTAACATAGCATAATGAATAAATGATGAGGGATAATATTTTCCAAATGAAAACAGAATCAGAAGATTTGTTCGACTACCTAAATCAATGGGTTGTTTAATAAGATCATCTACGGTGCGAATAATAGATTGTGACACAAGATTGAAAATCGCAACGTTGATACTCTTATTGGTTTTGGTTTTTAAAATGGCTGTGAATAGAAAAAGATATGGTATTGTATCAAGCGGAGAATTTGATTTTACAAACTGAGGAATAATTTTGTGTAACAATATTGGAATTATATCATTTATTCTAGAAAGTGTTAAAAAATCATACAATACATAACACGAAATAATCGGATCTTCTGCTATTAACTCACCAATCATTTCTAAAAAAATCTTTTCTGAATAAAAATCATTAAACTTTTGGATAAGTTGCTCACGAATAGAAACAAATTCTATAAATGAATGATCCAGTTTGTGGATTTCATCTATTGAGTATGCTAATAAATGTAGATGGCCGCTTTCTAATTTATAGTGTCGAATTAGCTCAGATAAAGCAATTTTTGGGTTTTGTAATTGAATCTCGGACAAAAAAATTCTTGTTGGCTTCAAAATTTCAAATTTTTCTTCTTCGAAAGGATCGAGTGGGAATACAATCAATTTTGATACAAATTTCAATACTAATGCTGATCCTAATACTCCGCCAAATGTGCTGATATCATGCTCATCTGTTTTTGTATATGTATCATCATTAAATGATCCAACAGCTGAAAAAGCTCTTCGTGTATTCCTTGTACCAGGTAAAAAGCCATCTTGCGTAGAACTGAGACTGATAGTGGGAATTGTTGATAGACTATTGTTTGCTGTCGTAGAAAATGAAACCTTTGAATTAGGAAGAGTCTTGCTTGGAGAAGACAGAACACGGATTTTCCTCTTTTCTTTCAAAATATAGTTGCATTTGGTCTTAATATCATATAATGTTTCTATTGTTTGAGGTGATACGGAAACGAAACAAAGTTGGGCAATTTGATTTAGCCTTTTTGATAGTTGTGAGTGTCGTTCATCGATGCTAAGTCTGGAAAACTTGATTGCAGCCACTTTATTGCTTAAAACACGAATCTGATTATCAATTTCATTTAACTCATTTTTCAAGCTATCTCTTTGTTTGACAACGCTTCTATATTGTTGTTTCATTGTCTCAGGATCAATTGTCTGAAACAGAGAAATGACTCTCATATAATCATTTATTGCTCTAAAAAATTCTTTTTTTTCGTCCTTGAGATTCTCTTGAAATGCATAGTAGTGTGTAACTACCAAAGGAGGGAGTACAGAACCGCTACTGCTTATTGTTTTAATACGTGTGCTGTAAAGTTTTCCATTATCATCATCTGAAACAAAAGAATGAGATCTTCTTGTAGTTAATCTAGAATAATCGTTAAAATTTCGATGACTTAATCCAGCCGTGGTATCATATTTGATTTTTGGCAATTGACTATCCAATTCACTTATCTTTTCTTCAAGAACACTATTTTTATATTCGTATGAGGCTACCCTAGTCTCTAACATTCGAAGCTTATCAAAACGAGCTAATAGCTCTGAAACGTATTGTTTTGGCCTAAGATTGCTGATTTCTTTGATCAAATCATCATTCACACTCTCTAATCTCATCAATCGCAAATTATAACAGTCAATATGCTTCTTTAGAGAATTATTACGGCGCTTTAAAGTCTCTATTTTACCAGGTTGATTTTATCCGTTTACGGAATTTTACAAAAAATCGGTTAGGTTTTCAATGAAATAATCGTAATGACGTCAAAACCGATTGGTCATTTTAATGATTTACGGGTTTTTCGTAATTAATGATAATGGCGACATTAGACTTGCTCGAGCTTATGTTGAAATGAGCCAAGAAACCCGTAACAGATTGGCCCATGAAGTATTTCGTATGGTTTCAACCAGAGCGGCCAATTTATGCAATATTGTTCCAGGTGACGGAATCACCAGCTATTCTTTCCAAAGAAAGGTTTCTGTTGTATATCGATCATATGCATCACTTTATGTTATTACAATTGTTGACGAGTGCGAAAATCCACTTGCAATGCTTGATATTATTCATACATTTGTCGAAGTTCTTAACGGTTGCTTCAAAGATGTTTCTGAAGTTCAACTTGCATTCAATCCAGATAAGGCTCTTCAGGCCTTGGATTCTTTAATCAACGGCGGCCTAATATTTGAAACCCAATCAGACATCGCATTATCAAGGATAGCAGAAGAAAATGCCCAAGACAAGAGGTTTGGCATCAAAATGAATTATCCACAAAAGTAAAACATCTTTGGTTTATAATTAAGCTGCCTCATTTTTGGTTTTAAAAAGAAGCAGATTTCCATCACTAATTCCACACTCATTTAGAGCTTTGCTGAGCTCATGCATCACAGCATGATCCTCATTATTATCATATGCATCTCGGTTTTTATAAACCCAAATCTCAGAAAAAGAGTTGCTAATCTCACCAGAAGTGTTGCTCAGATAAAAATGCCAAAGTTTTCGCGGTAGAATTGTGTTTATTGTGGAAAAAGGTAAGTAGGCCTTGGGAATATAGTCGCTGCAGAGAAAAAGGACAACCTCCATTTATTGGACGATTATTTCTAATTTACATTGGGAAACAGAAGTGTCGGTCTCTCCGAAAAAACGACCTTTGTCCTGATAACAGACTCCACAGAGACTCCTTCCTTGGTTCCTTTCCTCATCACCAGTAATGGCTTTTTGAGTTTATGGATTTTGCCCTTTAATTGGTGATTGCCAATATTCAAAGTTGCGTGATCCCCTTCGATTTGAAGAGGCCCGATATTCTGGCCTTCGATATTGTCTGTTTTCGATTTGATTTTCCCTTGAAGTTCAATAATTGACCACTCGTTTAAAGAGCCTGAAACAGGTAGTACTGGAATCCTCATAATAAACTGATCAAATCATCGCTTTTTACTTAAGTTTTTTCTTTAACTCCTCTGCTGAGTGTTTAAGCAACCTAAATATTGTCAGAACAATCACCAAAATATTGCATATGGCCAAAATGAAAGCAGCATAATCGGCTCCGACTCTAGGCTCATCAGTGAAGACTATTTTATAAAATGACTCCCAAAATGTGTAATAAAACAAAACTGTAACAAGCAAAACAGCAACAGCAAGCATCAAAATACGGACTGGGGGTGCATAATGCTTGAGTCTCTCCTCTGTAACAAGAAACATATTAGAAAAAGTGACGTGGCCACATAAAATAGTGTCAGTTTTATTATGTTTACGGCTATCGACACTCCTCTCACTCTGCCCAGCGGGAAGGTGATATATGTGAGATCCAAGTTAGGCGAAGGGGGCTTCTCATTTATTTATAAGGCATCTGATTCTCCTGGAATTGTGGAAGATGCATTTTATGCGATAAAAGTTTCTGAAGATAATGATGATTCTAGGTCTTATATCGAGTACGAGGCATCGATGATGCAATATGTATGTTTTTCTCCATAGATTTATGGAGAGATTAATTTTACTAACACACAGGTTAAGGATAGGGTGTCGAAAAGTGATTATTTGAGGATTTGCAGTTATGAAACTGTTTTTTATTACCAAAATAGGGTCATTATTGTTATGGAATATTTATACAATAGTCTATTTGATGTTATTGTTGAGCGAGGATTCCACGGGTTTCGGAGCTATGACATTCATCAATTTCTCGGCAATGTTTTAGAAGGAGTGAGATCCTTGCATAGAATTCAACTAGTGCATACTGATATCAAACCACAGAACATTCTGTTAGTATCGAAAAAAGATTTCAATGTTAAAGTTGCTGATTTTGGAACCAGCTTTGCTTTAGGCACCGATATCATTTATCCTGTTCAAACGCTAAATTATCGTGCGCCCGAAACAATACTTCATCTTCCTTTAGATGAGAAAATTGACATGTGGTCGTGTGGCTGTCTAGCTATGGAGCTCTTCAATGGCTTTCCTTTGTTTATTGTTAATTCAGAACAGAATATGATATGTTCGATCAAAAAATTAATTGGCGATATACCTGCTGAAATGGTCGATCGATCTCCAGTCAAATCAAATTTTTTTGTTGATGGATGTCTACTTTCTCCTGAAGAGTTTCAATCTCAGCCTAATATTCCAATATTCAAAACTTGTTTTTCAAAATTACACAATTTCCATTATTATTTTGATTCTTATCATATTTCACCATCTTCCAGACCAGAGTTTATCCAAACAGAAACACACAATATTTCGCACTTGCATTCATTAGTCAGTGGCCTTCTTGAAATTGATCCAAGAAAACGATTATCTGCTGAACAAGCACTTTCTCATCCATTCTTTTCTGATTTTAAAAAAGATTAGTTAAAAATGGGTAACAAATAAAATGTTAATAAAATTAGGGTTTATTATGAATTTTTCTGTTCATTTGATTATATTATTAAGTTTCCCAAATTGAAACATATCTTTTGATAATATTTTTTCATAAAACATTACATAAGCGAAGTATAAGATAATACATGCTATTTGATTAGTTAAATAGAAAAAATACAAATATATATGTTCAAATGTGAATACTTTGAAATATATCAGAAATAAAGAGAAAAAATTATCAATTTGAAAATCCATTCAAATTATGATAAATTCAAAAATAAACTTATTTCCATTAAAATGGAAATAAAACATTTTCCTAGTTTGGAAAAAAATATGTAAATTCAAAAATAAATTGGATACCTTTAAAATAGAAACAAAATTTAGAAAAAAGAATTCCTAGTTTGGAAAAAAAACATGATAAAATTGATAATCCAATTTCATTCTTATCAAATATGTATTTTGAAAAAAATTTAAAATTTGAATTCAATAAAGATTATATTCATTTGATTAAATTTCTCATTATTCTATAATCAATTTCTCCTTTATCATTAATATAATATCGATAAACAGAGTGATAAAGAGGATATTCATGATATTGATTCTTTTTGGATATAAAGAACAGGATCAACTCAAAAGTTCTCTGGCAATACTCTCCTGATCCCTGATCAATTAGCCAATCCAATAAAGCCTCTTTATCCTTATCATGAAACTTATTATGTAAAATATCAATAATTCTAATAAAAAGTTCAAACAGTTTTTTTTCTATTTCTTCGAAAGACTCATTTTGAAGATAATCATGATTCAACAAAAATGAAGAAATTATTACTATGCTACAAAAATAATAAATGAGAACTTCTACTTCATTATCAACGAGAATTTCTGGTGCTTGGCTGATTGTCAATATCAAAAAGTCCTTAACGGGAAGAATCCCAGAATAGGTGAGTAAAAACTTAATCAATCTCAAAGATAGCCCAGAATTTCCAAGAATTTTGAATGATGCATTATTGATATTCTTTTTCTTTTCATTTACTTCTTCTTGGATTAACTGGAGCACTCTCTCATGATACTCATTGTTGCTGTCGCTTTCGGTAGAAAACTCATTTTTTTGCTTAAAGGCGAATTCGGAAATGAATAGTTTATTACTAATCTTTGTATCCATACCAACTAAAAATGATAACTCCACTGGGCCACAGATCTTGGAGATATACTTAACTTCAAAATTGGTTTGTGATTTAGATATTGCTTTGCTAATATCCTGGCTAAATTTTGCAATTGGAAAAGAATTGACTCCTTCTAATTTATTCAAGTAAAAATCAAATACCTTCTTCCTTATTTCATCCTTGTGTTTATAAAAATGAACATCGACAATAAATGTCTGATCAATAAAAACGATATCATGATTAAAACTACTAATAAATCGGGACCTAAATTTGTCGTGTGGCCTCTTCAAATCAATATAATAGGTTCCATTCACAGGTTGCGCAAAATTAAGGGACCTCAGTTTAATAAATATCTGGATAAGAGGTCCCTTTTCCCATCTGCTCAGCATATATGAATATTAGTGATATAAAATTCTCGTTTGATTTATTTACAAAAAAGACAGAATTTTAAAGACCAGCAATTTTAGTTTAAATGTGATCGAATGGGTTAAATGAAGTTCCGAGGTAGTCCCCGAAATACATTCCGCCATCGAATGAAAAGATATCATTGGTATATGTGGTTCCATCATTAGGTTGAATAACAAAACTTTGTTCAACTATTGGGTCATCTTCCTGATTATTAGAATCTGGTTGAACAATTGTGACAAAATCCAGAACAGGAGGATCAGGTTCTAGATATTTTGCACCCTTAGGGTTGGCAATAAGAAATCGACCATTATGGAAGATTCGAAAAGAAAACATAGTTTGAAATGACAAAACCGCTTCTTCTCAATAATTTCAAATAAACCGCTTCTTCTCAATAATTTCAAGTAAAGTTTTTTATGTTATTTACTAGAGTAACAATGATCAGGGATGCTTAAAAAACTTGAGCATGCACAACTATGTAAAATTTAGTGCATCGTGAATGATCAAGCAAAAGTGAAAAAACTCGAGCATGCACGAAAAGCAACCCTGACGATGATACAAAAAATTAGCATTGGAAATGGCGATTATAATAGTATTGATCAATTATTAGGTGATTCTAGGGTATGTTCAAGTCATACTCATTCAAGAAAAATGAGTGGAAAATATATTGATCAATGGAAAAATGGATTTTATGAAAAGTGACAATATGGGATTTTCCATATTTGCTTCAAATCCAATAATCTACTTTGAAGAGATGAACATGATTAAAAGAATGATTAGGTAATAAAAAGATAAATATATTTGAATACAATTATTATATTTAACGGAATTATTTTGTGTATATTTTTAAATATTATGAATTTTGGATTGTATCATTTATCATTATCCAGGGCATTCATTAATAGCCCGTTAATCTCTAATAGAGGTGATAATTATCATGTACAATTGAGCTGTTTCAGTAATTTTTTTAAGTCTTTGTTTGATGGTCATGGATCAATGAAACTAAATCACTGTTATTTGTTAAAGTTTTTGGACAAATCAATTGTTTTAAGATCAGACTATGAAGAATTTTCCAAAAAAACATACAAACATCATTTATCATATGTGAATATTGAGAATTCTTGGTTTGATAATGTTAAATCAACTTCGAAAGGAAGTGCTATTGAAACAAATTATTATTGCTTTTTGATTGTGAAATCATGTGTATTTTCCAATTTGTACTCTCCAAAAGAAGGAGGAGCGATTTTTCATTTTGGAACAGAATCAAACATATCTAAATGTTGCTTTTCTTCATGTTATTGTGGGGAGCTCAAAGATTCAAATTCTGGAGGGAATATATTTTCATTAAATGGTAACTGTAGAATATATTACTGTCATGCAAAAGAGTGCGCTCCTGTAACATCAAAAGGAGGAGATTCATTATATCAACTATATGATGGATTGATAATGATTTCGGAGTTTAATGGAACCCGAAATTGTACCCCAAATTATGGAAGTATTGGAGGAGCATTCCAGAATCACAACGAGAACTCTACAATTTCTTTTTCAATCTTTACATTTTCTAATGATTGTGTCCTCTTCGAATCTTGGAATTCAATAGCCACATTAAACAAGTGCAACTTCATTAATAATACTCTCAAAAGTTGTGCTATTTACTCTTTTCAATCCACAGTATACATTAAATCATGCTCTTTTTACGGAAATAGTCTCAAAAACACGATTGGAACAGTAATATTCTCTGAATCATTCACTGATTATTCTGTCTCTGGTGCCATAGTGACAAGTACAACGCTACAATCAGCCACTGGGTTTTCAATATGCAAAATAGACCAAGATACACCATTCTACACTTCTTCCTCATATAATATCCCACTACAGTTATTATTCATTCTTTTTTCAGAATATTCCTGTTTATGAGACAATGTCACCTTTTGTGCATAATTTTTTTCCACTTAGTCAATAAAATGCCATTCATTTTCTTGTTTGTATAAAACATGCCCCAGCCTGAGAATCACCTTAATAGATGATTAATTGGTGTGAACAATTCCCAAATAAACACCAAGTGAGAACATAAGCCTTGTTATGCTACTGAGACTTTTTTTTCTCAGAAACAATGGGATTGAATAATTCATTTATGGAGAGATATTATTCAGGGGTAAAATTTCCTAATTGAGATAGATAACCTTATCAATATTAATAACCGAAATTTTTAGTTATTTATAAATCAGAATTTTTATGGTTTTGAAGCAGAATCATATCAAAGGCCGAAGGAAAGGATCAGATCCTGGAGGTGCATATCGTAATGGTATTTGGCCGGATTTTCCACCACAGCCCCCTGTTCCACTCTCGCCGCTTGTTCCACCAGCGACAATTTTTCCATTTAACATCCATTTCCAATTCGAGATTGAATACGTTTCAATCATCTTTTTGGTTTTTGGATTTACTTTCTTCAATAAATGACGATTTTTTGATTGCTTTTACTTAATTGGAGAGATTTGTTGTTCATTAAACTCTATCTAGTTTTCTTCTGGGCAGATCTCCAAACTATTTTAAAAAGTTTTTTCAATGTTTAGCAAAAGGAATTTAAGACTCAATAGTGTTTACATAAAGCTATTTATTTACGATTCTGATGGATACTATCCCTGCAAATATTATGGAACCAGCTTCAAATATAGTATGCTTTTTGGGGTCCAAAAGTGCTTCGTGGGGAGAATTTATCAATAAGTTGAGATTAATATGTTACAATGTTAGCATATGACATTGAAATTGTTCATGAGCTTGAATATAATTGTATGCAAATGCTATGAGATACCTTATTGTTTGAGAAAGTGCAGTGTGAGCTAATAATTGAGGATGGAGATTAGGTACTAATACCATAATATCGAAGAGCACTGTCTAATTGAACTGTTTATGTTGTCAACTCTCTGATTACCTGATTCTAAGCGAATAGATAAATATACAGATGTAGTATGAGAGCAATTTGATACAGATAGATGCTCCACTTGATTCACCCGAGAAACACAAAGATAAGCAAAGTGATATGAATAAAAAAAACTCCACAAGAGCATCTATTAGCACATATCAATCTGAGATATGAATTTGAAGAAGAGAAGTTTGTTGTTCCTCCTCTTTGAGAACAAACACAGTTATTGAACATTGAGTAATTGATATTCATCTAGCAAGAACAAACAGAAACAAATATTACCCCACAATATCCCGAGTATGATAAATCTCTTGAGAAGAAACAATTAGAAATATTGATATTTTTATCAACTTAAGACTTTCCTTAATCTGTTCTTTCTTTTTACAGCCCTGACCAACATCGCAAATAATATCATTATCATTCAATTTGTTTGGTGATTTTGTTTAACATTTTAGTGTTTTCTATCACTAATGGGAAAAATTCAACAAATATGAATATTTTTGAATATCCATAAAACGAATGATTTTGATTCCATTTGATCCAGAACATTTGATCAAATATCTAATATTTGAAAAGAATTATCCAAAAAAACATGATATTTGGAGGAGAATTGTTGGAATGATTCGTAAACATTTGTCATCTGTGAAAATCCATGATTAATAATTGAAGATAAATGTGTTTTTTTTTTGAGTATTTCGTATAAATGTTTGATAAACATCATTTGCATATTGTTTTTTCGAATAACAGATTTGATGCTGTTATTCCACTTGACGGGAACATTCTCACATAAAAAATTCCCTTTATCCAAACAATCTTTCAATGCCCTGATTGATAGATTTATTGATCGTTTTGACTTTTATTCATTATCCTTTACAGACAATTATAATGAAATTTCCATTTAATCAAAAAATTGCCACTCATTTTCCTGTTTGTATAAAACATGACCCAGCCTTAGAATCACCTTTATAGATGATGAATTGGTGCGAGCGAAACCCAAATAAACCCCAAGTGAGAACATAAGCCTTGTTATGCTACTGAGCCTTTTATCTTTTCTTTTTGAAACCAACAAATTTGATATTTTATTCTTTGATTTGAGGAGTTGTATATTTCATTGTTGGATATTCTTGGGCTCTCGAGCATTTGTAAAACTCCGAGCTCCGAGCATGCTCGAGCATTTTTCCCAAGCCTATTGTTGGATAAATCGGGAAAACATTCAATAATCTTAAACGTTATAATCGTTTTCCCCACAAATGCTGGAATTTTTATTGATAACAAAATGACTTGATAAAATAAAAATCACTTATTCCTAAGGTAAATACGATGAATGTCCCCAAGAAAAAGAATCCTACTCTGATTATTAGTCACAAAAAGCTAGGTATATTGATATCAGATCCTACAAATGCTAGATTTATAGAACCGTTGCCTATTATTCCATCACAGGTATCTGAACAGTTGCCTATTATTCCATCAGAGGAATCTGAACTATGGTTACTTGATCCAGATACCATTGAATCACAGAATTTTTTTGAATGGACAAACAACGAAAGAGAGATCGGGAACATTTCCGATAATCCTTTCGCCATTTGAATTGACTTTCTCAATAAATATGGTTATTTAATTTCTTGGTGAACAATTGTACATATTTGCTTTTTTGATCAGTTAAATCAAGTTTTCCTTACTGGAAGAGCCCCTAACTGTTTTTTGAGGTTTAGCAATCGGATCATAAAGACTTAAAAATGCTTACTGAAAAGTATTCTGATGGGAAACATTGCTAAACCTGGAAACCAAGTTCTTGAGAAGAATAAAATGTTCTTATTCTTCTTGGAAACAAACTTAAATGTTTATAACAATGATAAGTGTTCCAAAGTGCCTTTTTCCATATGTCTATGTCTTCATGATATTAATAAACTTCCCTAGTAGGCTGTTTTAAATATTCCATCCGAAAGTTATATAAAATGCGGAATTTTTTCCGGTGACGAAACTGGAATGGAATTATATAGATTCGTTTTATTCACTATTTCCTGGTATTCTTGTTTAATGCGAGGGCTAATTTTTTAAAATAATGGACAATAAAAACAACAAAAAACGGCGCGGTTTTCATTCTTCAAGTGATAAACCATGAGCCAATAGGTATTAATTTTGATGATCAATCTATTGAAAACCCAAATGAATTTGATTATTTCTATCAATAAGGAAATGGATGTGAAACCGAGTTAAACTTGGTTTTCATATTTTTAGTCATCTTACTTTATCTAAAACTGCATTTGCCTAATATTCCTCCATTATTGAGGTTTTGGAGGACTAGTTTCATACAATAAAATGGACCCTTTACAGGTTGTTTTTCAGTTTTTAAAGGAAGAAGGCTATGAAACAGCCTTTAATTCACTGGTTGAAGAGAGTGGAAAGGAATATAATCCGAGGCTCTTAAGAGAGCATTTTTTAAGACAAAACCTTGGGGAATTTATGATCAATAAGCAAACTGCTGCTTTTAGAGGAATTTTGGAGGGCAAAAAGCTTAGAATGTCTTCAAATAGTAATAATCTGTCATTAGATGCATCTCCTGTCTGTATGATTAAGTATGGTCAGGGCTTTATTGCAAGTTTTAATGACCAAAGCATAAAATATTTCTCAAGGAATCTTGATATTATTAATTCGGTTAAATTTTCTTGTCCAACATCATTATCTTTTCAGATACACAATGATCTACTTTTTTTTGGAGGTATGGGCGGAATAATTGGGAAGATATCTCTAGTAGATTTTACTCTTCAGGCAACACTTCAGCTTAAAGTACAATCTGTTATATCGATTAGAATTCTTGGGGATTTTTTAATAGCAGTATCTCAATCAGGAACACTTGCAAGAATTAGGTTATCTGATTTTGAATTTGAATCTACATATGATCATCAAATGCCAATAACATCCTTATGCCTTGTCAGCAATGGAGTCATATACTCATGTCAAAACGACAATGTTTTTCATTATCGATCTAATGAGAATTTCAATGATCTTAAGTATCTATATATGAATCCCAATGAATTAGATTTTGGCGGGGTTGGGATCAGGGATTTGAGAGAATGCCCATGCGATTCATGTGTTTTTGCGGCGCTCACAGATAAGCATCGTGCAGTTATTTACCGATTCTCTCCCGAAAGAAAAGAATTAGAAATTCTTGCAAATATCACTCATTTCTTAAGTGATGGACTAACACAGCCTCAAATCATTTGGCCTCATGGGAGATATGTGTTTGTTACATCAGACGAAATGAAAATTGTGGGAGTCGATATTTCATCTAACTCTGTTCTTTGCAAAAAAGATGGCTGGAAAAAGTCTCCTAGATGTATGATATGGTTAGAAAACAGACTTATCATTGGGGCATTTGATAAGTCTTTAAGCTATATAGATTTTGAAGATGAAAACGATTAGTAAAAATGAAGAATGTTCATACAGATATGAGCCCTGGTATATACGAAATAGGTGCTGATCCATCATGGTTTAAAATGATATTTGACGTTTTGAAATCCGTTTGTTATACTGATACACCTATAATCCTTACAATCATTTTTCATTTTGTAATTTTTTCCACATTGTTGAGAAACAGAAAGAAGATTATTATTTCATCATTTTTGTTCGGAGCATTGTGTTTTTTGATCGTCCTGACCCCAAAAATCAATTCATATCTTATGGAATCATGGGATAAAATGCACTTCTCCGTCAACTACTTTGATGAAAGTTGCATATTCATGTTTTTATTCTGGACAATGCCTCTGATGATGACTGCTATTGTCATGCTGATGATAATGGTATTCGAAATCACCATCCAGTTCATCACCCGGAGAAAAACCCGGCGTAGGTAAATTTTTTGTAAAATTATAATGAAAACTCCTGTTTCTTTCGAGATCCACCAGGTTTGCCGTCCTAAAAAGGTTAAAGATCTTCTTCCTAAGAGCTTTGTTGAGAATGTAGGGCTAAATCCGGATCAATTTGTCTTGGGGAAAGGCCATACTGAGCCATCACAACCAAATGAGGAGCCAAAACGGCTTCAGTTAAGAGAGAAACATATTCCAAAGGCTGTTTTTTTCGATGATTACATGGAAAATGATACTGATGAAAGGAAAGGTGTTCATAATTCGAACAATCCTGGGGATACAAACCAACTTCAGAGTTATCGCATTACAATTGGTGATCAAAAAACATCAGCAATATCCCTATTTAATTGTTCTGATAAGAAAAACACTGGAATTATTGTGAGAGCAGGCCAGTATCACAGATATGCTGTTTTGAATGAGCCACTTCCACCTGAAGATGCTTGCAAATCTGCTATTCAGATCATCGGATTGGATCCAGATTTCCAACTGAGAGACTATCTTGAAGGGCAAGCGAATGTAGCAAAGACAATCGCTGAAATCCTTGTGTCTCTTCAACATATTGAGACTGTCATTATCAGCGTTGAATCCGTTTCATGCTTTGTGAGATCCATCCTTCGAGTTAAGGTCACTAACTCAAGGGCTGAAAGAATCGATATGCTTGTATCAGGGCTGATTGAGATATTCTGTGTTGCTATAGAGTTGTATGAGTAAACCCTGTGTTTTTTGTTAAACGGCCATCAAGTTCATAAAACAGAATCATGGCTGAATCATATGTTGAAGAGATAATATCTAGTTTTATGGAGTTGAAATTACCTAATTCTGCTGAACAAATAAACGAATCTTTGTTACGAGGAGATATGGTCGAAATAGAGACAATTTTTTCCGAAACAATTGAAATTATTGATGAAAAATCTGTTGAATTGCGTAAAATGGTTGATAAATTGAAGAAAATTCGGGACTCCACAAATCAAGATACTTTTTGGAGCTCTTTGTCAGAGAATGAATATAGTCCAACTGTATTATCAGCCTTGTGTTCTGTTTTAATTAGCAAAAATGATGCAATAAGACATAGTACAGCAGCTATGTATTCAATATTATTAGGAATGAAACCTTTGACATTGATTTGGAATCCGATTCTGTTTAATACATTGCTATCAATAATGATTTCCGCTTCTCAGATAATTGAAAGCACCAAAAAACCTGCTGATGATGAAATGAACAACATTGTTATTGCAAAAGATGTTCTTGAGAATCTATCTGACGCAATGTGTCAACAACTTACTAGTTTAATTGGTAATGATGGTATTATTGCCCTTATCGAGCTTTCTGTGAAACTTTCATATGGATATTCTAGTGATTTTGATCAAATTAATCAAATGATTAAGCCAGTTATATATAGGTTTCTATCAGCTGCAGCATGCACTCATCTTGAGAATGTCATTCCATTTGTCGTTTCTGCCTTGCTTCTCGAGTTTTTGCCATCAAACAAAAAAGTAACACAGAGGGTTTCTTCAATACGGCAGTTCTATATAGAATTCTTAATAGAGAAAGTTGAGGGTAATCAGAGACTATTGTATTTATCTATGCAGCACCTTTTAATGAGATGTCCCGATAGATCTGTAAATCGAGAGAGCATTGCATATACCGTTTCCAAACTAATCACCCAACTTAATGATAAATCTCAGTTTATGACATTTGTGAGTAGAATGCTTCGATCACAAAAAACAATTCACAAAATACTGGCAATGGAACTATCACAAAGTTTTTTATTTGAAAGTGAAATGGCTGAATTTATATCTGAGGATTCGCTTATTGATATTGTGAAATCTTCATATGCTTGTCTGTCTGATTCTGTGGCAACTGTTAGAGCTAATGCCTTAGATTTCATATCTTCATTACTATCAAAAATGTCTGATATTCCATTCGCAAATGAGATATCTCATATATTGGAGATACCAAATGGTCTAATACAGAAACTTGAAAGAAGAATAGTTGACGAGAAACTGAACGTGAGAAAGTCTGCAATTAGATGTGTCCATGAATTGGCAAATAGTATTTTGGAAGAACCATATGAATTGTTGAGGCTTATTGCTGATAGATCAAGGGACCGCTCAGTTTCTCTCAGGCAAGAATCTATTAATCTTCTTTCGTCTGCGGTAAAGTCTATAAAAGGAACTCGAATGTTCGAGATATGGTTTGACTCAGTCATTCCACTTGCTCTTGACAGTGACAATAAAACCCAAGATCTTGCCCTCAAACAAATAGATGAGTGTTTCATTTCCAGAATCCCAACAGAAATTGGATATGAAATGGTGAAATCACTGAATTCATCTCATATCGAGTATTTTCGTAGAATATTTCCGGTATTTAAGCAGAAAGCTATTAATTTATCTCCATTTTGTCAAATTGTTCAGTCATCTCTTTCAATTGAATCTCCGGAAAATATGTGGAAAATGGCATCATGTTTATTTCGGGTTACTCCTCAGCATTTCAAAATCAAAAAGATTCTTGGGTTTTGGCCACAAAGGAATGAACTGCCAATTAGCTTTTTGGAAATGGTATCCTTAATTACTATCAAAGAAAAAGCTATCATACAAGATTGTATTAGAGATATTGACAATATTGTCGATAATATAGCTAATTTATCCGAATTAATGTTATATTCATGGATACACTATCATATTCAAATCATTTATAGATCTGGAGATTCATATTCATATGATCAACTATTTGAAATCTTAGTCAGTAAAATAAACTGGGCGGTGGAGAATCAAGATGCATCAACGAATGGCTTGATCAAATTAATTCCTGCTTTATTTATCATTGGAGAGATTATTCCTTATGTGAGTTCAGCAAAAGATTATGATTTCACTGGGACACAGCTATTACTATCATCGAAATTACCGAATGGTATCATGATTCCATCATCAGTAAGGAGCATTGCCTCAATAACACTTGGGAAACTTTGTTTGAATCGAAGGGATATATCATCATCATTTGTTGCAGCATTTGCCAATCAGTTGTATACATCAAAGGATCCGGCTGTGAAGTGTAATTGTTTAGTTGTATTATGCGATCTATGTGTTAAGTATACATCTACTGTTGATCCATATGTACAAGAGATGACTTCTTGTTTTGTTGATTCATCTCCTATTGTTAGAAGACAAGCTTTGTTGATTCTAACTAGGTTGATAACAGAAGATTTTGTGAAAATGAGACCCTTAATGTTTTTTAGATTCGTTTCTGCTTTGATCGATAAGAACCAAGGTGTTGCATCATTTGCAAAAAGTTGTTTGTTTGATGTTTTGAATATTAAGAACCCTCGATTAATATCGAGCAATTTCATTGATTCGTTGTACTACTTTAACGATTTGATTGAACCGGTGGCAATATCAGAGGATCCGTCTTTTCATGATGTATTCATTATAAAAGATCCATTAGATAAAAGGAAAGCTTTTACTTTAATGATATCTCAGATGAGTGATTCTCAGCTCTTTGATATTTTGCAATCACTTTGTGTCAAAGTGTTACAGGGATTCATTGATGATAAGCTTCCTCTGGAAGAAGGAGAAGCTCTGTTAAGTGATACATTTTTTGTTATGTTCCAGATAGAAGACCAAATGGAAGCAATCAATTTAACAGAAGCCAATGTTGATGATGTTGAAAAAGAAGCCATTGCTGAACAAAGTAGAAAAGTCTTGAGCCTAGTACATAACCAATTGATTCAAAAAGTTCTACCAATATTGAATAATATGAATAGATTGTTACGAAGATCCCATTCTCCTCTTCAATCAGACCTTCGTGCATTTTTCAAGAGATTATGCGAAAAACATTCATCACTTATCGATGAATTGAAAAGACAGGAGCCCATTTTAGCAACTGAAATACAACATGACCTCGCATCATCAACTCCGTTGATTGGAACTCAATCGCCTCCACCTCAGAGTTCTACTCTTCCATTCAAATCACCATTGTTATCTCGAATTATTAATACCCCAAATATGACTTTGTTTACTCCATCATCAAATGCTTCGCCAATGTCTCGTTTAACAATGTATAATTCTGATCCTCGAAAGAAAAAAGACCCAATACCATTTAATCTTGATGAAGATTAGATTATTCACAAGATGAATTGTATGATCAACACTATTTAGATTCTTCTTCAGCAAATTCTTTGTTTTTAGATGTTTATTTTAAGTGCTGTCTATATAATTAGTTATTAAAACATTTTAAATCTAACAATTTATATTATTCCAGCTAATATATTATTGTAATTACCACAAAACTTTGAAGATAGACAATTCTAATTTTGTTAAACAATTATATTCAATCAAATTGTGCTATAACATAACATTCACAATAGTCTATGAATATTGTTAACTTGAAAAGATTGACTTTCAAAGAGAAAAATACAAATATTGTATCGAAGTCCAAGCCAATGAAATGGTGAATCAGTTTTAGAATCACTTTAAAACCTTTGTATTAAAATTATTTGTTGTTATAAATAATTTATTCTCAGTTGTTTGAAATCATCTAGATTTGCAAACACTGTTTAGGATTTTCTAACACTTGTTGTAAAAAATGAAACCAAGGCATTAGCAATTAATTATTCTCGACTTTTTGATTTCTCATATTAATATTTTTAACAATTATGCTTTAATTGGTGTTAGTTTGATTTCTTAAAATACTTTATTGCAGTGTTTTTTGAACTAAGCGAAATTTCATTTTGTTTTTATACTATTCCCTGTAATAAAAGGGACACAACAAATAGTGTTCTGTGATTTTCAAGAACATTGCATTGTTTAACTTATGAATTTTCTGATAAAATGAATGCCACATATAATTGAATTGATCATAACACGGACTGCTCTTCTTCAATATATCTATTAGCCTCAGATTAATATTTATATTCAAAAACCCGCATAACACACTCAAGAAACCACCAATTCATCATGAGTGATACCAATCAGATGAATGAAATCTTAACCATATCAATAGTTTCACTTGAGAGAAACTAATGTTGTTGTGTCTATTGATAATAAATGTTTACATAAGGATGAATCGATAATACAATTGTTTTTTGGTTCAGTGAGAACAAATGCAATCCATGATATGTTCAACACCTTTGATTCAAAATACGAGTCTTATGAATATTAATGATATAAATTGCTGCTTATTCAGCTTGTTGAAATCTTATATAGGAGGAGCAATATATATTGAAAAAAGGTACGGTTTGTTATCCATTAAGCAATCAGAGTTTAGACGATGCTCAGCCGAAGATTGTGGAGGTGCGATTAGGATATCTTTTGATTATGGTGGAATAGAAATAGAAAGAATACTTGGATGCCAGTGTCATTGTAATTGGATGGGACAATTTTTGTCTTGTAGTTTTAGAAATAATCAATTGAGCAATAATATTAGTCATATTTGCATATATGAGTGCTCTTTGATTAAAAAAACTGGTTTTTTTTCTGTAACATTGAAAGATAGCAACATTGATGTCATTTATATGAATTCTACAAGAAATTTCGTGAAAAACAGAGTATCGAGCTTATATTTGGATTCTTTTGTTTCAAAAACTATAAGAAACTCATATATAATGAATAACTATGCAGAAGACTCAATTTGTATTGCATTTAAGGGAGAAGGATGTGGCACAATTGACCAATGCGCTGTAATAAACAATACTCAAGGAAATGAAAGACTTGGCTTATTGTTTTGTTCTGGTAATTGTTTTTTGCAATTGAAAGATTCTGATTTTGTATCATATGGGGTAGAGGCTGTGTTTGTTGCATATTATGGGGTCATTGTCTTAGAAAATTGTTTTTATACTTCTACACACAACATATCAACACCAATTGAGATTAAAAGGTTTAAACGAGAGCCATTTATGTATTCTATGAGCAATTTTCTTTCATATACTGATTGGATTCATTATCTGAACACACCTTGTTTGTTTTGTAATGGTATTTCAAAATAAATAGTGTAACAAATGAAAGCTTTATAATGCTATTGAATAGATTCCCCTTGGAATGCTGATGTGTACACGGATCTAATAACTTGATATGGAATATAAATCTCCAGCATTGAATAATCCGCATAAAATGAGGATTTCACAAAATGGTCCAAAACAATGAACATCATGAGTCTTGGGAAAGACTTTTTAGACACTATTCCATTCTGTATTCCAATTGCAGCATTCATTATCATGGATTTGAAATGATCAATGTGATTAAATTGACTGTTGTTCACTTTTATTGCTGCAATCATTGCATCTATGGAATGTCCCATTAAATGGCAGTCATCTTTGAATGAATTATGATTCATATCATAACTTACATTTGACCAATAATTTGATGCAAATAAGTGGGCAAATAGAGCAGGAAAAGATGGCGATTCAAATAAACAAAGTGCCTTATTCACTCGCAATTTCGCCATCAATACTAAATCATGTTCAGGAGTTGAAGTTGTAGTTAAGAATTTATAAGAAGGATCAATTGCTCCTTTTGAAGTTATTGCTTCCCTTAAGATTTGCCTGGTTTTAATGACAGCGCCTATATGAGAAAGTGCAATAATAAATTCAGAAGATGAATTAAAAGTCAAACTAGGATTATCCCATGGAGGTGATTGAGATCTATCTGGCCATAGTGTTGTAACTACAACTGCAAAACGAGTAAAAAGTTCATCAATTACGTCAACCAGCTTCGAATCTAATGCTACTATTCCTCCAAATCCTAACAAATCAATGAGGGCTGAAAAAGCATTATGTGATATATAATATGATGGTGAATGACCTGTATCTTTTTCAATACTAATGAAGGTCCGAATTGTATTGGAATAATAACATTGAGCAAGCTTTTCAAAGCAATATTGCTTATAAAAAGCACAGTATTTTGATGGAAGGGTACCAGGTGTTCCAGTAACAGTGAGTACTCCATGATCTGATTGGAGGGTAACTGCCCGAATTTCGCTAAGATTTTGTTGAATAATTGAATGAGGATTATGACCTGTGGGAGTAATAGCATACTGAGTGAACTTTTTGAGTTCACGAAGCTTCTTTAAAAGCACATTTGGAGGCTCAACCGGCTCTTCTTGAAGAATGTATGGAATAATATTGATCATTTTCTCAATAACTTGGTTAATCAGATCGAAACTTTGATCAAATAACGTAATTGCGCCAAATTCAAACAATACAGTAATCCCTTCTGCATAAATAAGGGTGTTTTTGTATGATGCATTACTACCAACATTATTATACTGACTCTTCACAGATTTGGATATTAAAACAGCAGCTTGGTGAATCATTGAGGAGAAAGATCCATTTATTGTGGTTCTGAATGTAGAATTTTCACATTGAGAAGCAAAATCATATGTAAAAAAGTGATATAATCCCAAAAAGCTGCAACTGTAAATATCTATGCACTGATCCGATGCCTCAATTATCCTTGTTAATGCTGGAATATAAAACCAATACTTATGTAAAGGAATAATTGATAATGCATGATATTGGGGGCTTATAAAAGTATTGCATCGAAATTGAAGAGATGTCATAATCCCAAACAAAGGTTCTAAGTGGATAATACCATGATTTGTGCTATAGTTATTAAATCCGGATAATACTCTAGCAATTGCTAGTGGCATGGGAGATAAATCAAAATTCACACCTTCGTCGAACTTTGCAACATCAGCCAGTTTAGTAGCATAAACTATTACCGATAACTTTTCATATAAATCCTTAGGTAATTTGAATGAATGCAATAAAATCTCAAGATATGGAGAATCATATTCTCTAATATTGTAAAGCATAAATCTTTTAATCTTCTTGGCACTATTAAACAATAAGAATACCATACTGATAGCTTTATATACCAAATAGGAAAATGAATTATCAATGCTTCCCCAGTTGGATTTGTTAAGAGATGATGTGATTTCAAAATTTGCTATCCCTAAAACTGCAAAAATAACTGGCATTTTCATGTTAATAGTATTGATATCAGACTTACCTGCATTTAAAAACTCATTAAGCAATGAAGAAATTCGAAGTTGCCTAATTCTCCTATTAGCTGATACAATATTCATTTGTGTTGCTCCTGTATCAAATATCTCATATCTGAAGTCATCTTTCTTAAGCTTGCTCTTTTGGAGAGTCTCAAAGAGCTTTCTGATTTCAATATACAGCCCACCTTCGAGCTCTAAATGTCCCTTATTTGCAAGAATCAAAACAAAGTTGTCAAGAAACTGAGGAGTACTGGCAATAGAAGATGAATTAACAAAATAGAAGCATATTAATGAATCAATAATCAAATCCAAATGAGTAGAAAGGGTGTACTCTTGCTTGAAAAGCGTGGATTTGGGATTTGAGATTTCTGGGTTGGTAGAAATGGAGAACATCGTCCAATCTACATTTTGGTCCCCTTTTAAAACAGAATTAATAAATGGGAAAATGCCCATAAATAATGAAGAAAACCTGCTAAATAGGGGTTGAAACTCCCCCTCGAGAAAACGTATTGTACACCTTTCTTTAAGATAAGATGATAAAAAAGCCCCGGATTCAATCTCTCTATTATTTGTTTTTTGCAAACATAATACATAAACACTTGGTATTTTGTCGACATCTGGGATTTGAGATAGCAAAATCGTTAGCTTAATATATTTAACAAATAATTGCAAGATCGGTAAAACAAACATATAATTCCATGATAAATTAAAGGAGTTAGATAAGTTTTGAGAATCAAGGAGACACTTCAATGCCTGTTGTTGGAAATCCTTATAGTGTATCAATGATAAATATGGATTCCTGAGAATTGCACCCATTTCCTGCAATGTAGAGGTAGATATACTAGGGAATTTAGGATCATAAACACTTTTCCCCTCATTAATTGCCCTCAAGGCAGCTTCAATCTCATTATTAATAAACGATACTTTACTCTCGCAAAAAAGGAAGTACGATGAATACAAAGAGCTCATCAATCGATCCGCATGTGAGTTCAGAAGAATAACATGATCAATCGGAAACTCGTTCATTTTTGTTGTTGGCGGTTTTGTAAATATTTACGAATTGTAAAGTGTTTATTTTTTCGGCTTCTGTGCCAAAAGGGAAGAAATGTTCTTGTAGCCCAATTCAAAGGCAATTTGTCCAGGTGTTTTAGAAAAACGGAATATTGGATTCTCGCATTTGTGGCGTTAGTATTAGCTCCATATTTTATAAGGACTTGGACTGTTTCTGAGGATCCTGAAGCAACAGCGAGATGCAGAGGAGTGTCATTATACATTGATGGTTCATCGATATAATAACCACTACTAATGAGTGTTGGAATGAGCTTTGAAAATCCATTTGAAGCAGCAATATGCAGAGGAGTTTGTTTGAAAATCAAATAGAAACGCTCACGGTTAAAATACTGGGATCGAAGTCTTTTGATAACAATGTTTTGAGTACTGTTGAATGATTATACTGTGCAGCAATGTGAATTGGTGTATTTTGATGAATTCAATGTAAAAACCAAAATCAGTATCATTGACACTTAGTCCATGACTCATGAAGAAGTCAGCCATCTTTGAATGTCCGTATTTTGAAGCTACATGAAGTGGTGTTTGTCGATGAGAAAATCTAAAATGGATTTGTTTTTGGCAATTATTTTTATACCCTGAGCATCCATGTATTTCACCAGGTTCAGATTCCCTGTTTTTGCCGCAAAATGCATTGGGAATCTGCTATTTCCCTCGCATTCCTTAAACCCGATTGCCATTTGGATTCCCATTAGCAGGGTTCGAAGATCATAATTATTTGCCACGCAGGGATAAACTGTCGAATCCCTCTGTATTAACCAATCAAGTATGGATCTTCGGCAACTTTTCATTGCTTTTGACAAGCATTCTAAGTCAGATGAAAATTGATCTCCAATAATATGAAGAATATCGTGGGATCCACCCATTATGGCGGCATTAAAAGTACTTTTCGATGGCATGAATCCTATCGATATTAAATGCTTAAAAACATTGATAGCTCCAAATGACGCTGCAACAGATAAAAGACCTAGATCAGATGGTCGTACGGACCATTCAAATAAAGTCCATTCTTTGGATAAATCATCATGCGGACTCAAATTAAAGAAGGTTAAGTCATCAACAAGATCATATTTAATACAAAACCCAATTGAGTCCTTCGGAAATCCAAATTCTCTATAAGAGTTAATCAAGGAATAATTATTCTCTTCGTTTTTCTGATTCAGAACAGATACTATTTCTGGAAACTCATAACAATTGTCAAGCATTCTACCAACAAAAGCCTGGAAATTGGGTATAAAATTCATAAAATAATAGCAAGGGAATGATAAACCCAACATTTTTAACTCCCTAATAATACTTTCTATGGAAAAAAACTCCCTCCTGAATAATTTATAAATCAATACAGGGCATCTCTTCAATCCTTTTCTAAGCAGATAAAACTGGAAAACTAGGCAATTATTACTCTGTTCAGAAAACATCAAGCAGTTTTCAACAATTCTATCAATCAAAAAAGGGCGAATCTTAACTAGATTACACAACATCATTGAGTAAAAAATGGGATCAACATCAATCGAGTCAACAAAAACAGGATTATCAGAATAGAGCATATCTTGAATTTGCACATATGTTTTCAGCTCAGTAGGTATCTCAACACTGCTTAAATAACTTGATGAATCCATTTGATAAAAATGTTTTCTGATAATTATTTAGTAAAAATTAACATTTTGAATCTTTCTCCTCCTGGTCTCTTTGGCTTTTATAGAATTGTCTATTTCTGTTTTAAATATCTCATGGATTTCATTTGCATTAGTTCTCGAATATTTTTTGGTTAATTTTTTTGGAGAACTTTTATCAATAAATTTTCCTCTGTCTTCAATTGCATTTTTCAAACCTTCGATTTCCTTCTTTAATCCAGTAATCAGCATTTCATTAGATGGCATCTGATTTATTTCTCCTTCATCTTCGTCAATGTCATTGATTTTATCTTTAAGTATATGATACCTCCGTTTATAAATTGAAGTGGATGCCTCTGCCTTCTCTCTGGCTATCTCTGATTCTTGAAGTAATAACTCGAGTTCTTCAACCCTTCTTTGTGCTAAACTAAGCGATTTCTTTAAATCTATCGAATCCGGCTGAGTTTGGATAGGACGCTTAAGGTGAGTGAGATACTCACACCCAAGCTGAAGAAGTTGAAAAGCCTTCAGTGCTTCTTCAGAGCCAAATTTTTCCTTGTCGGAATCTTTTATATTTCCAAATGCTAAATGTTGAACTAGATATTCTAATGAGTTGACGTCAACTTTACTAATAATCTCATTTACATCAACATCCTTAACCAATGGCCAATTAATAGGTAATTTCCTTTGGCACCATCTAAAAGATGGCGATTCCTCCAAATTAATAACCTGATGATAAATTGGATATGGCGCCTGATAATATACTGGTATCATTTAAAAATAAACGTAACTTAAATAATTAATTCTGTTTTATCTAAAGAATACCTGGTAATAGTAACCATCCATGTCATAATTATAAGCAACATCAATAGGTGTTTGGTCAAAAAAGATATTTCAATATCATATAATAACAAAAGATATTGTTCTTGATATATCTATTGGCAACATTTTTTAAAAGTAATCCTACTTTGATTGTATAGCACCTGCAACTACAATGAAATGGAGTGTCTCCAATATTAATAAGAAAAATGAATTATCTTGTTTGTTAACATCAAGTCCCAATTCCAATAATCTACGAACCATATCAGGATAGTTTTTCATTGCTGCATAATGAAGAAGAGTTCTTCCATTAAAATACATGATTCTTTATAAATAATCAAGGATTTTCATCTTCCCAGCGAATATTAGCTCCTCTAGAGACAAAGTAATCAAAAATATCTAGGCATCTCCTTTTTATTGCCTTATTCAATGGCGTATGAGAATATTTCTAAATAGATAGCTATTGTTGGCAATTGAAAAATCAGCTCCATTTTCAACAAGATAAACGACATTTCTTAGAGCTTCCCTTAACACCGCTTGATGAAGAGGAGTTTCTCCATAATTATCACTAATAAATAGTTATTTTTTGCATTAATCTTTGCTCCATTCTTAACAAGTATCATAATAATCCTCAAATCTTTGGTTCTTACAGCGAAATGAAGAGGTAAATCACCAATATAGAGTAAAAACCATGCTAAATACTTAATAAATTATGTTTGCTACATTAATTTCGGCACCTTGTTGAATCAGTTCTTCAACCAAACCAAGATTTCTAGATCTGGCTGCAATATGAAGTGGAGTGTCACCAATATTAAACAATTTACATAAAAAAACAAGAACAAACATCATTTTCATTGTCAAACATTAATTTTCAATTAGAGAATCTGTGAAGAATTTTCACAAATTAAAGAAAAAAAACAATGAGAATTTGGTGTTTAGAAACTAATTATTAATAGAGAAGCTTCTAATAAGCCGTGAACAATGTCAAGGATTCGTACTGGATTTCCTGATTCGTCTGATGGATTAATACAATTAGTTGGAGAAAGAGGTATTGATTGTGGAGGTGTTGGAGGCAATGGCATTGTGAAAAAGGGTGTGACCTCAAGATTAATTGGTATTTCTGCAGTAGGGCAATAGAATGTTGCGAAATGTGTTAATAAGTATGTTTGGGTATTTGGAACTACAGCTGTTGATCCGGGAGTAATAACATTCCCAGAATAAATTCGATTTATATTTAAATGATTGATGTAACAATTAGACACATTTGTCACTGTTGCTGCATCCATATAAAACAAATATGTATTTCCATCATTATTATAAAAAATTGAGTCTGAAATCAACATATATGCATTGCTGTTATAAACTACACCACCGTTTGATGCAGCTTTGTTCAACACAAAATTATTGGTGTTAAATTGTCTATCAAGAAAAGAATTTCCATTACTATAAGATTTCATATATATAACACCACCACTAGAACAAGTGTTGCCAACATAAGAACAGAAGGAATTCTGCACTTTTGATGGTGATTGAAAATGGAGGACAGCTGATTCCCCATAATTTTCTGTAGAATTCATCGAATATATTTGAGCAGTAGTAGTTTGCAAATACAAAGCTCCTTTTCCTGTTGTCCCTGAAGGGGAACTTTTGATGATTGATAAGAAATCTATTACTGAATAATAACTTGATGTCGATCCATGGAATAAAAAATTCCCATAAGAAGAACTTGTTGATTTACATTCTAATACACATACTTTTGACATTGATAGATTTGAATAACAGTTAAGGTATACTGAACCATATGATGCAGAACTACAATTGAAGAAAATTGTTGACAAAATATTTATATCCATAATCACAACACTTCCCGTAGTATAATAAATACATGCAGCTTTAGAAGGATTATATAATGATCTAAAAACGCAGTTAACAATATTGACTTGATAAACTGGAAACTCGATAATTTTGTTTTCAAGACCATCAATAGTTCTATTTATCCTTGAGAAGTCATTAATGAGTTCAATATTCTCATTATAAACACATGAAACAGCACAAATGTATATAAAAAACACCATTAAACCCCACATAAAAATCTAACTGGTATCCTCAATTCTTTTGAAAAGAAAATTCTCAATTTTGAAAAAGAATATTAAATCTCAATTTTGTGAGAAACTGTTTATTAATTTATGGTTATTATTCAATTCATTACAGTAATGATCATTGACAGATTTAAAGCTATAATCTACATTATTGTCATGTGGGTCATTTAAGTTCAAGCACTACATTTGAGCTAAACATAAAAAAATGATATGAAAAAAAATCAGATTTGACAATGATATAGTCTTGATATTTTGTATTTTGGTGGCCAAATTCCTGACGAAAGTTATCCTAATTGCACCATCACCACTGTTCCCTACTATGTAATCACTATTAGCTGGGCTGGGTGCAAGTCCTATTCCACTAATCATTGTTGTGTTATAAAATACTAAACCTGAAAAATGGTTTGGAGATCCAGTATGTGTTCCTGATTGAGATATTGAGTTGCATGATGGATGTCCAGAGATATATGAAGACCCACTCTCGGAAACAGCCTTTGCCACATTTCCAGAGTAACCAGGACGAGAAGCCCCTCCATAAAAGCCTCCTCCGGCTCCAGATGATGGTGTTGCAGTATGGCTTTGTCCATCAGCCCCTTTACCCAAAGCAAACCCTGTTGTTTGTGATGTTGTAGATACAATTTGAACACCAAATTGTTCTGTGTTGATTTTTTCGTATCCTTCAAGCGTTCCACCGGGAGCTCCATAGCAGTTCCATGTTGAACCACTTCCACCTGCAGCAACCATTATCCGACTCAGAAGGCTTGTCATATTATCTGGTTGGCCATTCAAAAGTCTAATATCAGTAGCTCCACCTCCGCCACCAGAACTATCATTATCTGTTGTATCTTTTCCTCCTTTTCCTCCTCCATTCCATCCACCAGGAGCTTCAGAATTTGGTTTACAAGAAGCGTAGCCACCTTTCCCTCCAACAAATAAGTAAAAATTCGTTTCTTTCGTTACTTGGAGCAACCCTGAGACATAGGCTCCATTTCCTCCTCCTGAAGTGTATTTTCCATCAGAACACCCGGTTCCTCCTTGAGCACCCCAGCATTCGAAATAATATACCCCAGCATTCAGTGTAACCTCAATGCTGCTCGAAGAATAATTGTAAATAGTGGAGATGAGGAACAATAATGACCAGATCATAAATAAGATTATTACAAAAGCTGTTTTCAATTGGTAAACTGTAACTAATTGAGAGGGGGTTTATGCTATTGTTTATAAGAATTTTGAATGATGCATTATGGATATTCTTTTTCTTTTCATTTACTTCTTCTTGGATTAACTGGAGTACTCTCTCATGATGCTCATTGCTGCTGTCGCTTTCGGAAGAAAACTCATTTTTTTGCTTAAAGGCGTATTCGGAAATGAATAGTTTATTACTAATCTTTGTATCCATACCAACTAAAAATGATAACTCCACTGGGCCACAGATCTTGGAGATATACTTAACTTCAAAATTGGTTTGTGATTTAGATATTGCTTTGCTTATATCCTGGCTGAATTTTGCAATTGGAACAGAGTTGACTCCTTCTAATTTATTCAAGTAAAAATCAAATACCTTCTTCCTTATTTCATCCTTGTGTTTATATAAATGCAAAAAAATTGAACACTACTCAGTTTTAAATTTGGTAACTTGTCGAGTTTTTGGGGATTTCAGAATAAAATTAAGAGAATTTATTGTTTTCCAATCTCAGGATTTCTTAATTGGTCACCACATATTTCCGTAATTTTGTCCATTTGAGCTCTTTATATTCATAAAGATTAGATTGATCTATCATTTCTGATACTTTAAATCATTTTCTTGTCTTTGGTTATGATGAATTGATCAATTATGTTCTCACATATAATTTTGGAATGTTTTTTGTTGATGGTACTGAGCATTCCTACGTTTTTAAATAGGAGAATGGTTTTCGGTCTTTTTAAAAATGACAAAATGAGTCCAAACCAAATTTGACAATATGGTTTATTATAATAAACGGCTCCTACTTTGTTTTGGGAATGAGTTTATATTTGTGATATAAAAATCTCGTTGGATTTATTTACAAAAAAGACAGAAATTTAAAGACCAGCAATTTTAATTAAAAGTAATCGAAGTAGCCAAATGAAGTTCCGAGGTTGTTCTCGAAATTCATTTCGCCATCGAATGGAAAGATATCATTGTTATATGTGGTTTCATTATTGAATGGAATAATAAAACTTTGTTCAACTATTGGATCATCTTCCTGAGTAGTAGGATCAGGTTCAACTATTGGATCATCTTCCTGATTAGCAGGATCAGGTTCTTGATATCTCAATGCAAACTTAGGGGTCGAATGATACTTTTGACCTTTATGTTTTATTATCAGATGAGGAGAACACATCGATGACAAATGAAGTGACATAACGGTTTGTATCAATTTTTGATCGATTATTATAGTCGAGCAAGTACTAGACTTGGGGCAATTTTGATCGATTATTATAGTCGAGCAAGTATGCACCAAAAGGAAACCCCGACAATGATACATAAAATTATTATAGGAAATGGTGATTATAATAGTATTGATCAATTATTAGGTGATTCTAGGGTATGTTCAAGTCATACTCATTCAAGAAAAATGAGTGGAAAAAAATAAGGGATTGGGTGCAAGCCAATATCCCTCTAGGAATATTCCAGGGGGTTATTTCCCTCTAACGATAGACAACTTTTTGTTAAGTTTATCAAATTGGTTTTTTCAGTAAGTTACAAATCGTGGAAAACAAAATGAACAGTATCTTTAAGGATTTCTTTGCTTTGAGGACTATATGGAAGAGAAAGACCATATTTTTCTAGTATTCCATTCGGCTCTTTTTCGACCTCTTCGTAATCACTCAAATATGCAGCCCTTCTTGAAATTTCTTTGGGAAATATGGAGCAATTTGTTATATTTTTAGATATTTGTTTTAACAATTGCCTTAAATGGTTTTGGCGAGTCTCAATAAAAAAATCTCTTTCATTCTGACGATTTGGGAATGCAAATATGACTTCCATCAATTATCCATCTCTCATTGATCAATGAAGCAGGGAAATCATCACAAATACTGCTAAATAGAGCAATAATATGTGAAAAAGGACAGCCATTTTAGTCTGATTTTATACATGAACATTATACATACTCGCCCCGAATTCTTTTTCATTCTATATTTTCGATTTGTTTTCTCCTTTTAATATATTTTTTTGAATAATAAAGCCAGAATATTGTTATTAATAGAATCTTTTTGGGATTATTTGAATCCATGTTGATTTGCCGAAGCTTTTAGGTGAATTATTAATGATTCCGAATCATTATATGATAAAGAAGACAAATATTATGGTGAAAAACTTGTATCAACTAGTATTTTTTATAGTTTAACAATAAACTTAACAAAAAGTTGTATATCTTAGGGGGATATAACCCTAATGGATATTCATAGAGGATTATTGATATCTACCCTTGTTTATAACCCAAAATCCTTTTAGAGTTGGAGATATTTCACTGAGACATATGGTTCATTATGTTCAATGAACGAACTGGTGAATCTATATGAACAAAATTAGGGTGATTTTTTTAAATTCGTTTAGAATTTTGTTATGAAGACAAGTGATAATAAAAGGCAAACGGGATCGATATTTTTACAAGAGGGATCTATAAACTCACGAATTCCCATTAAATATCATATTGTGAAAACATTTCCTATTTTTCCTCAAGAATATTCTAACAAAGGATACAAAATTAGAAACGAAGATGGAAAATGGAATGTTATTCTGTGGCCATCTAATGTTTCAAGTTATAAAGAAGAGGTGAGATATTTAAAAAACGCCGTTGATTCAATGGTGGAAGATCTTGATATCAATTGCGGAAATGAGGGAATTGATAAACAAGATATGATGCAAAAAAAGGCAGAGCTATATGAAATAGCTTTCGAAGAAATAATAAGGCAAGTGAAAAGAGATAGTAATGAGAGGGGCGAACTTTTAGAAAATGTTACACAGATGACTTTGGCTTTGTTAAATGAAATACCAATGACTTATCAAAAAACAATAAGAGAAATGGAGGCTAGCCATCAAAATGAAATACAGAAGATGAAAACAGAAATTGTTTCTCTCAAAGATGAGATTAGGATTGCCAAAGACGAGAACGAATCACAAAAAATTCTTCTTGATATGCAAAATCAATGGCATACTGATCTAGAATCCCAAATTGACATATGGAAGACACAAGTGAGATCTTTCAATGAAAAACTAACAACTGAACTTAAGGGTCAACATGATTTGTATGAGGAGAAGATCAATGACCTTGAAATTCAATTATCAACTGTCACTGCAGAAAGAGATGCTTACAAATCGCAAATAGATTGGGAGCAAAAAACAATAACTGATAAAGAAACCGAGGTGATAGAAGTTAAAAAAGAACTAACAAACATGAAATCATTGTTAGATGAAAGAGAACAAATTCTATATACAACTAGAGCACATTTTGAAAGGCAGTTTTTATTTATGAAAGAGCAAATGGGGCAAATGATGAAAGGTGGAATAGGCAGCGCAATAAATGAGTCGAAAAATAATATTACTCAAATGCTTCCCCCGAGACAAGGTGAACAAGTAGTATTTTTAGCCATTGAAGAAATTAACAAAAGAATTTTGGATATATATACATCTCGAATTCGCCATGATGCTGCTTATCCCGATGGTACAGCACCTCCATTATACAAATTCGTCATCAAATATCATATTGCAACGATGTATGGGTACCAACCAGCTGTAAATGCAATATGGCAGTTTATTTTAAGTTGTGAAAGGTATAGACATGATTCTTTGAATGTAGGAATGTTTATGCAACAAATTGAAGATCAAACGAGTGCCTTAGATACAATTCAGTATCTTGCTTCTTTAGTTAAAAAAGATAAATTGTGTGAAAACGGAATACCAAGGTTATCTCTAGCAAGATGCGCTGAATTGGCAACTCACATAATCCCTAATGAAGAATTAGATAAGTTAAATAGATTACTCGAGAGGAAGATTATAAATCCAAAGAAAGGATTCTATGTTGAGTTTGATTCTTTTGTTCAAGTGTTTCTCGATGTTTTAACAGATGTCAATCATGCAAAGAGACAAAGAATAATGTTTCAATTCAAAGAGTTATCATCTCAGGGATCAAATGTTGATTGGCCTGTTTTTGTTGATTTTACTTCTAGATTTGCCCCAGAATTCTCGATTCAAAAGATTGGGGACATGTTCCTTGATGCAATTCAATCAAGCCTTCCATCAAATAGTGTAACTGTACAAGCTTTTCAGCTTTTGGTTGATAATGGTGTTTTTGAAAGATTGAATGTAATGCTGTTGGAAGACTATGATGTTGTTAATGCTGCTGATGTTGCATCATTTGTTAACATTAGGTGGGTATCAGATTTTTCCAGTCATGTTAATAAGGCTCTTAATGAGATGAGAACAGAAAAAATGATAGAATTTCATGAGATATTTATGAAACTTAGCCGAATATCTGAACATATGAAAACACCATGTGTAGTTTCTGATGCAGGTAAAGGTTTGGTTCTTCTACATATGGCAGGATTGTTATTGCTTCGTTTTAAATTCTTACAAAGCGCGAGAAGGGACTCTGAAGAAGCTCAAAAGAGTATTCGAAAAATTGTTGATATGATTTGGAGTTAGTTTTCATCAGCAGAATGTAAATTAAACAGTATATTAAACAAAGATCTTGACATTGAAGATATTCTTTGATTATTTGATATAAATAAATCTTGAATTCGATCGATTATGGTATTTTCAGAAAGTTTTTCCCTCACAATACTTGCATTACTTTGATAATTCAATGTTGCATTTGAACAAATATAGATAAAAGAGTGAAATAAATGAAAAAGTAGATCATCATCATCTGAATATATCATATCAATCACAGAATCAAGAATTTGCAATATAATAATCTTTTCTAAAACAGTTTCAATATCAATTCTGAATAATACATGAGATAATATAATAATAATCTCTTTTTTAGCTTTATTGGATCCCTTTTTAAGAACCACTGGAAACATATTAAACACTGCATGATGAAAAATATATTCGGTTGCTTCAAGTGGACTCGATGTGATATTGGATATTAATTGTAAACAATTCTCTAGAAGACTAAGTGATAATAACTCAAATTCAGTGTTTATCCGATCAATTATATTTGTATTAATGACATGTATAGTACAAATATCACTTATGTAGACAATATTATTAAAATATTCAATAATGGAACATGCGAGTTGATTATGGGCAGGGTCAAATAGCTTATTTGCAGCTTCAATTTTATCAGAAGCCATGCAAATCTCCTTGATATCAAAACTGGTATCAGAAACCAAACCACATGCAAAGATGGAATAAGACAATGCAATAATTTCAATATTGACACATGGAAGGCCAAAACAAGCACCTTCAATTAACACCGGAACACATGAAATATCATTAAAATATTGAGATGTGAATAATCCTTGATAAAAAAACAAGATCCAATAAATGTTTGATTCTGGGAGATGTGGCTCTTTCAGGATATCGAGTAGCCTCATGATTAAACCAGACTCAATGATCGAACAATATATATCCTGATCTATTTCGGCCATATCATTAAGCAGAAAAGTAACTTTTTCCATTAGGGCCATTGACTCATTATCCTTAATAAAAGAAATAGCTTTTTCAACAATACCAAGATCTTTGAAGAAAGAAATCACAGCAGGGTTCTTACGTATCAAATTGCTAATAAGATCAAATGATGCTTCAATGATATTAAAATATAATGAATTTTGAAAAGCTGCATTAAATAGTGCTTGATAAAAGTCTGGCTCTCTAAAAATCGAATGTGAATAGTATCCATGTTCAACAAAACTTTTAAAAGAGTATATACCTTTCAGTTGATGTTCTGGATCACTTGAAATCAGTCCGGAATATGATAATCTTACTTTCAAATCTAGTTCCTCAAATAGTTTTTCATGATTTTCATTGCTCTTTTCATCAGAAATCTTATTTTGATGAGATTCGACTTCTCTAAAGCGGATTTCTCTTTCTTTTTGTTCAGATAATACAGAATTAAAACTATTTTTCATTTGGTTTGTTTGAATGACTTTTAAACTTCTCTCTGCTGGTTATACAGGAAACAGATTGTGTAGAACAGGCACTGCAAATCTTGCAGAAATCGTTAAATTTCCACAAGATATTGTATATTATGCATGTGGATGGAAATTCAACATATTTTATACCCAATCACACCAATGGTATGGATGTGGTGATAATGAATATAATCAAATGGGAGATTCTAGTCCAGATAAAGATACATTGACTGTTCTAAATCATTTGAAACATATAATACCAAACCATTTTGCATGTGGAGACCGTTTTACCGCTATTGTTTCGGAAGAAGGGTTTCTTTATACGATGGGTAATGACTATGGCAGAATGCCTACTAAAAAGAATCTTGAACATAGAGTTACATTTGTTGCTTGTGGTTCCCAATCAATGATTGCCATTCCTGATGGTCCCGGTATATACTTTTGGGAAAATGGTAAATGTCAGCCATCATATGAATGTCCTACAATAACATTTATTGATGCAGCAGCTGGAAATCAACATTTTGTTGCTTTAAGCTCTGACAATAAAGTTTTTACTTGGGGAAAAAAGCATGCATGCGGTCAAGGCAGCAAATTTTCATCATCAATTCCAAAGCCCGTGAATATAGATAATAATCCATTGATTGTTAGGGTCTTTGCATATAACAACACAACATTTTTACTTGATGGGGAGAATAAACTTTGGGTATCTGGATCGAATAATCGTGGCCAAGCTGGTCTCGGTTCAAATTTGCGACAAACAAAAGTTTTTCTGTCAGTACCTACGTTTACCACAAGTACTATATCCCTTATTTCTGTTGGGGATGCGATGTCATATGTTCTAACATTAGAAGGAGAAGTTTTTTCCACTGGTGATGGTGATGATTCAAGGTTGATGCAAGAAAAACAAGATTCTCTAGTTTCGTTTACCCAATGTTCTTTGCTTTCAAAGAAACCCGTTTCCTTCATATCATGTGGTTGTTCTCATGTTATTGTCGCTTTGGCCATGAGGAATATAATGAGGCACCCAATATTAGGTTTAAGAGAAGCAACCGCACAACATATGAAAGAATATGAAGCAATATCTAAGAATTTATCTGTTGATGTAAGTGATTATGGCTTCAGTTGCACAGGATTTAAAAGAAAAGATATTGTGGAAGTAGATGGAATGGGTGATGCTATAGTTGAAGGAATAACATATACTAAAGAATTGGCTTTGAGGCTTATATCAGATAAATCTATTTATCTTTATGGGCCAAAAAATGGATTGAGTTTTCCCCAATTATTGCCTCTGAAAAGCAGAGAAGGCTCAACTCTTGTGGAAGCCACAGGAAAATGTGGTTTTAAATATAAATTTGACGCGACACCTTCAATATGTTCCAAGTACGGTTTTCTTTATGGTGAAGTTGTTCAACATGAACAATTAGGATCAGGAACTATTATTGGCGTATTAGGAGGTGCATTATGGTTTTCCTGGGTATGTGATAATGGTCTTGTGACACGAGCCAAAAACACAAACCCATTTCAGCTTCACAAAATGTTAACTATCTCTCAAAGTGAGAGGAAAATTACTCGTAAAACTATTGAAAATGATATTATTAACATTGAGAAGTATCCATGTTGTTTCCTTGAATCATATGGTTTTCAAATTAAAGACATTGTGAGTTTTAACTACGGGCTATATAAAATATATGGTACGTTTCTTCATTATGTTGTGCTTAAGAAAATCGGTGATGGTACTTTAATGTTAGCAATTCCCACATCATTGATTCTTCAAAGAAGAAAAGCATTAAACTCTGTATTTGTTACTCGGAGAACCATCAATGATAAGATTGTGAATGTTGACGTTTCGTTTTCTGAAAGCGACAAATACATACCTTTAGATAGGATTATAACCAAGATAGGATTTGCTACAATAATTGGAAAAGCTCAAGATGGATTATGGATTCAATATGATGATACTCTCGTTTTAAATGCTGGGATCACCTTAATTACTGATATTGAATCATCCATCCTAATTCGTAGAATAGGACAAGAATATAGCTATGATGGCTTATCTGTTGGAATGAAAACATTTTCGGATAATTCAGTCCTACCAGGGGATGTTATATGTATTGATGATGAAAACTTTACTGTGTTAGGAATAAATGAAAATCAGAAACATATCATAATGGATGAAAAATGCATCAAACAGAATATAAATATATATGAAGTATCGTTCACAATAGTATATCGAGCAGGTATTGATTTCAAAAGAACTGATAAAACGCAGAGAAATTTAGAATGCCAGTTCGACATCAATCTTGATAGATTCAAAGGCTGTAGAATGAAAGCAGGTGATAAAGTTATCACTCCTGATGGAGAAGCCATTGTAACAGGTATGTTAGTAAGTGATATATGGTTTAAACATAAAAAAGACACTGGGTCAATTTGCTACCCCCCACAAGCAGTGTACAACCCATCCCTCATTAAGGTAGTATCCAGACTGGGGAGCGGTTTGATAAAGTAAAAACGATTATTTTCTAATAACGGACAATAATGTTAATAGGAAATAGGCCCTCATCAGCAACAGGAAAGAAACCTGAAGAGCAGCTATTGTACGAATTTGCTCCGATTGGTGCTGATGGTGATGACCAAACTGATTTATGGGATACTTATTGCCATCATTGCTATTCGCAGAATCCTCCGATTCCTGCTCTCTCTGTGATGAAACCGATCCTTTCCGGAACGAAATTTTCTGCCAAACTTGCTCACTATAAAATTGGGAAAAATTTGCCGATTATTTTGCAATTGCTAAGCCAAGTTAAAAATATTAGTGTGATCAACCTTAGCGATAATACACTTGAGCCTAGCTGTATTCCCCAGCTCCTTGAGTTCGTTATAAACTCAGATTCACTGTCAATGCTGAATATTGCTGATAATCCACTTATGCGTTCCAAAGCTGTTAAAGATTTACTCGAAGGAATCGGAGAAAATAGATCATTAGAAACCCTTGATATTTCCAATACTGGATGTTCGCAAATTGGGTCATCGATTGCCAAACTCATTCAAAACTGCACAGTTTTACTCAGACTTGATGCTGTGAATTGTGATTTAAGACATACTGCAATCGATATTGCTAACGCACTACCGAATTCTGAGAAATTGAAAAGATTGAACCTCAAAAAGAACCAGCTACATGTTGGGGGAAAAAGGTTTGCTACATTGCTTGGATCATGTGCAGCTCGATGCACATCTTTAAGGAAGCTATATCTATCCGAAAATGCAATCACAGATGAAATGGCGGCTGTTTTATTAAGGGGACTTTCTGATAGTCCTGTTTTAACAGTTCTTGATATATCGAATAATATGATTGGAGAGCCTTCAGGGAGGGCTCTTTCTGCTTTTGTGAGCAAATCCACATCCCTTAAAGCTTTAGATATAAGTCAAAACCCCATTCTTAATGTTTCAATCAATAAAGTTAGAGGCTCAGAGGCAAATCCAAATGCAGATAATAAAGAAGCAAATAAGAAAGACAAAAAGCAAAGAGAATATGTTCCTGGCGTATATTTATTGTTGAATGCATTAGCAAAGAATACATCTTTAATCACGCTTTCAATGTATGGGTTGGTTGCTGATGAAGATGAAATCAGAGGAAAAATTACCCAATTATCATCACAGAACTCTCAGATCACAGTTGTCTACAGAGGGCCAGAGTCGAGATATTTTGGTGGCTCATCCGCTCCTGAAGCTCCAAGATTTGATAGCTCTGATGATGATGTTGCAGATGATGAGGATTAAAGTTATTTTATTTATTCCATTATTTTATCCAGAACAAACTGTGCCTTTATTGCATATTTATCATTCACTAAAAACAAATCACTTATTGTTTCAATTAACGCATACTGATCACCATCAAAGATATATCCATGTTCAAAAATGGATATAATGGAATCTAAAAAAATAGAATTGAAAGTATCGTTGGAATACTGTAGAAGTTCTATGCACTGATTGCACAATGATGAATAATACTTATGATTAATCATAATATGGGGAATCATTATGATTAAAGCACAAAAGAGATGAAGAATCAAAATCTTATTATCATTTGAAGAATTTTCAAATATGTGTCGAGATATTGGGGGAAAATACTCCAAATTATTTTCAAGTGGTGGAAGGGATATTTGATATGTGTCTCCTGCAAAACAATCAAACAATCCATATTCATAAACTAGTTGAGATGATTCGGGTGATACTAGTGAAGTTTTAATTATTAATGGCAATATTATGGGCCAGTTAGTCCGCGACATGAGGGATATTCTCGATAAAATAGATAAAAATGGAGACTCTTCGATTAATGATGCAAAAAAGTATGGGTAATTATCTGCTAAAGCTATAAACATGTTAATGTATAAATGAAAATAATCAATTTTGCCAAAATCATCCATTATTTTTCGGATGATCAACCATTCAAACAGTTCCTGCTTTGCCAAACCTTTCAGAAAAAGCTTCTCTAAAATCAGCACCCTCACTGTCCTTATTTGTGAATGCTCTCTTAATGATAAATCCGAAATAGCAAATAAATAGGAGCATAAGTCAATGCATCTATCACAATAATAATTCAAATTAATAGAACTCTCTGTTGGAAAAGACTCATCAGTCTCAAATATATTGATTATCATTTCAATTGCGGAATCGAAAAAGGAATCGGAAAAACTATTATCTAGTATGGATAGCACAGCACTAATTACATCGTATTGAATAACATCAACAATAATTGTTTTATTGGCCTTGATTATTTTAGCCAATAATGATAAAGCCAGGTGTTGATATCTATTTGCCTCAATAAAATGTTCAACCATATTCTTTTTGGTCATTGTATAATTACAAATTTCCGGTGACTCTTTAGTGAGCATTAATAAAATCGAATAACCAAGTCGACATAAAGAATTCTTTTTTTCGCTCAATAAATCAAGGCATATATCTACTAAAAGCGGATCCATTGTAATACTAGCATAATTCATCGGCTTTTGTCCCAAAATGATTTTAATTTCATTTAAATAATCAAACACAATTTCGGTCGATGGCAAATAGCTCACCAGCGTTTTTAACCTCGTAATTTTCTCGTTTTCGGCGCTGGATTCTTTGTTTTCAACAATACCATCCCCAAAAGTAGAAAAATCTTTGTACCCTTCCAAAACTAAATCATAGTTCGTCTATATTTGCATCTAAATGCTTTCTTTCTTCTATTTCATTTTATACGTTAATAATGGCAACTGAAGAATCAGCTGATACTAAGTTTTCTCCATCACAAATGGCTGAATTTCATGAGTCTTTCCAGATATTTGATAAAGACTCTGATGGGAAGATCAATATTGATGAACTAGCGCTTCTTTTAAAAGCCACTGGGTTTAATCCTCCAATGAGCGATATCATTGATTATTGTGCCCAGATAGATAAAAATGACGAGGGATTTTTTAATTTCGGCGAGTTTATTCAAATTGTTGACCATTATAATGAGTTTTCAAATTTGGATGATATCCTAACAACATGTTTAAGAGTATTTTTCGAATCAGATAAAAAAGTCACAACTGAAGCTCTAAAATCTATATTGACAACTATTGGCAATCCTTTGACTCCAGACGAAATTAAGCATTTGTTTTTCAACATTGATCCTGATAATGAGGGTTCCGTGTCGATTGCAGATTTTGTTACCAAAATCAGTGGACAGACAACTGAAGAATAAAAATGGTATTTTTTCCCTATATTTCTCTCTCTCATATCAAACTGTGAGAATCGAATTCTGAGCAGGTTCAACAAAAACGTCACTTGGACAATCATTTTTTTGAGCACACCATGAATCATTCACTTTCTCATCTGTTTGTTTCAGGTGTATTTATAAATTCACCATTTATAAGTAGTAGAGGGAGGGTTATACTTGAATCATTTCGTTTTCAAAGATCTTTT
>Ga0209639_1000647_pt1 | contig 44559 bp, 30 predicted proteins | sample EPASupsiteHSE605_FD_187268 | JGI IMG/M metagenome (GOLD analysis project Ga0209639, IMG submission 187268) | Bioremediated contaminated groundwater from EPA Superfund site, New Mexico - Sample HSE6-05 (SPAdes) (version 2) | ecosystem: Environmental > Aquatic > Deep subsurface > Groundwater >... | reverse complement strand
AATTGACCTTGCTATAGAAAAGATTGTGAGCATCAGAAAAATTGAATGACAAAACATAATCTCTTTATCAACCAATTGAAAAAGTGGCATCCTCAGAAAAAATCCCGTAATGTTCAAGAGTACCGAATTGTCTAACAACAAAGTGAGTTATTGGGCATAGTTAGATATTTCATAAGCCCATGAGATTAAATGAATTTAAAATATTGTTCAGGAGAGAATAATGGGAAAATATTGGCATACAGGTAATTTCAATTGTATTTTGGTAGGTTACATAGTTCATTTCCTTTCGAAAAACATGATTGACTGGATTATAATGCCAATATTTGAAATATAATCAATGTACTAGAATTAAAAACCCTTATTGGCAAAATGACCAATTTCAAAGAAAACAAAATTGAATTAAACAATTGTTCGATGAGTCATTTTTATGTTAGGATTATTGTTCTGTCTTGCTACTTCAAAGTTTGATGAACATCGAGCTTGTGCAGGCATTGCATTTTGGATTGGAAAAGAAATGAAACGTGGGTCCAATTATGATCAACTTAGTGGAGACCTTATTGATGTATGTTCATCAATGCCCGAAGATGGTATAAAGCTGTGCAAAGGTTTCTTCATTCCAAATCTCCCATCTATAATGCAATCTCTAATGGATAAAAAGGATGTTTGTGGAGATTTCCCACGAGGAGTAAAAAATACCAGGACCAGGATATTAAAGAGAAAGTATCATTAAAAAAGGAGTGATATATGATTTAATATTAATAGTTAGAATGGGTTCTAATTGGTATGCCTTAATTAAGTTCGTGAGTTAACACAATTGCTTAAAAATTGTTTTATTGAGAAAGGATGAAATGGGAATTGGATTAAACCAGATGTAGCAATAAGCATCGAATAATGTACTCTAATGGCGGAGATAATAGATGGTTAGACGATAAAAAATAAATTGTGATCATTTTTAATTAATTATATCGATCCTTATATATCCAGCTTCGTTATTTCATGATCTTCATGAAATAAAAACATTTATAAGTCTCCTCTAGAGACTTTCATACCAATCTTGAACAAAAAAATCAAAGATAACCCGAACCATAACAGAATTTAAAATTTCATTAATCGTGTTTTTACCCATATTTTCAAATTTACCCAAATACGAAGTCTCTGATACCCATCAGGACTCTGAACCCACAAGAATTTTATATTCTCTAGGAATATTTCAATTAATTATAATCGTTATTTAATGGAAATTACCCTTTATTAATGGTAATTAATTACAGTTAATTGTGTCTTGAAATTTTGAGTTGTTTCCAATCTATGAATGAGATTAATTACCCAAAATGGAAAAAAAATATCTTTGTTACAAATACATATGAAAAATCGATGTTTAACTTTCTAAAATGGAAAATATGATAAAATGTTTAGTTGTATCATTTATATTTGCTCTCAATGAAAGTATTCGATGTTTTGAGAACATCCAATTTTTATCATGTAATCTAATAATTCGGGAATAGGAATGGGATATTTTGGTATTAAAATGAAAAAGATTTTTGTTTGGTAGAGCAAAACTATTTAAGAAATGATCCAATGAATGATTAAATAAAAATCACTTTTTTAATGGAAGAGAAGATTTTTTTTGAGCACTTTCTTTTTGGAGATGGAAATGAAATTGTTATCAATGATAATATGTTTTGCGTTGATAGAATTCTTATGTTTCCACAGATTCGCCCTCTTCAAATAGAAAAAGCGGTGAGATTAGCTATTGAGTATTGTCAGATCAATGAATTTCGCTGGAATCTATTAGAGAAATCTAATAAATGTCCTGTTTTGATATATAAATTGTACAAGAGAGGTGTTTTTGTGTTTGAAGAAATAGAACCATATTTGGATGGAAGAGACACTTTCTTGTTGAGTATTTATTTCCGGAAAGATATCGATGATTTTCGCAGCTTTATCCAATTCAAATATAAACCAATTGGTTTTGCACAATCATTCTTCGAAAATGAAAATGATATTGATCAAATGATTGAATATGGGTTTATTCCTTCAAGTATCGAGTATTGTCTAAAATATGATTCTATTGATGATTTAGAAGATTTCAACATTCTTGAACAAGAAGTTCAATGGAGTCCGTTTGAGTGGAGCTCTCAGCCAAAATATCTTGATCTTTTATCTTTTTCAGGTTTTTTTGGCTCAATCAAGTGTTTTAAACATTTATTCTTGCAAGGATTCGTAATCAATGATAATGTGACATCTATGGTTGTTTGCAGTGGCTGTATTGATCTATATCATATATGCCAAAGAGAAAAATCTTTATCAGCAGAGATTATTTCTATGGCATCTGAGTTTTGCCACCTATCTTTATTAGTTTTCATGCTAGAAAATGGGGCTGATATCAATACAAAAACAAATAATTTTTAGTTTAAATAATGAATTATTCTCCTCTTCATTTGGCTGCTATACAAGGCCATCTAAGTATTGTTGAATATCTAGTTAATCAAAAAGCTGATATTAATGAAAAAGATAATAGTTTTAAGTTTTTCTTAATTTTCGAACTCCTCTTCATTGTGCGGCTTCTAATGGTCATCTTACCGTTGTTACATTCCTTGTTCTTCAAAATGCTGATATAAATGCAAAAACAAAAGATATTGTGGTTAAATATTTAATCGAACTCCTCTTCATTATGCTGCTGATAATGGTCATCTTAGTGTTGTTGAATATCTTGTTCATCAAAAAGTTGATTTAAATGAAAAAAATTATAGTGTTGATAAGTTTTTAAAAATGAAACTCCTCTTCAATGTGCTGCTTATAATGGTCATATTAGTGTTGTTGAATATTTACTTAATCATGATGCAGAATTATTTGATGGAATCAATTGTCAAAGTTTTCTTCATTGGGCTGCTCAAAAAGGTCATTTAAGTGTTACTGAATTTCTAATAAATAAAAATGTAGACATGAATGAAAATAATGGTTTTTTTCTAGTATTTTTTATTTAATGAGACTCCTCTTCATTTGGCTGCTTGTTATGGTCATATCAAAGTTGTTGAATATCTTGTAAATCGAAAGGCTGAAATGAATGCAAAAGACAATGTTGCATAATTTTTTGATACAATCAAACTCCACTTCATTTGGCTGCTAATAAAGGTCATATTAGTGTTGTTGAGTATCTTGTTAATCAAAATGCTGAAATAGATGCAAAAGATCAAGATGCTATGTTGTTTAAAATGATTTCACTCCTCTTCATTGTGCAGCTCAAAAAGGTTTTTATAGGGTGGTTGAGTATCTTGTTAATCAGAAAGCAGATGTAAATACAAAAGATAAAGATGTTCTGTTTTTATGATTAACTGGATTCCACTTCATTATGCTGCATACAATGGTCACCTAAGTGTTGTTGAGTATCTTTATAGTCAGCATGCTGATACCAATGCAAAGACCATTCATGGAAAAACTCCTTTGGTATTAGCTATAGAAATGGGGAAATTGGATGTTGTTGAATTCCTAAAGAAAAAAGATAAAAGTCAAATCTGATTTTTTAAGAGATAATGATCTTTTTAATCAAGTCTAATCTGTGTTTTTGAACAAATATTAAAAATTTTAATAACACAGAATCTAAAGAAATGATAATATATAAATTTTGAGAAAAAGGTGAAATACCATTCATTGACCTACCTATTTCCAACATGATGAGATGTATTATTGCCCTAAAATAAGGTTTAAATGGTTTAGAAATCTATCTAACAAAATAAATACTCATATGAAATTCTTTTTGGGTTTGAAAAAAACTAAATTGCATATTGGATAGCTGGTTTTGGCGAACCTCAATAAAGAATCCCTATAAGATATATATTACGATAATGCCATATATATCCTTTGTTAATAGTTTTGGAATTCAATATGATCATTAAGATATTTGATATCATGTTTGATCTCGTATTTAGAATTTATCGAGCAAGGTTCGATACTTTTTGCGGAATTGCTCGAAAAATTCAATAATTCCAATTCTATAGCCATCTCTTGGAATAATTAATCTAATAACTATTAGCTTATGGGATCTATAAACTAAACCTTGAGCTATTTGGGTATATTTTAACCTTTATATCCAACATTCATACCCAAATATACATATCAGACTCAACCGACGCCCAGGAAATATGTTTCCCAAAAGAAAATCACACTTCAAATTCCAAGAGATGGGCTGGTGTTTGCTAGGAACACCCCTCACAATCAACCATGTTAAGAAAAACTACAATTGCCAAGGGACTTAAAGACACCCTCTCATGCCCTGCTATGCCTGATCCATCGGATAAAAAACAAGACACTGCTGCCTGCCTCCTTGGCCGCCGGTTATATTTGAGAGACTTACTTTACAAGAAGATATCTTTAGAAACGTTTATGAAAAAGTTTTATTCAAATATTAACCATTTCTTATCAAAAAGTCATTAAAAAACGAGTGATTTATCGTTTGTATTTACAATTAATTTTGTCTCAATGTTGCTATCAATTGTCTCAGCATCAGTATCAAAGCTATTATTCGAAAAAAACATTTTCTCCATGATGATTATCATTTATTTATACAAAATATCAAAAAAACAGAATTTATTTTCAATTTTGAATCATAATGTTTCACTGATGATTACCAAAGTTTACGAATCACTTCAAAATACCTCCTCCAAAAATCATATTATTATAATATTCTTTTTCAATATTCTATTTTTGAATTATTCTTTTATTATAAGATATACAAGTCAACTCCTATGTTTTTGTACTATTGGAATCATAATCAGTCTCTTTTTTGAATCTCCAAAAAAATTATCATATTTGCCAAATATATCCCTATTATTCTGTAAAAAAGAACTCAAACCTACTAAAAAACTAAACAAAATTACCAAACAAAAATGTTTTTCCTTTAAAACTATTACTATATCGAGCATTATTATTGTATTATTATTTATAAATATTGACTTTTTGGAAAATCTATATGAGCCAAAACAACACTTATCACTATTAAAAGAAGTAGCCAAGTTTTTGAAAAATCCCAAAAATTACCCGATTGTGCCTCTATTGTCATTCAGGTTGAATGATGAAAAGATTATTTGCAATGTTGGTTTGGGGTGTGAAAGTGAAAGTATAGGTCAAGGAAGGTCTTACGTTGATAAAAATATTAATATTTCTCTCTGTTTCTTCTCAAGATCTTTATCATACTCTGGAGATGGTGGTGTAATATATGTTAATGGTGGTTCTTACTCAATGAATGTCAATTACTCAATGTTCTATTACTGTGTTTGTTCTAATTATGGTGGAGCAATATACTTCTCTTCTCCTAATTCATATCTCAGAATGATATGTGCTAATAGTTGCTCTTGTGGAGCTTCTTCTCGGTATCATTTTGCTTATCTTAGTGCTTCTCCGGTGAATCAAGTGGAGTATCTATCAGTATCAAATTGCTCTCATACTACATCGGGATACTTATCTATTCACTTAGAATCAGGTTATCAGAGAGTTGACAATACAAACAGTTCAATGAACAATGCTGAAAGGGTGTCTGGTATTGGTATCATATATCCATCCTCATTCACAAGCTCCCACTGCACTTTCTCAAACAACAAGGTATCTGATAGCATCTGCATGCTCTTCTATTCTACCTCAGGAATAATATCAATGTCATATGCTAACATTGTTCATAACAACAGTCCATCTTGGGGAGTTGTACATGTCGAAGAAGCAGGACCAAGAAAGATGATGTATTGCATATTCAAGAAAAATCAAAACACTCTATTCTGTGTATGGTCAGGTTCTATTGAAGTGTCTCATTCGTACATATCTCACTCTGGATCATTCTCTTCTTCAACTGCAGTATCAACATCAAATAATAATTCATTCACTAATACAATCACTTATCAATTACAATTCTTCAATTCTCTTCATTGTAATGCTGATATACCTCTTTTTCCATCAATGATAGCTACATTAGCTAGAACCCAAACTATGTTTCCATCAAGAACAGCTACTCAAGCAAATACTCTTATAGAAACACCATTTAAAACTCTTAATGATACTCCAATGAACACTCATGAAGAAACTCTAATGAAAACTCCTGAAGAAACTCTAATGAAAACTCCTGAAGAATCCCCAATGAACACTCCTGAAGATACTGTAATGAACACTCCTGAAGATACTCCAATCAATACAATCGATCAAACAATAAGAGATACTCCAAGAGAGACCATCCCAAGAACATATGCTGAATTTATGTGTACTAATCAAATGGCTAATTGGAGAGAGATCAATGTAGTATTCTCATTTGCTTTCTTATATCCAGTGATAATTCTGATGATATCATGAGTAAATGGTCATTATTATAAATGAATTATAAATCATGGAGCTGATATTCATTTAAAAAACAAATATGATGAAACCCCTCTTCATTGTTCATCTCAATCAGGTCATCTTAGTGTTGTTAAATATATAGTAGATAATGGAGCTGACATCAATGCAAAGGATAATACCGTTGAAATCAGTTATGTTTATTTACCCCTCTTCATTTTGCTGCTTATTATGGCCATCTTAATGTCGTTGAATATTTGGTTAACCATGGAGCCAACATAAATGCGAAGAATGAAAATGGGAAAACTCCAATAGAGTATGCAATTAATCATGATGCTATTCAGTGTTTTTCCGGATCCGGATTTGATTCAGATTATTTATCAGCATATCAGCAAAACCATTCATATATGAACATAATGCTTATTTGCATGGAATTCTTTTTTATTTCTATAGACAAAAAGCCACTATCTTCTATTTTCTTAGCATTCAAGCCGAGACTTCTATGAATTGCTTTGTCAATCAGACAATAAATAATATGTCCACCAGCTGCTACCCATCCATAGTGTAGCAAACCATGTAATTCTATACTCGATTTCATCACTAATATATTGGGAAAGATATGGTAAAGCAATTTTCATATTTTCGATTTGTTTTCTCCTTTTTATATATGCTTTTGAATAATAATGCCTAATATAATAGTTATTTACTGAATCTTTTTGGGATTATTTGAATCCAAGTTGATTTGCCAAAGCTTTTAGGTGAATTATTAATTATTCCGAATCATTATATGATAAAGAAGACAAATATTATGGTGAAAAACTATTATCATCTTGTATTTTTTATTGTTTAACAATAAACTTAACAAAAAGTTGTCTATCGTTAGAGGGATATAACCCTCTGGTATATTCATAGATGGATTTTGGCATCGACCCATTTCTTCACTATTACTGATTTTCCGGATTTAGCAAATTTCAAAATTCAACAGGGGAAATATGGAAAAAATTGCCCTTTTAGGAATAATTGAATCAAAAAAAATCGTCCTTAAGCAATTCCAATCTGAATAAATTTATTTTTTCCATTTTTCTCGCTGGTTCTTAAATTTCAACAAAACTATACATACCAAAAAATTCCTTGTTTATTATGGTGAACTGAGAGAGCATCTGATATAATCATATTTTATTTTTTATAGAATTGTCCCAAAAACCGAGATTAAATCACTATTTGATATATCAAAATAATATTTTTTCCATAGAAACGTTAATTAGTTTTATTTCACTGATAATCTCCATGGGTCAATCTAATGTTGAAGTAATTCATTTTCTGATCAAGCATTAAAATCTCTCATCTATTAGACAGTTTTGTTGCTTGTATAGGCAATGAAAGATATATTATCCAATTTTGTTGATCTCAAAAATGTTATTCATATGGTACTATATCCCAGTTTAAGAGCCTTATCTGATGAGGAGTTGTCACATATCTTAAAAAATCTCCAAAATACTGTGGGGAGGATTATCCAATCAACCAGAAAAAATAATAAAAATCTAAATAACAATATTTATTCATGTTACCACCAAGGAAACCATCCATGATACATCACACATAAATTCTTAGGGTCTTTAGCTTGAATAATCAGCTTATCGACTTGATCTTCTATTGATAGTTCTTCTTCAATTGAAAAGTCTCTTCCAGTTAGTTTGTCAAGAATTCTTTGAACACTTGTTACAGCTGAGCAACGCCCCTTTTTTGTAGATTTGTCAGTCCATTGGAATAATGGATCATATATAAAAGTCTCTAGTAGTCCAAGTATTTGTTCATCATTCTCCCTCATTAGTTGGATCACGTTTTCACAACATTTTCGAAAAGTACCCTCAATTCCCGTAACTTCAAGGGCATTTTCCATCAATCTGGTTAGCCTAAATGGAACCATTTCTGGATAATGATCTCTGTGCATTGCTACTTCAAAACAATCTCCAAAATCTATATGAACTAGTTTTGCAGACCAATTCTTCATCATTATATTAGAAAGATGACGATCTCCCAAACCTAATATATACCCTACCATGGACATCATTGCCATTGATGTCGTGTATGAAGTTCTTCTTTGTAACCAATGAGATGAATCATAAGCACACGATAAAAGTAATTGCTTAATATCATCACCAGTTGTGGATAATAATCCTTTTTTAAATGCTAAAACCTTTTCTTCAATTGGTAACGAATCATAATTAGGTGATAATCTTTGGGTTGTTTGGTATTCTGTTTGGATTTCTATTCCTTTGTGGTTCCTGTACTCTTTGATCACATCATAAAGAGTTGAACAATCGGATACCCATTCAATCAATCCAACTTCCATCGTAAGAGGAATAACTTTGTATTGAGCTATCGAGAGCTTTGACTTTAGTGGAAGGGATGATTTCCCCAAAATCGAATTGATATATCCAAAAATCTGCATAACTCTTTCATCAAGCCTTGTATCTTCATGAGCTTTTAACAAAAATGTGAATGTCTCGCCATTTGATCCGCATACAGTCATTTTTCTTGGTCTTTGTTTAGATTTGATCACCTTTACTTTCTGGCGAAAGTGAGAAATATAAATTAATTTTGAGTTTGCAGAATATGTTCCTGGTACTAAAAGAGATAATGATTTCATCGAACTCAAAATTGGGCTTATTTCATTTAAAGGAAGAACCATCATTTCTGGGACAATGGTGCGCAATCGATTATATACTTCAGTAAACAAATTCCATGCTTGGTTTAAATCTCCTTTATCTTTTGAAACCTTGTATCTTTGGATCAGTGAATCTGCTAAAGAAAGTTTCTGACCAAATTGAGATATAAAAGTAATTTCGTTAAGAGTCTCAGGTTCGCTATTTACAACTTTGTGGATATAATCTAGAGACAATAACATTTCTTTTTCATATAAACTAGGGAAAAATGACCTCGAGGCAGAATCTAGCTGAACATAACATATCTCCCACCAAGAAACTGCTATTCTAATGAACTCTGTGGTAAGTGTAACTGTTCCAGCTACAATTTCTGAATACTTCAGACACAATTGATTAAAAAGATCATTCGAAATCCTCCTTTTCTCAATATTATCTCCTCTGTAAGAAACTAATAATGAATACAAAACCGGATGTGGATGAGCATCTCCTACATGAGCTAATAAGTTGAATAAAAGAATTTGAAGCTCATTATCATCTGATGTTAAACGGGCAACAATTTGAGGGAGAACTTCAATCCAATAATGAACAGGGACACATTTATATTTTGATTCAAAAAGTTTTCGAACAAAAGAGTCATTATTAGTCAGTAATGACGACAAAGCAATCAATGAAAGACTGAGAGTTGAATCAGTAGATATCATTAATCCAGAAAAAGCACCATTAAGTGTCTCAAATAGATAGGCGGTGTCTTTTGATTTTTTGTATAATGCAAAATTAATGCGTGACCACTGTTCCCATGCATTAGGAGATACATTAGTCTGGTTTATCATTCCTGAAAGAACATTTTTAGATTCAGTTAGCATTTGTTTTTCGGAATACCAAGCAGCAGCAGAGCATGTAGCAATTTCAAAAAGTTTTTCACTGGGAGAAATACTATTAACTAAAAGGATTAGTTCATTAATGGATTCTATGTTTCTATTCTCGTGCCAATTTAATACACATTGGTCATATTGAATCTCATTCAAAAACGCGATTGATAATGAATCATGATGATTATTGATGAGGAATCTGATAGTCGAAGATGCAAGGAGATAAAGCCGATGTGATATGGACGATTGAATAAACAATTGCCACTCTGCTTCCAATTGTGAAGGAGGAACGACAATATTTGCCAATGACAAAAATGAATGAAGTACTTTTGGTATTTGAGGAAGAATAGTAAACCTTGTCTTCCAAGTGGAAATGATGGAATTAATAACGTTTTTAGCATAATTGCGTTCTGATGGGGTGGGAGAATTTAAGAGCTTGCTCATTTTTCTAAAACGCATTAGTTCTTCAATTTGATAAAGAGAAGCTGCCTCAGATAATGACTGTATCACTAATTCATAGTCATCGCCTATAGCTGGAAATACATCAGCAATATATCGGCCTCTGAGAGTATAAATTAAATCATCTGCATGAGAAATCTCATCAACCAAGACATGACCTACAATTCGATAAAACAATGCCTCATTTGATAAATCCTTTAGTTTTGACGCATTTTCAATAAAACTAGAATAGGAGAAAGTATGGAAATCAACAGAAGCTTGATAGAGATTATTCGTATTTGATAACAAAGGTGGGATTTCATCATATCTTGAAAGCTCACAAAGACAGTTCAGTTTCCGTATTATAAGCTTTTCATTTTGAGGCGAAGCCATTAATAATTTGTCCAATATTCTCATTGAGTCTTCCCACAGACCAAGTTTTTCTGCCATTAAATCTTGTTTAATTGGATAGCCCCTAATTTGTGACTGCCTAAGAATCCCATTTGCTGCTAAAGGCAACCCAAGAGATTGATTCAATGTGATTAATCTCTCAATAATTTCAGTTTCTCCTTTGTCGAAAATCGCTTCAGATGCTCTTAGGGATAAATACAACACACCAAACTTCATTGCACAATTTGATATTAAACTGTGTTTAACAGGTAGTTGCATTCCTAATACTTCAATAAGTTCAATTGAAGACAAAAAACACATTAAAATAGATCTTGGTATATTTGGTGCATGAAAAACAACATCAAACAAAGAATAAAGCTTCTCAGGAATTATATCAATGACATGAATATAATACAAAACAAAAGCAAGGGGATATATTGTTTCACGAAGCTTTGAGTGTCTTTCAGCTAGGGGTCGACATGCAGATATAGCTCTGGAAACGGAATTACGTACAAGGGCGGAAAACGTTTCATCATTCCAAAATAACCATTGCCCTTCATCCCATTCAACAGTAGGTTGCTTAATTATATAAAAATCCTTTGTAGGCCTTGTTATTGAGGGAGCAGAAAACTCTTTTGGATGGGTTTTTGATTTTTTCCCTTTGTTATCAGGACGAACTAATGATACTACATCGCCACTAAATGGAAGATCAGACTCTATGCATTGTATTGCCTGAGATAGCATTGGATGGCTGTTTATTTCGAAAACAAGTACAAGTTTTGGAACATAAAACAAAAATGGTTTCCCAATTTGGGCAGCTGTAACCAACAATACCTCCATTATTTTATCATGAAATACTTTGTTTGTCTGGCCGACAATGATTAGTGTTCGAACAATTTGCGATAAGAATTTATCTGTTCCAGCAAAAAGGAATATTTGCTTGAGTTTTTCCAACACTTCAAGACATATCTGGGTTTTAGAGGAATTATTAAGAATCCATGAGAGAAGGACGGGGTATATAATATGCGAAATTGATTTAACTTTATCCCTAAAAGAAACAAAGACAGAAAAAACAGCATCAACAATTCTTTCAGGATATCTTTCTATTCCTTTCAAAAACAGATTGGCAAGCCTTGGCATAAATTCAACTAATGCATCAGGAACTGATGTAAATAGCCATTCGGTTATTCTAATCATTTGAAATTTATCTAACTTTTCCCACTTCTGGCAAATGAACTCGATCACATGAGGTATTAAAGGCTCAAAATGATCACCCAAAACAGCAATTAATGTTGTGATATTAGTTAATAACAAAGAAACAGTTGATGGATCTCCCTTTGACAGCAAATGATTAAGGTGTTTCACTACGAGTTTCTCCAGATCTTGACCGATTTGACGATAAGTTTTCAGAACAGCTAAAAGAGCTTCTATTGCTGGAGGATGAAGAGTCAATAGTGATTCATCAAATAGAATCCCCATAATGTGTGAAATAGCAACTCCAACAGATGAATAGATCAGAGATACACAAGGATCATTCGACTCTGATTTATAAATAAAATAGTTTGGTGTATCAATCAATTTTCTAGTATCAGGATCAGCCGACCTTTGGTTGCATAATGGAATTAGTTTTGGATCTATTGCTCCAATGGAGCAAAGAGCTTTTAACAATTTTGACCTAGAAACTTGTTGTTCAGGTTTATTACCATGCAATAGTACCTTATACACAATTGAGAAGTGTTCTTTATATAATGCCTGTCTTATTATTGAGGAATCAAGTGCAGAGAGTAACAAATCTAATGCAGCATCAACACGAGCTTTTGAAGAATGTATTCCAAGTGAATAACTCATTTGGGAAACCAACTTTGAGATGTCAACATGTTCTGGCGATATACGTATCAAATATGATAATAATAATAAAGCTGACTTTGGAAGTTTTTTTGGAAAATTAATCAGAGCATTAAGAAGAATATCCACAAATGGAGATAAAAAATGTTTTGCATATTGGCCATTTTCTGAGAATATAGACTGGGTAACAATTAAAAAACACTCAATATTATCTTTCGAAAGTTCTTGTGTTGTTCTTAAAAGACCAATTTTTTCATTCAAAAAAGAATTCAAAATAACTCCAACAGTATCAATAGATGAGTTTTCAGTAACAATTTTAAGTGATTCATTCCTGACACGATTATTCACATCGTATAAAAATGTTTGGAGAATTGGAAGACTTTCAACCCTAAATCTTTCCTTGGAAAGTTTTGACATTATTTCTAATTGATGAGAATCATCTGTTTCCGTGCATAATGTCGTATACAAAATCTGAGATAGTTCTGTTGATGGGTTTTGCGAATATACATACAATAAAAATGATGAAACTGCTTTCCGAACACAAAGCTCAGTATGGTTCAAATATATTGACACCTGAAATAAAAAAGGCAACGAAAAAAAACTCGATGGAATCTCTAATAAAGTAAATGATTGACAAGTTAAACAAATCTGTTGCCAATTATTTGACTGGGTTATTGCAGATGCTCCTTGCGAAACAATATATTTAGAAACAAGTCCCTTTTTATCGGGATATATTTTCAAAAAGTGTTTAAACCCTTCAATAGCAAATTCGGATATTGGTTTGGAAAAAATCAAAGATAAATCTTTCATCATGTTATCTTGTGTGATTAATAATAAAGCTATAAGAGCAAAAGATGATTGATCAATATCATAGCTATCAATAATCAATGATCGACATTTGTTAATAATCTTTTGTTCATTTTCTGAAATAGGATTCTTACGGTAAAACAAATAATTCCCTAATGACAGCAGTGCAGTTTTCCTAATTGATGAACGTTTAGATATCAGAGATTTAAGGCCATCTAGAATAATTAAAGACAGTTCTTCATTGTAAAGCGCTGGTGTAGTCCTCAATGCAAACAAAACTACCCTAATTGCTGCTAATTGAGCATCTTGGTCCCTATCATTAAGAAGAGCTATTGGAAGTTCATTAAATGTAAAGCAACTTATCATATCTGGGATATGACTGACAATAATATCGGCTCCCTCAAGTGCGCTTTCATATGATCTCCAGTTATTCTCACTCAGAATAAAATTCAGCCTTGCACACATTGTGACAACTCCAAAATAATTCAGGGTTTCCTGTGTTGTAATGGCACAAATAAGGGCTTCTTTAGCGGAAATTCGAATTTCTAAAAGGGGATGATCCATGAACTGTGTGATCGATGACTGCACATGAATAAAATGCTCCTCCAAATGAACAGGAAAATGCTTGAGAAACAGTTTCATAAGTTTCAATCCAGCAACAATCTTGTCTGATTCACGACTAGAACACCATTTCCACATTATTTCACGGAGAGGGTGAAGAATCAATTGAATTGAAGACCTAAGAGACTTTTCCAGCCATGGAAGAACTCTAGAGAGGATGTTCCAAAAATCGGCACATGTTTCTGGAGGTATGTTGATAATATCTTTTGCCATTTTGTTTGCTTTAGCTACTTTATTTCCTAGATCAACGTTAATAAGAGCATCAAGCAAAATAACATGATTTAAAGCTGTTTGTTGTTGTAATGATATTGCTACAAAGAGTTCATCAAGAAAAAACGTCTCTTCATTTTTATCTCTGGCTTCATTAAAACAATTCTCGATAAAAACCTGAAAATGATGCACTGAAATACGATATGAAACACTTCCAACTACTTTATTCTGGTTTGTAAGATCAGATATGTGCTGATTTAGGTTTTTTTGATTCATTCTGATACTGATAAAATAAAATTGTTGGAAAAAGAAAATTTTTTAATTATTAGACTCATCTTCATCCTTAATAAGGTTCTTAGGCCCGCCCATAAGCCCAGATTCTTCTTCGTCATAATGGGAAGGGATTGTATCATGGCTATCTTGAGATATTCCTCTCTTTTTCATAATGAAATTGTATTTAAACCTGCATTGTACGTCGCTCCTGTTTCCAAATTCTGCAGCAACTCTTGTCCAAGCTTTGACACCATAAGATTCTACTGATTCAAGGAGCTTTTTCTCTTCTTCTGGGGTCCAATTTGCTTTAGAAATCTTAGGATTGATAACGCGGTTCCATCTTTGGCTGCATTGAGAACGTGTTCGACCATTTCCGACATATGAGGCAACAGCTCCCCAATTATTGGGGCCATTCTCTTCAACAGCAGTTTTAAGTTTCTCATCTTCATCATTTGACCATGGACGAGACCTGGTTCTCACACCATAAGTACGTTGCTCTTGAGGAGCGAACGCTTGGTTCTTTATTGTTTTATATACCACATCAAGTTTCTCAAAAGAATCAATGGATTTTAGATAATGGGATAGAAATTCCATTGTTTGCTCTTTTGTAGACTTTTGCTCAAAATAATCTTCGACATACTTCATAACACTTGTTAAATTTGTCTCGTTGTCTTCAATGAGCTCTGGTTTCATATATGTTTTGGCGATTTCTAAAAGAGGGGTTCCAGTAATCGACATGAACTAAATGCTCAGCTCAAATATACGGTTATTTTGATAACTTTATAACAAAAAGCCCGGGGAATCGGTTTACAATTGTAAATTTAATAAAAAAAAAAGATGTTTGAGTAATCTTCACAAAATTTGATAAAGCTTGTAAACAAAAAGTAAACAGGTTTATGAAATTTCATATAAACTTGTTTACTAGATTATTTATCAGTATGGGCCGTTTATTTGAGAATAAAGTGTAAACTGTTCTTTTTTGTGAGGAGATTATTTGCTGATAACGATAAAACAATGTCCTTGTTTACAATAGAGTTTCCCTCATCTGAAGGAGGAGAAGAAGATGAGGTTTTTGTTCCATTCCGCCCTAAAAAGGAAGAAGATTTGCATATTAGGCCAAATAGAAAGCGTTTAGTTGGGAATAACGAGGGCAAGAAAATAAAACAGCCCATTGAACCAGTTAGGGTTATTAAGGAAGCGAGCCAAGTTGACACAGGTTTTGTAGATATCGAAAATGAACTTCGTGAAGATACGGTTCTAGGTTCACAGCCGTTAATACAGATCAACCCCGATGTTATTGAAGAAATTATTGTTCAAGAAAATACAGCGCCTGTTCCTTTGATTGAGCCGAGAAATAAGATACCAGAGCCTGCTATTCCAGTTCCGATTAAAGTTATATCAACGGCAATTCCAAAGAATATGCCAAAAGTGTATAATAGAAAGGAAAACCCGATTTATCGAGTGGCAAGGGAGTCTTCTATCAATATTCGAGGAAAAAGAACATTTTTTAGTCTGTTTAATGTGAGTGAGTTTTTGTATTCAGCCAAGTATAAGAGTGGTAGCGATATTATTCCCATTGTTAAAGGCCAGACAGTGCATGTTGATGGCCCAATGGATGCTTGCATCACTGTTGGAAACAAAGAAACCGATTTTGGGCTCAGAATGAAGTCCAAAACTGGTGATGAGTTACTAGTTATACGATTTAGCCCCCCTGAAGCCAACGAGATTGCGAGGAAATTAGTTTGCAGCATATTTGCATCAGGAGAAGATATACCCTCAAGACTCTTTAGCCGCCAGCCAACTGTGCAGAATATGGGAAAGCTAACTTTTGATTTCGGAGGAAGATTTCACATAATATCTGTTAAAAATGCCGTTCTATATGACAAAAATGGGAAAGAGAACATCATATGGATTAGAAAAACCGGAGAAGATGTCTTAGAAATAGAGGTTGCTCGTAACTTTGATCATCTAATAGTGTTTGCTTTAGGAATTGCCTCATTTATATCCAGTGTAAAATAATATTTTTATGAATGATCTTCTAGGAAGGACCCGCTTTTATCGCTTTTTTACAGAGAAACTATTCATTGATTTTACTATTAAATGTGGAACAGAGAGAATTATGTGCCATAAGATTGTTTTAGTCCAAAGCTCCAAATATTTTTCTGATTTTTTTTCCCGAAATCCTTTCGCAAAAGAAATCGAAATTCCTTATTATTTGGATTACTCTTTGTCTGGGATTATTGAATCTTGTTATAGTAACAGAATAGAAGTTGACATCAAATCAGTAATTCCGGTTTTAAAGTATTCCAGCATGTTAGGGATCGTTCATATATATAATCAATGTAAAACATTTTTGATAGCTCACCTGAAAGATTCTAATAGAATGAAATATGCTGCCCAATTATGCAATTTGGGCCTTTCAGATGTGATTTCTAATCCAGAGTCTATTTCATATTTTTCTTCATGTCTTAAAAATCATGCAATGCAAAAAAAGCTATTTTCTGCAATTACCCCAGATTTTTTTGTTAATTTAATGGGTTATCCAGACAACTCTCACTATTCTAACAAACAAAAGATTTGTCTAATAGAAGTAATGTATCAAGTTAGAGGCTTTATTTCTGATGAGTGCAGGGATTCACTTGCATCATTAATTGATTGGAATGAACCAGATTCATATTTATATTTCATGCAATATGATTTGCTTTGGGTCCCTGATAGAATTGCCAGACCATTCATCGGAATAGCTTTAAATAATAGAATATCAACAGTCTCATGTCTGTGTAATGAGTTCAAAACCATCGAATCAACAAATTCTTTATATTTAATGTCATGGGCTAGTTTCATCTATCAAAGTAAGCCTTTTAAATATCCAATGAATGTCGAAGCATTAAGTTTCATTTCTACACAGTTTGGTATTTGTCGACACTTTAATATTGCGGATTATGGTTTGATTCAACTGACTGGTTCTAGTTCATTATCACCCGAATTCGAATTAAAGAAAATACTTGAACCAGATATGTATTATTGTAGTCAGGATGGTAGTTCAACTAATCATCCATACATTGTTTTGAGTTTTGGGAGTGATGTTAGATTTAGGCTTCAGTCGATTACTGTTAATTCTGACCTAATCAGAGTTAGTAAAGCAAAACGAGGAAGCCCCAAAGTTTTGCATGTTGATTTTGGTATTGGAAGAACATTTCCATCGACGCCCCTGGTGGATATTAAGTCCAATAATGATATATGCTACGGAGAAACAGATGAAACAATTACATCTCTAAAGATCTCAATGATATCTGAGTCATCATCTGAGTGGTGGAATCTTAGGATCAAATCCATTGAACTTAATGGTCATTTTCTACCTAACTAAAGAAACATATAAGTTTTTTATTGTGGTAATACTCTTGATGATGATACTGAATTGGGTCTTAACAAGGATTTTACATCAAGGACTGTTAGTTCAAGCTTCACGCTTTCTGTTGATTGTCTGAATCTTTGGAACTGAGATCTGGTTCTTGAAGTAATTCCTCCAGGATTGCTTAATGCCCGTGATGTATTTTCTCTTGACGTTACTTGAGGAACAGTAACATATGGTTTTTTTGGTGGCTTAGAACTTGAAGCCTTGGTTTCAATATGCTTCATAAGCTTCGTATTTACATCAAGTTCTTTTTCATGACGAAGTTTAACTTTTGCGATTTTTCTATTCGTATTGTCAACCAAACACGAAAGTTCTTTTTCTTGTTGTTCAATTAAAGCACTATATGCAATAGTCATTGCTCTAGAAGCCTTTTGTGTTGCTTCTATTGCTTCCAGTTTCTCCATTTCTTCGCAAATTGCTTTGTACTCTTTTGCTTTTTCAAAATGACGAGACAAAGCCATGGATTTTTGCATCTTCCTAAATTGGAGTAACTGAGGAGAAGGCTTCGAAAATGGAAGCAATGATTTTGGATCAGACCACTTTTTCACAAAGCTTTCTAAGTCCATTTCATTTTTTTTCTTCAAAGATCCTAGTTTCTCATTATGCTCTGCATTAATCTTTTCAATACCAGCTGATTCTTTAACAATAATTGATTCCCCCTTAGAATGAACAAACTGAAGTTTCTTCTTAAATTCTTCGGATATCCTAGAACATTCATCGAGCCAACATTCATTGATGAGGCTTTGATGAATAAATACTATTACACTATCACATTTCGATGCCATATCATACTCTTCATTAAGCAAATATGCTACACTCCTTTTTCGGGCGTAATCAACTAATGGATCCCATGTTATCCTCTTCGGAAGTTTCCTTTCTTTAATGGCAATATCAAGATAGCTTTCTAATACTTCATCAGATGGAGATGCTTCATCATCATATAATGGAACATGTAACATGGCTTCTTCTTGTTGCTTCTCCACTTTTTCAGGATTGTTTGATCTTTCAGTTGATTCAGGATTTGACACAGACAGCTGTGTCACAATTTTCTCTTCGTCACTAACCATCGAGTCACTTGGTTGGTACAAAGCCATTCCAGATACTAATGATTTGTTTTCCGTATCATTAGAAGAGTCGGAAATCATGGAAAAATTTGTCTTTGAATGTTCTTCATTTTCATTTTTATTATCCATCGAGGAAAAGTCGTCAGCAATCAAATTGTCATCAGTTACAACTATCACTTCATTCGGCATGCTTGCAACCACATTTGAGCCGATTTTATCACTTTTTTCATCCATTTATAAAATCCAAATTATAAATTTTACAAAATAATCGTAGTAACGAGTTTAATAAACTAAACAAAACAAAAAAGTTATATAACGATTATCTCCTCTTCATTAATCGTTTTGCCTTCAATGATATGATCTCTTTCTTTGACTCCTCAAGCTCTTCTCTTGCTAAATCCAACTCAGCTCTTGTTTGATTCAAGGCTTTGGTTGTTTTGGCAAGAAGCTCTGAAACTTGTGGTATAAAATTGGATGAACGATCGAGTTGTTCGGCTGTACCTTGCAAAACCTTTTGGGTTTGCTTGAGTTCTTCATCTTTTAAATCAAGAGCCTCGTACATGTTACAAATTCTTTTGAATCTCATTGATTCTATATGCATTCCCATTTCGTTTAGCTTGTTTGATAGCTCTAACACCGATTTTTTGCACATTTTGTCAAATGGTACAAGATCAGCAAAAAAATGAGCCTCATTTTGCCCTCTTTCGAACAATTTTATAAAAAAAGCGCAAATTTTTTCCGAATTCGGAACCACAAAACTCGGACTCATCAAAATCACCTCTATAACAAAATCAGGAAAGTCATAAATCTCATCACTATCTAAAAACTTCTCAAAGTTTTCGGCAACAAGAGAAATGCATTCATTGATATCCCCTTGATTCTCGATCGCATTCCCGAGCTTGTTGAGGATTTCTTCCATTAATTATCGTTATTATCGTCGTCACTTGGTGGGGTGAATTCTAAATCATCAATATCGAGGCACTCATGTTCTGAGTTATCTCCAGACAACTCCTCAAAAGCTACAGGGGATCTAGAACATTTCGAGAGAGTGAAAAGCAATTCTTTCAAGCTATTTTTGTTCTTAGCAAAAAATGCTAATAGTATGGATGGATTAAGATCACTGTAAGCAATTCTTTTGGCTTTTGTATGGTAATATGAATCGATTTCTAAGTCATTTACAGCATCGAGTGTTGTATGAGGATCAAAATATAAAAAGTTATTCTCGTCAAATCCCACAATAAAATAAGCAGACACATTATGACCACTTACAAACCCCAAGGAACCTTCAACACAGAGAGAAAGCTGAAGGAATGGAATAAATGTCTGATCAAGCTCATCTAACCCGAGAAGGGTTGGAATTAGGACCATACAAGGGTATTCCAGATTTTCAAAAGAATTCTTAGAAAATTGATTTGAATGAGAATACAAAACAGAAAACCCTTGATTCTGAAATATCGGTAAGATTGTTTGTATCATTTGAGATGGCTTTGCCCAGTTACCTGGATCTAAATTGCAATTCTTATGCGCCTCATTAACTAAATTGTGAATGGAAAATGGAGAGATCTCATTATCTGCAAATAGATTTAAAGGATGGAGGTTCAGATACTTTTCTCGGTACTTTTTTGGGAACTCATCGAATAATTTCATGAAGAATTGGGCTAAAACCCCTTGAAATGATCTAAAACAGCAGCCCCACCCAGAATCACACGTTTTCATACATATTGGCAAGGGAGAAAACCCATTTCGATAGCTAAAATGGGGAATCTGATGCGATATCACTTTCAGAATATTTCCTTCAGTTGATTCATGGCTTATTACCCTCATGCTAATAATCGTCTTATTATCAAAAAATTCTTAATTAAATCGGGTCTCAAAAAATAATATGTCAGAACTCAGTTATTTTACAGCATTTACAAAAAGTGCGAAATAAAATACAGTTTATTCCAAATCTCAATTATTGATTGTTTTACATGTAAATTTTGCTTGGTCAGTCATTGACAGAATCTTTCATAAAGATAACACAATCTTCAGAAATCAATGGCCAAATATTGAAGGGAAAAAAAAACTTAGGTTCAATCATTTTTCAATCGCACCTGGGAGATGTTCGTTGATCATTTCTCAGTTTTTAACAAGTTTCAGAAAGAATTTCACGATGTTGATACTCGTAAGATAGTATCTGATCCGTTAGTCGTTCGACTTCCTTATAATGACCAATGTGAATTTCTTAGGCTTTCAACGTTTTTCAAATACTCTTCTGACAAAAACAAGAGGAATATGGCTCTTTCGACTTTCGGAAAACACCTTTCTTTCATACGAAGCTTCGTAATGCAAGGCGATACAAGCGATTTTGATAGGGGTTTGGCATGTGGCATTCTTTTTTTCGGAAATTTGATGATTGTCAATACCAAGAGGCTGAAGGAGTTTTTAGGGAAGTCTAAGTCTTGCCTCAACGGCTGTTTCCACAAGCTCGGATATAACGTATCAAGAATTGCCAACGAAGATAATCCTCAATTAACAGAAATATGCAGACATTTCGGAAGGACACTACCACAGCATCGCCAATGGTGTATCCGCTCTATTGAACCCATACCATCAATCTCTGAGACAATGAGTGGTGACGAAATTGAGATTGAGCCTCTTGAGTTTATGACTGATATCCGATCATTGCTTAATAGAAAGAGCAGTTCCATATAAGAGCCTTCATTGAGGGCTCCGCCATTAAAAGTATTACAATTTATTTTCTTGATCTTCTAACAACGCATGGTGGAGGAGCAACAAGGTTAGCATGTACTTGATTCTTCTTCTCAGGTTCAGATTCAGTTTTTTTAGATATACTGCGATATGCCCTGGTTTGTGATGAGACAGTGAATGAGTTAATAACTATCTGTATGGTATTATGATAATCGGGGAAGAGTTCATTGAGCTCATCTACAAAGCTTATAAGGCTGTACCCAGTATCGGAGCAATTTAGAAGCAGCAAAGGGTTTGAAAGCCTGATTGTGCGTATAATTTCATCAATCCGTTCCTGAGATAGTGTATCCTCTTCATTTGATTCTTCAGCAATGGAAAATATCATTATCACTCGAAATAGATAGTGACGGACTTTGACATATGTGGGATCAGAGCACATTATTGAGCAAAGTGGCAGTAAGAAATGTGAGCGTGGTTTATCCTTATAACAGCTAAGGATGACATCTTGGTATATTAAACTCAGAGCAATAGACTCGTTGTTGATGAATTCGGAAAACCTCTCTAATAATGCAGTGTTATCGACTTCTTTTATCTCTTTAAATATGTTTAAATGCTTTGGGTAATTACATTCTTCTTCGCATCCGCTCGTTATGTTTATAGAAACAGAATTAATTTCTGGTTTTTCTTGTTTCATCATTAGCAATGATAAAATTCTCGATGAGCTATGAATTGTTTCATCGATTTTATCAACTATATCTCGAAATTCAAAATTAATCTTCTCCATTTGATGTGTGGGAAGTGGCCCTGGCGCCTGATTAGCATAGCTTTTCCAAAGATCATGAATAGCAGGCTCAATTTGAGATGTTATTTTATTTAGGTCACGAAAAAGAGATGCAACTTGAGAGGGTTCGATAAAATCTGTGGAGTCTCTCATACTGATCCCTTTAATGAAGGGTAAATATTACCATCAGGTTTACTCATTTACATAATCGGTTATATAGGAATTCAGTAAGGGGTCATGTACCCTTGGTTCAACACCTCTTGTACGGCATGAATTATAGAAGAAATATGCCACTAATGTAGAAAAGAGAATGAACAAAGGAATGCCTATAGAAAGTATAAGTCCAATATTAAGTTCATGAGGATTCTCTGAAGTAGGAGATTGAGTTGGAACTGGTGTTATTGCAGTGATAATTCCTGGTGGAATTGGACAATGACTATTCCAATCAACAATCCAATTATTGGGGGGTATTTCTCCATCTTTAAGCATTGAAATTGGTTGAATAAAGGAGCTACACTCATCCATGTTCTCACTAAGGTATGGTTCCACAACTAATAGGCATTTAGGACAAGAAATCCCTAAGTTAGGAACATTGATAATATTACCAGCAATTGGGCCGGATTGAATAGCAAGCCGAAGACTCGATGGCTCAATGGAAAATATGGAATATGTGCCAAATTGAGAGGCTAGATTAGATATTTGCCTTTTCCTTTTGTCGACAATGGATACAGGAATATCAAGGGTTGATTTGGTATCATTTGGATATCTAAAAACTTGATATGGTTTAGGAGATAAAATATGTCGCTGTTCATAATTATTTTCATAGTTAATCGAATATACTTGGCTTTGAACACCTTCAACTGGGCTTTGCAAATATAAATCCATCTTTTGGGACCCATATAAACAAGGGATCGAAAACAGCCCATTGTCTGATTTACCAACAAGAGTAAACTCAGATTTTCCTCTAGGCTTAACAACAATATCAAATGGGTACTTTTTCATTGATGAAGGGATTGATAAATTAAGTGTGTATGGATTACCACAAACGACTACAGATGAATGATTGGATATAATAACATCTTTGTTAATAGTATACTGGGTGAAAGGATCAGTTCCATTCTTTTCTCCAATAATAGGAAGCTGGGGTTGGTTGATATAACCTGTCACAATTATTTGGACAATTTTGGTCTCAAGCTTTGGTCCGACTCCGCTTCTTTGGAAGCGCACCTTCCATAAACCTGCAGAATTTTCACCAAAGAACTCTCGAGTTTTTAATGAATACAAACTCAAAGCTCCTTCAGCCCAAATACCAACATCCTTCATTTGCCTAGTTGTACCACTTGGTGATATTAACCATATTCTAAGATTTGAGAAATCATATCCATCTAGTTGAACCAATAAATTTGTCATAGTAATAAACTCGATTTGATTTTCGGATATGTTAATTTCAACTTCTGCATATTTATCCACAAAAGTCGGAATTTTGACAATTGTTTTATTATACCCATTTTGATTACTAATATTTGGTTGCTGTGGCCAGGCCTTAGCAACAGATGTGGCTCTTTCAGCATCAATTCTCCCAAAACCATACATTCTTGAAAACATATACCCAGCAAAATTCCTTTTCCATGAGAAGCTTTTAGGATCGTTTTTAATACTTGTTAGTGCAATAATTGCAGAAACATCATTTTGTGTTAATAATGGATTTGCTTCAATCATAAGAGCAATAACACCTGCAGCAATTGGAGCACCCATTCCATTCGGAGATACTCCTTTCAAACATTTGTCATGAGACTCGGCACTGCAGCTGACTAAGTGAGGGAACAAAGGACCTGTTGCACTATTTCCGGTTCCCCCTCCAACTACAACACTCGCTAATAAATTCCCCCCTGGAACTGATGTAGAGGTTGCATAACCTCTCTGAGAGAGTTCACCAAAGCTGAAAACATTGCTACTTGAAGCAAATGAATGAAAGTTAATATCATCATTAACATATGGCATACCAGTTGCAGGAGCAACAAAAATTGTGTTAATATCGGAAAACAGAGCATCAGTGGATGGTGAGAATGGAGTAGCATAACATATTGGAGATGTTGGATTTTGTACAGACGAACATGTTGTTGTAGAAAAAAGTAAACGAATCCTTGCAGATGGAAACATGGTAAACACCTTATCATATGGAACTTGCTTTGTCGAATCAAAAACATTGATACACCCGAGAACAGCCTTTGGTGCTATACCAACTCCGCATTCAGCATTTGATGCAGCCCCAATGATACCAAGCGTTTGAGTACCAATATCAGGAACAAGTGACATATTTGATGGAGTGGGATCAGAAGAATTACTATAGAAATTCCATGACATATCTAAGTCGTACCGATCTTTCAATTCATTATGCATATGATTGCAACCACCAGTGTAAACTAAAACTCTAACACCTAAACCAGTAAGATTCTTCTCCCAGGCTGGAACAACATTTGCATCTTCTCCTTCTAAACCATTAAACTGACCAGTGTTCTTTATGTGGTATTGTTCATTAAATAAAGGATCATTGGGATAGAAACATGTACAATGAACAAATAACAAGGAAGATATCATGAATAGTGTGAACGCTCTTTCGTAAAATATTCAAATAGTTTTTAATTTTTATTAAGGAGATTGTTCCTGATGATTGATTCTTTCACTGATACTACTGTGAAATTCCTTAGTTGGTCTTCTTTTTCTCTGATTGTGCTTTGTAAATCTGAGTTATTGAATCTTAATGATGAAACGTGAGAAGCTGATCCCTTGCTATTTGGGGTTGTATGTGTTCTGTACAGATCCTCAATTCTTAAGAATGATGGTTCTGCATTGGGATGAACTGCAATTCCTTTGATAATAATATTTTGTCCACAGCACATTAGAATCAATTCTGTTAATCTATTGTTTTCTTTTGGATCATTATTCCCGCCAAAATCACTTCCATGTGCAGGATCATCAGCCATGAAAAACACAACTTTTGTTGACTTTTCCCTTAAACCAACCCTATTCAGCAAAATCTCAAAACAACCAGCCCAGTCTTCTGGGGGGTCACCACCGCCGCTTGCAACAATACCAGAAATGAAATTCTGTATAATAGTAATATCTTCGGTTAATCGATGATACTCATGTCTGTCTGATCCTGTGAAAACCGGGTCTCTGAAGAAAATTGCACCATAGTTTGTTTTCCATAATGGATGCTCTGATTGAATGATATTTGATATTTCGATACATTTGTTTTTAGCTGCATTTATGGAGTTTTCCATCGAATTGGTAGAATCAACACAGAACACAACATCCAAATTTGCCTCGTGAACAGATTCGAATTTAAAATAATGGAAAATTTCACTGCATTGTAACAAGATAGAATTCTTTTCGATCAATAAATGATACTCTGGCATTAGATAAACTGTCATACCAAGGGATTTAATAGATTCCAGCGCTGTCTGGCGACAGAGCTGTTCATTATTCTTGTTAAGCAGCTCGAAAGATACAAGTGATGGTCTGAATTTGCTAATTATAGCACAAAATGCAAGCCCAGAGGACCAATCTCGGTCAAAATTGGAAACTCTTATTTGTTTCTCTTGTGTGATATGGTTACACCAATCTAATATCCCCCTTTCATCAATTTTGGTAATGTTAATAGGTTCAATAATTACTTCTGACTGGGCTTTTTGAACTGGTTTTTTCTTTTCAATTTCCTGTACACTCTTCCTTCTAAAACAATAATAGTGAATTATTTGCCATATTAATCCCAATGTTTGTTTAGGATTCTTATCCACAATGTCCTTCGGATTAATATTCACAATTCTGACTTTAAGCACTTTGTCAATGTAATCCATAGCAATTCCACAATTCTCTATCATTTGCATTACATTCACAGGATTCTTATTATATCTTCTTACTGGTTGGTTTCCAAGTATCTCCAAAAACTTTATAAGTATGACTCCATCTGCCAAATCACACAATAAATCTTTTATTTCAAGCCCTTTTGGTTTCAAATACTCATTTATGAGTTGAGTATATGCAAAAGCCTGAGAAGCTTCTTCAGTTATCATTGATGAATATGACTATTCTGACTAGAATGGGGAAAAATAAACACTTATTACTTTATATTGAGATGATTCGGTTTGGTCGAAATAATGCATTCAAAATGTTTAATAAACCATTTAAAAATCGCCCAAAAATGATGGAGAGATCGTTCCGAGCAAATCCTTCATGAGAAGCTCAACTAATGAACCAATCATTTACACAATCGACAGTGCGGGTAATCCTGTTGTAACTGGACGATACAGTAACACTAGGTCAGATGGTACAGACTTCATCTATACAGTTGCCACTGAGTGTAAACAGAGTGGATATGTCTTTGACGGGTTAACCGAGGACGGAAACGTCACTATCAATCTCAAGTTTGAGCCAATAGCTACCAATGATGCTTACATCACTTATTACAACTATGACCCTGATAACTATGCAGGAAAGCATCCTTCAGCACCTACCCTCCACATATGTAAAGACGGTTTCTTGAGTGATGGGTCTTGATAGCAATGGTCCCTACATGTTGTTTGATTAAAAGAACTTGGATCCTATTATTGTAGAAATGGTATTCGAGAGTCATTTCATCCTTAGAGCACAGAACTCTACTAAAAGCAGTAACAGTAACAACACTATCAGATTACCTACTGAGTTCTTCAGTGCAAGATCCATGAAGTACATTCACTTCATTAATGCTAGAGCAGAGATCAACAACATCATCATCTCCAACTTATCTTTCCATGCAGACTTCATACAACACTTCCCTGCCTATAATGGATTTGTAGCCTTGTGTAACACTGAATACAGTAAGAGAAAGAAGTGGAATCTCTTCTATGACATGGATGAGATCAAGTTCCATTTCAGAACCTTCAATGGTAATGTCATTAACGATCCTGATCTGGAGTTCAATGTCGAGTTGATGTTGGAGTTCTATTTTTTGTGATCACTAAATGAGTTACACTTACCATCAAGCTATGACCCCGGCTAATATCAACATCAATGATGAACATGTCATCATTAATGTTGATTATGGAGATCCATGAGGGGGTGTTCATGGATTGGTAGCAATAGACGATGCGGCGAGAGGTCACAACAAATTAAAACGAATCAATTAACCAGCTTCTCTCTAGGGTTGAGTATCTCACTACTCACATAACCGAGAAATTTATTAAAATACATCATGCTTGGGTTTCAAACACATATGTTCATAAATTTACTCAAACATTTAGAAAAGCAGGTATATGCAGAGAGAGGGATTGCCATGGCCAAATCCATCTCTTAACAAAAAGTGAAGAAGCCAGACAAGCTAGGCATGGGAATTTTGGCCAAAATGAAGATTACTACCAAAAAGAGAGGATCCCAATGAATAAATCAAATTAATAATCATGATTTTTTAAGAATAATATGAATTAAAGGAACATCCTAAATATGGTTTAAGGGTTTTTCCTGGATTGAAGGGTGAGTCTTCCAACTGAAAATCAACTGTCACATAATTTAATTTGTGAATGACCGTTTACAATTTTTTCTTTGAATGGAAGGATTGTATAGCAAATCTCTTTTCGTCTACAATGATATTGAATTTGGAGTTGATAAAGACCATCATCTGGTTATGATGAGACATGGCCCAGAAATGATCCGAGAGAATATTTCATTTCAAACAAGATCATCTGAGGCTCATTTTCAGCAGTTTTTTCAATTTATAACGGAAGGGAAAGTTCCAGATGATTATAATGATCAAATAGAAGTTTATGACATCCTTAAGAAGACAAATTGTGATTTTAGTTTTTTTGACTCGTTTAGAATGCGAATTGAATCTCAAATAGCTAATGGTTACTTAATTCACAATAATAAATTGCACAAGATTAATATAGGAAGCATGTATTTACACAGCAGTGTTTTTCAAGAACATTTTAGATCGAATAGTGATGCCATCTTTTATATTCCAGAAAAATTTGGCGAGAATATAGTTAAAATTGTTTTGGATATTATACATTCCCGTTTAATCATTCCCGAGATTGAATATTTTGAATCAGTTTATGAATTGTGTAGTTTTTTAGGTTGTCTTTCTTTATGTGCCCTAATAAACAATAGTTCACATAGTTATACATTGTCTTTGGTTCTACATAAGCAATTTGATGATTGTTTTGATTCGTCTAACTATGAACGAGTAATGAGCGAAAATTTGACGGAATTCATTAAATTTAATGATTTTTGTCAAATAAATCTTGCCATTTTGTGTCGAGTTTTCCAAAATTGCAGTTTCATATTTGAAAATGCCATAATCAAACGATTCTTTGAACAGTGTGTTGCATTCCACGGATCTAAATCGAGTATATTATTGTCGCTGATTAAATTCGAAAAAACCCAAGATTTTCATGAACTTTCGAAGTTTATACAAGAACCAATCAGTCTTCTCAAAGAATATCAATGTAAATCTCCGAAAATGTGGAATGAAGAACAAGAAATTGGAAATCTAGAAGAGAAAAAAAGACAAGAGGAACAAGAAGTGAAAAGGAAAGAAGATGAATGCATCAAAGCAGAGCAACAAAAAAAGGAACAAGAAGAATATGAAAAATATGGTAAATGGCGAACAACCCAACCACCAGATTTTGACAATAACATAATAAATGCTGCCAAAAATGATAAACTATCAAGTGTTGTGTATTTGTTAGCACATGGAACTAGTGTCAATTCAAAGGATTCATCTATTGAGTTTTTATATTTAATATGACTCCTCTTCATTGGGCTGCTATTTATGGTCATCTTAGTGTTGTTGAATATCTAGTTAATCAAAAAGCTGATATAAATGCAAAAGATTATAATGTTGAGTTTTTATATTTAATGAGACTCCTCTTCATAGAGCTGCTGCTAATGGTCATCTAAGTGTTGTTGAATATCTAGTTAATCAAAAAGCTGATATAAATGCAAAAACTTATTGTGTTGAGTTTTTATATTTATTTGGACTCCTCTTCATAGAGCTGCTGAAAATGGTCATCTTAGTGTTGTTGAATATCTAGTTAATCAAAAAGCTGATATAAATGCAAAAGATAAGTATGTTGAGTTAATATATTTAATTGGACTCCTCTTCATTGGGCTGCTCAAAATGGTCATCTAAGTGTTGCTGAATATCTAGTTAATCAAAAAGCTGATATAAATGTAAAAACTGATTGTGTTGAGTTTTTATATCTAATGAGACTCCTCTTCATTTAGTTGCCAGAGAAGGTCATCTTAGTGTTGTTGAATATCTAGTTAATCAAAAAGCAGATATAAATGCTCAAGCAAGTGGATATCGCTCTGGGACTCCTCTTCATAGAGCTGCTGAAAATGGTCATCTTAGTGTTGTTGAATATCTAGTTAATCAAGGAGCGCAAGTAAACCCCAGGGACAATTCCCAGAGTACACCACTGGGAATAGCAGATCAAAGCTGCAAAAATTTCCTCCTCCAGAGAGGAGGAACCACCTAGCTTGGGTGGGAGGAAAACGATTCTGAATCATCATCCTTATTCACATTTCATCATCAATATCAGGTACCAACGGCCACGTCACGGCCGTCAATGTCCAAGGACTGACCCGTGTTTACCTCTTCTACCCTCAATTCTACGGGAATGAGACCGCGAGAAATAGTCAAGCATGGGTAGTACAGGTACGCATTTACACGTCGAAATTAGATACGAGATTAGTATGAAAGAAGTCAGAGAATCGTTAGGGGGGACGCCACGAAACCCTCCTTTTTTTTGTTTAGAATTCTGATATTTCTTTTTTCTTGCTACATTTTTTGAGAATTTGTTAAATTCATCCAAATTCTCCCCAAAACACAGTAATATAAGCTCCATTTCCTGTTAAAAATATTCTATAAATGCATACTATTTGATTTCGGTTTGAAAATTAGCACAATTCTGAAATTCCACCAATTAATTTGGTTAATTCATTATAAGTTTTTTTTTCACTCTATTTTTTGTTAACATCATAATATTTCTCTGTTCTACTAAAGATTTATGGACTTTCGAAAACAAAGTATTCCTTTATTTGCTTCATTTTGAAATGAGATAAAACATTTTTCCTTTGTAATTAGGTAGAGATTCATTTGCTATATATTCTGGTAAAGATTGAACCCTTGATGAATTCTCAATCTCGAAAAAAATACAATTGAATTTTTTCCAAAAATATAATGAATTACATAATACTAAGATTACATTGGCATATTAATTTTTTGCAAATATATTAGTAGTGAGGGACTCAACGCCAGGGAGGGAGGCTGGTTAATTGATTCGGTTTAATTCGTTGTGACCCCTCAAGAGGACTCGGTACTCTTAAACGAAAGGTGAGCATCCGACTTTATATTGGTTATCAAAGTTTCTATAGTTTTTTTCTGAGAATTTTGATGACCGCTCCATCCCCAGAATATTTTGCTTGGAAGAAATATCAGGAATTATGAATTCAAATAAAAAGTACAATTGATTTATTCTATAACTTTCGCAACTAAAACCTGCCCCACAGAGAGTGTTAATTGATATGTATTGGGAGGAATTCTAATTTTTTCAAGTACCACAAAAAACATGAGTATTTTAGAATGAAAGATATAGTTAACATTTTATAAATGAAAGATTAAACGAAGATCCTTTTTTCATTGACATATCATTGATATCAATTCTGAAGCCCTTTGACGAACACCGCTATATTGGGATTGGACTATCAAGTGAAGTCGGTTTTTTAACCCTTCATTTGCCTCGAATGGGTTTTTGATCCAGAATACAGCCGCGCTGTCAATAAATGCGTTTTGGGTTACCTCCGAGAGATGACTAAAATTAGGAGGCAATAATAAGTGAAATAAATCAGGAGAATTTGACCACTCAGAAATGATAGATGCCAAGGCACATCCAAAAATACTATCAGGTAAAGTGAATATTCTGTTTCGTATTGCCTTCAGAATTGATTTTCTCGTAGTATCATCAATTACAGAGATTATAGAAACAGCTATGAGATCATCAAAAAGGGGAATTTGTGAATCATACAATCCAAATAAGATTTTGGTGAATACTTTGCCCTCTGGTTTCAGAAATGAAAGAAGTTTTTGAGCAAATGATCTGCTTCGAGTTTCAACAGTGAAATTAAACAAAGCAGATAGTGATTGTTTTTTGTCTTTTGATGCTGTTGCCCATATTGTTAGGGATATTCCTTTGATTTTTGGTTCATTAAATTCTAAAAAAGGGCTAATTATTGATGTTTCAGGCTTATACTCAGGTATCAATATGTACAGAGAGTTCAAAACTTCTCCAATTACATTAATATCCTTTTCTTCAATTAACATTGTCTCTAGTTTCTTCCCTATATAGCTGAATATCTGAGAACTAAGTTGAAGTTTCTTGGCAATGAGGGCAAAATCAATGAAGAATAATGAACTTTCTTGCCTGTTAATTAATAATGAAAGAGATTTTTCAATGCTGGAGAGAACATCAGGACTGTAGGGTCCCATCCTTATCAAAATTCTGGAAATCTTGGTGAAAACAGAATATGAACAAATTGAAAAATCTGATATTATCGTAGGCAATAGTACAGACAGTTTTTCTTTATGCATTTCACATAATTCACATATTACAGCACATGAGGTATATTTTAGTGATGGTATCAAAATGGAAACCTCTAACAATGAAATCAAAGAATCTAACGCTGTTTCATCCACGATTGTAACTTTGTAGTATATGTGTAGAATAGTTTTTCGGCCAGTATCATTGATAGTATCAGATAGCACAGCTAAATCATCTTTTAAAGATAAGAAAATCGAAGGGTTCACCACATATGACAAAGTATGTAAAGAATGATTAACTAATTCGGTATATCTGAATGATTTACGCAAAATTGAAGGTATCATCTCTACAGCAGGGGATGATGGATACAAAAAAAGAGAGCAGGCCCGAAAACAAATTATTTTCGTATAATAGTCATCCAAAGACATTATTTGAGTCAAATAAAAACCAATAAATGACAGATCGGCTTCAAAATATGAATACTTGATCAGTTGTTGAATACATTTTGCGCTATTTCTATAGTCACACTTCAAAAAATAGTGTAACATATCAACAACAATATCTTTTATATCTTTTTCGGACTTTTTTATTGGGCTATCACCATTTCTAAAAATTCTCAACATGTTTGGAAGTGGCATATGACACCTTAAGAGTTGTTATTAATAATCAGAGAAGGATGAATTAGAGTTTAAAAAATAGAATTATTGTTTTTATATGATTCATTCGAAATATGGCACATTTAAACAACAAATAATGAAATTCAGACCTAAAATTTTAATATATGTGCTAAACTGTCATGAAAGGAATTCAATTTCCAACAATCAGAAGATTTTTTTGAAATAACTCAAAAATCTCTGATTTTTAATATACTGATGCTGAAAATCTATTTTAAATCCGAATATTATCATTATTTTTGTTAAATAGAAACAAATCTTATACAATATTCAATATTTCATTTAATCCATATTCATATTTTCTATTTAGATTTTTTAATTATCTAAATAAAAGATTATTCATCATTATTTTAAAAAAATGTACATTTAATTATGTTTTAATTACAAATTAATATATCTAAAAACCTGTGTGTTAGTATTTGAAATTGGGGAGTCTGAGAGCATTTCTCCTCATTATCTCAGTGAGGTTCTACACTTATCATCACTCCGAAATACATACTTGAAGAATATACAAGACCAACTCTTGTGAAAATTTGAGATGCCGTGTTTGATTTGAATAACGTATATTTACCCATTTTGGTAAATATATACGCCTGTATCTTGGTATACAAGGAAGGAGTTTATTGGAAGAGACTTGAATGGTGTTTTTGAGAGAATATACTGGAGTTTGGAAATACTTTTGACAAAACTACAATTTTTCATCACTTCTGCCATTATCCTTTGCTTTTCATCGATAGTATGCCCAGAGACTTGAAGCATTCTTTCAGAATGAGTATATAGTATTCTTCCAGATAGAACTGTGATAGGATTGTACATTTCCTGAGGACCATAAAATACAGATTTTGGGTTTGTATTTGATATTATCCAGTTTGCAACTTTTGTTGTTTGTTCAGTCCATAGCTGCTTGTTTGAATGATTCATATTTACAAAACCAATTATTCCAGAAGATACCGAAAGTATATATAGGCAGATAGATATTGCAGTGGTAATTCCCTTCTTTTCTTCAGTAGAAGGAATATCTGCAAGTTTAGCTAAAGCTTTAATGTGAATAATAGATGCAATAAGCATCCATGAGGGATAAAAATATGATATATTATACTGCAACAATGTCTGAGTTTTGAAGAAGTTACCAAATAGAAATGCTATCAATGATGGGATATAAAAAATTTTGGTCTTTTCATCCATAAAAAATACTCCAATGAGAAGTGTGGTAATTGAAAAGACACCAAGAGATTCAAGCCAGTAAACAATAGGTGCAAAAAAGATCCCTCTAGGAATGAGTGGTCCATACAAGTTTTGTCTTGTGATTAATTTCATGTTAGTATTTTTCGGAAAATAAAGCGGAAGAACCAATACAAACATTGAGAAAAACCCTAATAGTATTGATAAAAGGTCGCCTCTATGATTAAGTATTCTTTCTCTTGTTCGAATATAAAAGAATCCACAAGAATATAAAATCATTCCAAGTCCACCAGAAAACTGAACTGAAGGCAGAACTCCAAGTAATAATCCAATAAAAAACAGTTCATTGTTCTTTGATGAATCACCGACTCGAATCAAAACATGCAGTATTACAATTGAGAGTGATAAAACCATCTGACTAGATCTCATTCCCATATAATAGTGCAAAACGGGATGATACCACTCTGTTTGAATGCCATTAATGCGGTATACAAAATCATAGCCCTTTTGTTGATGTAATGAAGACCACAATAAAGATATTGAATATAGCCCCCCAGCAAAGAAAAACGCCACGAGCGATAATAATGAATAAAAAATGTTGTCTAAAAACATATTGGAAAACTTTAAAAAAAGGAAAGAGAACGCAAAAGTGAGCAGAAACGTAGGAACATTAAGAGCACAACTCAGAGATGCCCCACCACGTATGAGTATAGCACTATGTAGAGCTGTAACCCACTTTGTTCTGGCAACACATTTATAACAATATGGATGATTAATTTTAAAAATCTTTAAAAAACCACAATTTGCTCCATGAACAAACGAATTAATCAATGATATCTCTTCATGAATAAAATTCTCAACTGAAGCACTAAAATGCATCGGTTTCGGCAAATAAAACTTTGATGTAAGTATATAAGAAAATATTGCGCTAAAAACCAAAAAAAAAGCAATTCCAAAGTCAATCTTGCGAATTTTAGCCATCCTGGAGTTCTTAAAATGCAAATATATGCTCATTAATACCAATAACGCACTGTGCATAATAATATGAAGAATATTCATTCCAAATAAACTAGATAACGAAAAAAACACCGTGCTCGACATAGAAAAGCCAACAGGAATCCCCATAGCAAAACACATATATAAATCAACTTTAGAACCTAGATACCAGCATGAAACCTCAAACCCAACCAGGATCTGACTCAACAGTACCAGTAACCAGAACATTTGCACTTTTCGACTCAGGTATCGAAATTTATTTCTAAACGGCAATGTATCAATTTTGTAAAGTTTATTTGGGGTTTAATTCAAAAATTCTACCGTTATTTTTATTTGAAATTTATTAGATCACTTCATATTTTATGTCGTGCTGCCATTGCTGCTGTGGAGGAAGAAATGCTGCTAATATCCAAGATGAGCATGTTATTGCTAGTTTCAGAGCTGCTGTTACAAAGCAGAATGAAACTAACGGTACCAGTTTAGAGTTTGTTCGTGTTATTTCTGCCACCCAACAAGTTGTTGCTGGATTTATCTTTGATGGTGTTATTGAATTAAACGAGAATGGCGCCCCAGCCCATTACCAGGTCAAGATTTGGTGCAAGCCAGGCGGTCAAGAGATTGAAGTTCAGAACTTCTTAAAGGCTTAAACAACAAGGTTTTTATGTTTTATTCCTCTTTTCCGTATTGCCAGAAGATCGGTGGGAATGTTCTGGTCATATTATACAGATTTGCTAATGTATCGGGTTTTTCAACTGAAACTGTGGGAGGAAACTTATTGGATAGCTGAATTATGGCATTGATCTCTTCAAAAGTGCAATCAGAAACAGAAATCTGATTCTGAGTTTGTTTTGGCCAAAAACTGTTGTTATATTCGTCAATTATAGCATTTGCCGCTAATTTTGAATAAACTATAGCGTAACCTGTTGAATTAGATTGCAATATGTAAAAAAACTGGATAAAACCAATTTTTTCTATCTCCTCTTTCCATGAAAGAATATCAGCTTCGGAAGAAAAGCCTGAAAAAGTAATTCCTTGAGGTTCAGTTTCACTCATGATGATTCTTTGTTATGTTTATAAAATATTGGTGACCTTTTAAAACAACAAGAAAAGAATTTTTAAGATTGCTGAATTTTGCCAATATGAGGTCAATAGAGTGTTTCAGTTGGATCATGATGAAAGTGTATTCTATGAAAACATGAAGAAATATGAATATGAGAAAAGAACTTTGATTTCTCTCCTATAGAGTACTTGGCATGAGAGAATGCATTCAGCAAATGTTCTTTGTTTCTCATCATATGTCCTAGGAGGGGTCATAGATGGAGTTTTTCCGAATGTTTCATCATTTGTTCTCATTAATGAGTTTTGAATTGTTGTCTCTGCGGTATTCTTTGAGGTTGGCCTATATAATGGGAAGTCAGCATTACACATATGTGACTCAAAGAATATCAAATGATGAGTTTGTCGATTTTCGAGTGGATAGAGTGTGTCAATAGAGTTATTATTCGATGTTAAAACTGATGTTCTAGTTGAAAATGTTCCTGAGTGAGAAATGAGAGAGTGGAACAATTCAAGAGTTCCTGAATAAACGCAGAAAAGAATGTCCTGATTCAAATCAAATATACAAAAATACATTTGATACATTCCGACACCAGCATCAACACAAAACACACCACTAGTTGGACTGTTATTATGAACTATATTTGTGAATGATATAGATCCAGAACTATAATATAGCCATATACAATAATAATCAGTTACATAATTATTTGAGAAAGTACAATGTGAGCTTATGAATGATGAAGGTGATTTAATATCAATGCCAGATCTCATTTTTGCATAATTTTTTGAGCTATTTGAATTGAAAAGCCTTTGTATACCAGCTAATAAATAAACTGAAGATTCTCCTGATGCAGTGCATGAGCATAGAGTAATTGAGAGATATTCGATTTCAACATTTTGTGTTACTTGTAGGAGGGCAAAATGAAAATTCGAAGCAGAACAATTATATGCACATATCATTTCGAGTGAAGAATTAACAGAATCAAAATATATTGCCCCTCCATTATTCGAACATGAACATCTAAAGAATGTTGAACTTGAAATACTCATGTAGAATGATCCACCTGAGGCAAATATTACTCCTCCATATCCAGAAAACACAGAAAGCCTTGAGAAGAAGCAATAATTGACATCAATATTCACTTTGTAATAGGATCTCCCTTCATTGATACTCTCGTTTAAACATTCAGAATTGCTACTTAAATACATACCCATTTTGGACCAAAAAAAACATGAATAGGAATCATTTGAATTCGTTATAATATTCCTAATCTTGTTCATTCCGATAATTCCGCTTATTCGAGAATAATATGTATAAACGATTATTAAACACATAATCTTGACAATGCATTTAACGTCATATGATAATCCTTTAGGGGGTTTATTGAATTCACCATTTTTAACTAGAATTTCTTGGAACAAAAAGATTGAACCCCTCCGATAAAATTGATTAAAACACTGTGTCATATAAAATTGTGACTGTTTTTTGAACTCTGTTACCGCAAAAAAATAATTTCTTTTAACTAGAGTAACAAACTTCGATTCCATAAAAATTGGAAAGCTTTTCTTTGAAATTCGGCCACCAGCTTTTTTTACATAAATTCTTTTTTAAAAGAACGTTTTTCACTTCATAACAATGACAAACTTAAGTAAAAAAAGCGAGTATTCTAAGTATTAATCAATAACTCAAAGCAGCAAGTTTGTGAAACTCTGTTCCCACTCGGATAACAATGGTTCATTTGAGTTGGTAATAGATAGAACTCTACTAATTTTTTTCAATAAATCATAGGGTTTATTGGATTCAGATTCAATGCATCCCTCAAAATCCCACATTTCTAATGCTAGAGAAATTATTTCAGGGTTAATCATATTCGATTTCACTTCATCAACAGAGCAGAATGGGAAAATTGAATATAGGAAATTGAAAAAAGCCATCTTATATAGGCCTGATTGTTCATTTAGTATTGATTGAAAGTAAATGAATATCTTTTGTTCAAAAACATCATTAACAACAAATTCAAGCTTGGAACATAGAGTACTTATATATACAAAGAATGTAGATAATAAATTCACCCGTGCCTCGGGAGAGAATTGAATAATAAATGACATTCCAAAACTCTTATAAATAATTTCAACAATCTCTTTTTCACTCCAGGTTATTATTGATATTATTATATCAAGATAGTAATCAAAATCAACCAAAGGAATCCTGTCCTTAATGTTAACCAAATACAATACATTGGAATTACTGGTAAAAACATTCACCATTAATTTATTTGAACAGAAGAACTTCAAAAATTTAAGCAAATACTCTAAATAACTAGATTCATCGGTGATATTCTCAAAAATAAAAGACATTTGGGGTTCAATTTCTTCAAATACACTTACATAATCAATAATACCTTTCTTATCAAAAAAATCACTACTTATCATTAAAGAACAGCAAAAAAATGCATCCTTCATAGTGTTAAGATATTTAAAGCAGGATTTAAAAGCTATGATCAGTTGTATTGCATCATACTCTTTGATCTCCTCTCTTGCTTCAGGAGAATCAGAGTAAAGTGTTCCAAATAAGAAAAGAAAAGAGCCCTGTATTTCAATAGAAGGATTGATCTCCAATAAAAAGTCAATTATATTATGCAAATACCCATTATTCAACAAACATGTAACAAAATAGCTTGAAGCATATGCTAATTCAGCAAATAATCTTATCATCAAATTACAACATAATGAATTTTTCTTCATTGACGCAATTATTTCAAGGAAAAAATCCTGATTTGAAGAAACTTCAGCAATATGAATTGCTACATATTCATATTTTTGTATAATCGACACCAATTCATCAAATGATTCCTTTATTTCGTCTTCAACAATTGATTGAATCAGCAAATTAAGTAAATCAATGCTATTCATAATGATTGAATCATCTTGAACCAGCTCATCACATAACAATTCTCCATTATCAAAATCCGTACTTTGTCTAGTTCTATTTATACAATTAATTCTAATCCTCTCTTCTTTCGATCCAAAGTATTCAAAGCTTCGATTTTGGGACACTTGAAAAAATGATTAATCAGAACCATATTAGACTTATTAAACAACAATTCTCCAAATATTAGACTTGCTCTCTTTACAAAGTTTATTTAGATACTGGTCGGTCAATGTTTGATTGTTTTGATTTCTACAAGGATGTTGGGCAAATATGCAACGAAATTCCATTTCATGTTACTTATGCTAATAATTGGCCTTTTTTTGCAGTCGCGCTCGAGAAATCATTTCATATTTATGGTGCAGAGGAACTAGGACTTTCAAGTACTGGTCCTGTTCATAAAGAGAGAATAACTCATATTGCATCGGATGCATATAGAGTTTTTACCTGCACTGATAAGCATTTGAGGTCAACTGAAAGAGAATCTAACGAATTTATTGAAATTGAACTAGATTCACCTGTAAGTTGTCTTAAATGTTTTGATCCTTTTATTGTTATTGCTCAGGATCATAAATTTTCTGGTTATAAAACAAAAACACTAGAATTAGTGTTTTCGATTGAGTGTCCATTTAATATTACCTATATTATACATCCTCTAGGATATGTCAATAAGTTTATTGTCTCATTAACCGATGGGTCTTATCAAATATGGAATATCAACTCTCAAGCGTTGGTGTTTTCAAACCAAGGGTTTGATTCAACAATAACCCAAATTGTTCAATCAACTGTTCAAGATATTTTTGCTTTTGCTTGTGCTGATGGAAAACTAGTACTTCACAATGTTAGAACAGATGAGACAATTTTCACACTGCAACACTCATCACCAATATCAGCTCTTTCATTTAGACTTGATGGACCACCCCACCTGTGTGTTGGTTTAATGAGTGGGGATTTCATTGTTTGGGATCTTAGCACTAGAAACATATTGGCTACTTTGCCAAAATGCCATTCATCCCAAATAACATCAGTAACATGCCTGAAGAATGTCAACCTAGTTGTTACAGCCGGTGCTGATAATGCTATCAGACAATGGGTTTTTGATCCTGATTCAAAAGATGTTTTAAGGCTTCATCGATCTCGTGTTGGTCATACAGAACCACCCAAATGTATCACTTTTGCAAACGTTTCGGGTAATGTTAAATTAATAACTGCTTCATCAAATGCTTCAATAATTGCCGCAGATCCTCATATCGAAACAAGTGCACAATTGCTTTCCCTATCTCCAATAAATCCAAAGCATTTGAATTCGAAAATCAATTCCATTTCATCCACAAATGCACACAGGTTTGCTTCAATTGCATCGCAGCATGAAAATGGTTCTCTTGTATTTTTATGGGACGTAGAGAATTCCAGATTTGCAAAAGTTGCTTTAACTGCTATGCCTAAGAATGGAATCAAGATTGAAACAAATCAAACAATATCATTTAATGATGTTAATGCTGAAAGAACTGCTACATGTACATTTCTAACAAAGTGTGGTAATTATTGTATTGTAGGAACAAGTTCTGGTTCAGTCGAGGTCTTTGTAAATCAAAGCGGAAGAAGGAAAGGCTCTATCTCTCATCCACATGAATCAAAACTTGTTTTTGTCCATGTTGATGCACTTAATAACACTTTAGTTTCCGGATCAGAAGATGGCTCAATTCTTTTCCATGGGTTTAATACTCTTGAATGCTTTGCGGAAATTCATATCGAGTCTCCATTGAAGAATTATGCTCCTCATCCAAATTCCCAAATAATCGCTATTTCCCATGGCCAAGATTGTATTACTCTTCTTGATTGTGTCACCCGTAATGTAGCACGTGAGTTTAAAGCACCAGCATCTACAATGGCATTTTCTCATAATGGTAAATTCCTTTTTGTAGGCTCCATTATTCCACAAGTTTACTTATTTGATATAATTACATCGACATTAATTGAAACAGCCATTGTTGATAGTCCTGTTGTTGGTTTTGCCGTGCACCCAAATGGAGATTTTGTAGCTACAATTCATTCAGAGAAACTGGCGACAAAGCTTTGGTACTTTATTCCATCCAGGATAACCAAAGTGTTTGATAGTGCAGAATCAATATCAATGGAACATGTAGGTCTGGCTCAATACTCAGAATTGCCTCTCCAAAAAGTGAGAAATATTGTTAAACCTCAGAAGGATCCCCTAAAATACCCCAAACAAAAAATGCAAATCCCATTTTTTTTAGTTGCTCCTTCCATCAGCAGTAATCCTTTTGCTGATATACCAAAGACAGAAGATAGCATGATTTCGTTTTCTAGGCCAATCACATCATTTGTTTCATCAATGCTTGAAGATTCCAAAGTCAATGACTTTTCATTGAGTACAAAAGCAATCATCAATATGCCACCTGAAGATATACATATTGAGATTTCATCGCTTGGTATCTCCAATGATATTGATGAAAGGCTGCTTTTTATTCAATTGTTAAAATGGGCAGTATCAAATAGAGCCTATTTTGAGATTATTCAGTCTGTTTTAAATATATTCCTTAATGAGCATGCGCTAAAGCTATCAGAAGATAGTGAGCTAAGGGAATCTCTTAAAGAACTTCTCGGAATTCAAAAATCCGCAATGAAATTCTTTGAGGAGGATTTGCCTCATTCAATTTCTCTTATACAAATGATTAATAAAATACAATAAATATAAAAATAATACAAAAGCATAATGAATTTCCTCCCAATAAATTCCATTGTTCAAACAATATATATGGAATTAATCACTATTCATTGGAACCATTTTAAAATTCATTCACAAATCATAATCACAATTCAAATTGTTCGGTATTGGCAATAAAAACTTCACATGTGTTCATATGAAAGCACCATTAAATACATCAAATATGGTGTATTTTTTTAGGATCTAATTCATTTGGAAATGAACTCTTATTCCAGAGGTCAAATTTTCTGAATTTTGTTTTTTGTTCCATCTCCAAATCGACGATTCATGTTCTCAATCAGCGGCTATTCATCATTAAATCAAGTTTAACATAATATAAACGTTACAAATTGGCTAATTTTTATTGAAACCCAGAAAACACAATTGATATTTGGGTTATATCCCAATAAATCGATAATATTGAGTATTTATATGTATTAATCGAATATTTGCTCCATAAAATATATAAAATCTCCCATCAATGAAGATATTATTGCTTTAATAGAAATTGTCCATAATTTTTCGTTTTCTACTATTGATTCGGCTAATTGGTTTTTGGGAAAATGGTTTTATACTGCTTTTCTGCTTATCATGAATTAGAAGTGACATCCGATTAATTCTGCTTTATGTCTTATTTGCATTTTTATGCAGAAGGAGTTTTAAATAGATTATTCTTCAAAGCCTGAGGTTTAAATCATTAAAAAAGATTCTTTCTAGGGATAAATACAAAATCAATGAGGATCTGTTTAAATTATTTGTATTGATGAGGATTAAGCAATATTATTTACCAGTTTCCATGTTTAAAAGATCACAAGGAACATTGATAATCAAATGTTTGGGAGATTAAATTTTTAAAGTATTTTCTTTATTTGATCCATCTCAAGTTTTATAGTCCTTTTATGTATTTCTAGTATTTACAGAACATTATAAATACTCAAATAGAGGGATACTTCTCAACTAACCAAATAGGTTAAATATCGTTCATCTTTGATTGATTATTGTTAAGAAACAGTCATGAAATACTATCGTGATGTATTTACATATGGGTTTAATACCATCATTTTTATCAGATCAATACAAAATTTTATTTCTGTTAATTTTGTTTCAAAAATTCAATTAAAACTACAATATATGAAGGGTTTAAGATATGCTTTAAGGAAAGCTTTTGATAAGCAAAATATCGACCAGGATCCATTATTAGGAGTTCGGGTCATGATGTCCTCTTTAACAAAAGAAAAAGAAGCCGATGGTTTTATTAAAGTTCAACATCAAAATGAGGCAAATAATAGAAATTCTTTTTTTGTTTTCTTATTATTATTACTTATATTGATTCTAAAAACGAATCAGAAGTATAAAAACTTTCCAAAAATTGAAAAAGGTATATGGTTTAAGATCACGAGGCTATTATCAAGCTGTGTCAATGAATCTGTACCAAATGGGAGATCGTATTACCAATCTAACATCAATATATTGGATTGTTTTTTCACAAGGACCTATAGTTACTCTTCTGAAGGAGGTGTTATTTATATCAATGGTAACTTTGATGCTACCTTATCTACTTGCATGTTTTATGAATGCAAAACAAATAGTTATGGAGGAGCAATTTATTTATCTGTGGGCAGAATAAATTTGAATAAAATTTGTGCCAGCAACTGTATTGCTGATTGGTATGATCATTTTGCTTTTCTTAGTGGAGTTGAATTGAATAATATCGATTATTTATCTATTAATAAGTGTTCAGATGATTTAGCACGCCCCAATTCATTTACAATACGATATTGGGGTTCAATTTTATCTAATTCAAACAGTTCATTAAATCGGTGCAGCCATTCTGGAGGAAATTTTGAACAAACAACAGATTTGAGAATATCTTTTTGTACATTTTCAAATAATGCTGCAAATTCGGAATCCATATTTTCTGTTTATCCCACGGGAGGGGTTGTTTTAATATCTTTGTCCAACTTTATTAGTAACCGTGTTCCAATATCAGATGATGTATGTATAATGTGGTTTTATTATTCAAGTAGTATTGAGTATTGTAACATTGTTAATAATAGAAATCTTCTTTTTATTGCTTCTAATCTTGACGTCAGGCATTGCTATATATATCATAATGGTATTACTAGTTGGACTGGTGTTAACCTAGTTCAAAACAATACGTTTTCTTATTTTCCATCTTATCAATTCACATATTTCAATTCAATTCACTGTAATGCAGATGTCCCGTTTCCAGAAAGAACTCCACAATTAACAATTAAACGAACAGTAAGTCCAACAAATATTCCTACTCCGAAGATCACCCCGCAAATAACCCCAAAATCAACACCTATTCGTACTCCAATTCGAAGTGCAACATTGATTCCAACACCAAAATTGACACCAAAGAATACACCACAATTCACGCCAGTTCGTACTCCAATTCGAAGTGCCACATTGATGCCAACCCCACAATCCACCCCAAAGATCACTCCACACATCACACCTATTCACACTCCAATTCGAAGTGCCACATTGATATCTACACCACAATCTACTCCGAAAAGTACACCACACATCACACCTATTCGCACTCCAATTCTCACTCCAATTCGAAGTGTCACATTAATGCCAACCCCACAATATACTCCAAAGATCACTCCACACATCACACCTATTCGCACTCCAATTCTCACTCCAATTCGAAGTGTCACATTAATGCCAACCCCACAATATACTCCGAAAAGTACACCACACATCACACCTATTCGCACTCCAATTCTCACTCCAATTCGAAGCGTCACATTAATGCCAACCCCACAATATACTCCGAAAAGTACACCACACATCACACCTATTCGCACTCCAATTCTCACTCCAATTCGAAGCGTCACATTAATGCCAACCCCACAATATACTCCGAAAAGTACACCACACATCACACCTATTCGCACTCCAATTCTCACTCCAATTCGAAGTGTCACATTAATGCCAACCCCACAATATACTCCGAAAAGTACACCACACATCACACCTATTCGCACTCCAATTC
>Ga0209639_1000645_pt1 | contig 44767 bp, 45 predicted proteins | sample EPASupsiteHSE605_FD_187268 | JGI IMG/M metagenome (GOLD analysis project Ga0209639, IMG submission 187268) | Bioremediated contaminated groundwater from EPA Superfund site, New Mexico - Sample HSE6-05 (SPAdes) (version 2) | ecosystem: Environmental > Aquatic > Deep subsurface > Groundwater >... | reverse complement strand
CTCTCCCCTTTAATCATATCCCCAAGCCACTCGTGAAGCGTTTGGCCTGTCACTTTTTCAAAGCGGTTTCCTTTCAAACTGCAAGCGCTAAACGTGCTGTGCCGCCCGGCGCTAATGAAGGCGCCGATTATTTTTTCACCGTTTTTCACTACAATGCCTCTGCAAGTCTTTAGCGGATGAAATTCCTGCGGCATACTCTCATGGATTCTATAAATTTCGACGTCAATGTCGGCGGTATTGGAGTATCCGCTCATGTCCAGGCCGATATCCTTTGAAAGCTCATTGTTATACGCGAAATAATAGGCATTTGGATTAAACTCAGACAGGACGTTGATGTCGTTTAGATTGCTTTTTGTTGCGTTTATCTGATAATCGAGCCTCCATCCATACTCCTTAAACAGCGCCGCGGCATCAGTTTCATCTATATTGAAGGTGATGCTTGTGTTCTCCAGAAATGAATCAATATAACGGGCAAAATCTATCCCTGTTTCGTAAAGGCCGCCATCTTTTACTATATAGGCTTTATCATACAGCGTATCGTAGTAAAGCCTGCAGCTATATCCGCTAAGCTCATTAGACAATTTTATCGTATACTGATTTGTATAATTGTTGTTCAAGTCATCCTCTACCCCAGGTGTTTGACTGGTTTTTAGGGTGGAATCAATGTATGCAACTGTTTGGGAATCGGTTGCTTCAAAATCCTTTTCCGATTTAAATCCCATCATATCGGAGAGATATTCAATTTTTACTTTGTTATACTCCGTCTGATATGCCCCTTCCGGTATACCTGAAAGGCTTTCCGATATTGAGTTTAGCTCGGCACCCTGATTTGACAAGTTATCAGGCTTTGCTTCCAAATGCTTGCTAACCACAAGAGAAAGGCTGACCGCAGCAACAATCACAGCCGCTACAACACTTACCCAGAACGCGGGCTTTTTATAATGCAACACATTCTTCACCCTCTCTTTTACTAATATAAGTAAAGTAATGGAGGCTTTCGCATCAGCACGCGAAGGCCTCCTCTTACTTATTACTTTTATGTTTGGCAGCAATCGCTCGCTGCTACCTATTAAACTTCTTCAAGAAATTTAACCTGGATCTTACCCTCTAGTAGGTCTTCAAACTTTTGGGCTGCTTCCTGAAAATAAGCTGAACTTAACAACCAACCCCTTGATGGGTTCCACAAATTGCGGGAAGTCCCCTGCCGCGCGAAATGCGAGGCGAGCAAAAAGCCTCTGCGACAACCGCTTTATCTGGAACTAATCGCAAACCGCCCGTGATCCGACTGGAATATGAAACAAGCTATGTCCTTATCTCACGTTATAAATAATTCCGCCGCTAATGCCTCTGCAATATCCTTTACAGGCACTTCTTTATCTTTTCCATCATGATCTTTACTTTTATAGAATAAATAAAAAAAACTGTCTCTCGTTCTTTCAGAAGTTAAAATCGTTGATACTTCTTTAATAGAAGAAATTAACCTCAGAGATGGAAAAATGATTTTGATTTTTTCCAAATCTTGTTTCAAAAATCCACTTTTGAATTTTTTTGCACTAATAATCACAAATTCGAAAGGAATATCATTTTCGGAGGCAATCCTGCTCAGGCAATCAACCCACTTTTTGATTTTTTTCATCCCGTCCATTAAATTTTTATAATCTCTATCTGGAATCGTGCTCTTTTTATCGATAATTTTTCTTTCTTCTCTTTCAATATGTTCAAGGACTTTTTCGTTGATGACAGGTATGGAGAAATAATCAATCAGATACTTCTCAAGCTCTTTAAAAGTAATTTCAAATTCATCCAGTTTATTTTTTCCCAATTCACTATCAAAAAGGGCCCTATATTCAGCTTCTGACTTCCAAAGAGGATGCCGCCTGGAGCCCCTGAAAAAATACTCATCCGTTAAGTCATCAGAACAAACATTTTTCATGATGTACAGTACATCTTCATCAGCCAACAAGGAAATTTTTCCCTTGCTGCCAAAATCCTCTCCATTCCGGGTCAAAGACTCTAGACTAAAAAACCTTGAACCACTATCAGACAAAGCAAAATATTTATCTATGTTTCGCATCGCATGCTGCAATAAAAAATGCTCATACAATATAACCGGATGGTTTTGAATCCATTTTCTTTCGGCATCATGAGCATAGATCACGTTTTCTATTACACTTAAAGCGCTTTTATGATAAGCCAGACATTTTAAACCATTAATATCAATAATACGTATACCTTCTAAAAGTTTTTCATAATCAATGGATACACTTTGAAATCCTGTTGTTTTCGCATCCCGAATAATATAGTCCAACCTGTCAACGTCAATAACTGGAGAATTAAGCAGTTCAATAAAACAATTAAAAATGTCACTATTTGCCTTTGCGGCATTACGGTATTTAAATCCCGTTATACATCGTGAAAAAAAAGCCCGCTCAAAAGATTCGCTAAAGTGATCTTTAAAAACTTCCAATGCAACGATACAGCTCATAATTTCGTGGGGAGCCGCAACTTTTCCGTGATTGTAATAGTAGTTGAAATCATCGCTAAAATCAGGATCTGAAACCAATGCGATCAGTTTTGCATATATAGCGGGTGGATTAGCTGCATCCGCTAAGAAAAACCGCTCTCCTGTATGTGAAAATGGGGCATGTCCCACATCATGAAGTAAACATGCCAATTCAAAAAGCCTTTTTATATTATCAAGCTCTTCAAGAAACGTTTGTTCAAGAGAACCCATCGAATTATGTACGCTGTCAAATACCTTTCTTCCTAAGTGATAAACACCAATAGAATGGATGAATCTATTATGAAATGAAGCCGGATACAAAGGAGCATAACTCGTTTGCCGGATGTTCCTAAGCCTCTGAAAGCAAGCAGTATCAATAATACTTCGAACAATTTCAGAGTCTATTTCAACATATCCATAGATCGGATCCTTAAAAAGCTTAAAACTCAACCTGCAACACCTAATTCAGCAAGAGATTTACTATCTATAAATGCAAGGAGATAATCCAAAGTCAAAAAGGCTCTAAAACGATTCCGCAAATCTTCAACAGTCTTCTCTTCTCTTAAAACAATAGCGTCATACTTTTGATCGCTATGATCAATTTCAAAAAAATCAGAGTAATTTCTTATTAATTCATTAGTGTATTCTTTTGAAAATAAAAGTGTCGCTTCATAGCCATTTTCGCGCAAAACGTTAGTTACTGCATTCCCATACTTCAAAAGCGTTTCAAAGTCTACCCTCCGGCAACCGCTCTTTTCCAATAATTCAATCAACGCATTTGCCGCTAAATCTTCAATTCCAATAAATCTGTACACCAATAGCACCTCTCCTCATCACAATATCTGACCCTTAAGATATACTACGTTGCTCCCATATTGCCCCGCAAAGTTCTGAGAAAGGCCACTCTTGTTAACTGCAAAAATACGTTTTTAAAGCATTTTTGCTACATTAACATAGTATGCCAATCAGCTTGTTCTATTGTCAATTGTATGTCCTGTATAATTCTTCTATTCTTTAAGGATAAATTCCTGCAGGCAATTTTTTATCATTAGAATTTTTTTATGTAACACTGGACAGATCCATTAACCGGTTCCGCCCTAGCCGCTAAAACCGGAAGCCCTTAACCCCCGAAGGCAGTCCGGTAGCACTCCAGGTACAAGGGGCGACTTCACCACTTTTTATCCGTCAAGGAAGTACTCATATGGAGACCTATTTCATTTCAATTGACTGCCTATTTTCTTGTGAAAGAAAGAGAGTTCCATTTTCTAATACAAGCTCTGCATCATAACCATTCTCATTAAAAACACGACTCAAAAAACATACCTCCAATTTCCACACACTAGACACGCCTAATTGGTAATTGTAAACCTACACTCGCTCCCTTTACTTCTCCCTCCCCCACACGGAAAAGGAGAGCTCAATGAACTCTTCTGTTCCCTAGGGAGGATGACCAGGTGACCGCTGGATTTAACCCCTCTCGGACTGGGTCGTATCAATTGATAAATTTGTCCTGCATACTTTCAGGCTCTTCGCCATGTTTTCAACAATCATACTCGCCGTCTCCCTGTATTTTTCTTTCACCTCCGGATCCGTTCTGTCCAATGCGGTGAGCATCTTCAGCAGCTCATCGTAGGCTTTGATCATGTTATCGCGGTGAATGTTGAATTGTGCTTCCGTCGTCCTGACAGAGGATTTGGATTCCGCGTCTTTGAGCTTTTTCTCCAGTTCGGCAATTTTCCTGGCAGACGGGGCCTCTTCTTTGGCCGCCTCCAGCTCCCTTTGCTTTAACGTGACTTTTTCCTGCTCGGCGGAGTATTTCGACTTGTAGTCGTTCACTTGTTGCTCCAAGCTTTGGGTCTGAGTGGTTAATTGTGTGAGTTCGCTGCTTTTCAAGATCAGGGCATTTTGGAAGTCTTTTTTCTCCTGAATAGCCTGGTCTCTGTCCTTGACAGCCTGTTGCAATTCCACTCTGGTCATGCTTTCGACATCGTGTTCGGCAATAAACACCTCCCGCTCCTCTTCCGGGAGCCCCAGGAGGATGAGTGCCTGGGTATAGGTCAGATTCGTCACCGGTGACGAATCTGACAAGCTGTCATTGTCAGGGGAAGCAAGCAGTTTCGTCCCGTACTCTTCACAGACCTGCATTAACCTATCGTCCGTTCGCTGAGAGTAACTGACCGATTCCTTCAACCACTTGCCCCATTCTCCATAGGGAAGCAGATCCTTAACCTCCTTCAGGCGACGGCCAATCTCAATGGCGCCGGCAAGGAGGATCTTCCCGGTCTGGTGTCTGATCGTGTTTATTTCAGCCGCGATCACAAGCGGCGTGCGATCTGTGATCAAATCCTTCATAAGACTATCTGCCCTTTCTGTTACTTTATTCACAGAATATGGGGCGAGAAGTATGCGTGTGACAAACTTCATTCAAATGGCTTGTTAAAGAACCTGAATAGGAAGCGGAACCTTACTTTTTTATAGGTCAGCCGCAGACTGTAACCTCCGGACAAACAGGATCATAAAATAAACGGACGGGCTGATTTCAAAGTTGCCGGTCAATAGGTCGGAAAGGATGCGAGGACGATGGCAGTAAGTACGTGTCAGGGGACGGTTCTTTGTCACATTCTTTGTCACATTCCGATACGCTGGACCATGCCTCTATTTATCATAAGGAATTTTGGGCTTGATCTCTAAGTTCGTTCATCCCCCCCCCCGGAGTTCATCTACGGCCTAAGTAGTTGTTCATTCATTTCATTGACCTCTAAAGCTTTTTTGTCCATGAAACTGATATCCTCGAACTTGAGTCTGCGATCGAACTGAAATCCGTTTATAAAAGAATAAACGTTTCTATTCCAAGGGCAAGTGTGGGAGTATATGGTGCTAAAGATTTTGATACTCTACAAAGAACTCATAGAAACCTTGGGCGTTGCAAAATAACAAAGTCAGTTGATAAATTCATGGCACAACTATACGTAAGATGACGGGATAACAACCCGTCTTTTTTTTCGCCTCCCTATTGAACCCATTATTATAGTCTTTAGGGATATCACATGGGGTGGACAAATCTTTGACCATCACTCCGCCGAAATCTCTTTCCGCTCCTTTTTACGTCGTGCCTTATCCAGGCGTTCTTGATACATCTCTCGAATCCAAGTACTCACAGGTGCCTTCCATTGTTGGCTTGGGCTGGGGATATTTTTGATCAGACTTCTGGGGTTTAACCCCATCTCTCTAGCCATTTTCAGGGTTTCGTCGTTCAGTCTGCATTTCTTTTTTGCTTCAGCCCATTCGGCATCCTTTTTTAGATTACTAGCCATGCAGTGTTCCTTCCTTCGCGCAATTCTCAAAGCTTTAAGGTCATCCTAATATCTCGTACAACCTCATCAACGCCTCGTCCAGCTACCTTTATGCGATAATTTGCTTTAGAGTAATAACGACCAAAATACTCAATATCCAAGCTAATCTCACGCAAATAGGTATGTCTTTTCTGACTCCGTAAGGTCCATTTTCGCTAGTGGTTTTGAATATTGATCAAAGAACTCTAGCCGTTGCAAAATGTTTTTAGCCCGATCTGCAAGAACGATCGTAACTGGATTAACCATCTGTAGCTTCTTCCAGTAAACTTCCATAAATCCACTTGGCGGTAAGGCGACAACATAATTATCTTGGTTACTATCAATAATTTTCTCTAGCACCAGCGAAGCCTTTTGACGAAAGGCATCCATCGTGAAGAATTCCTTTTCGAGGAATTCTATTGGTTTGCCATAATATATCTCTACCTCATAATCTAGATCAAAAAATTTAAACCCAATTTCCTGTGCCAACTGCTTGCCAATTGTTGTTTTTCCGACACAGCTGACCCCACTGAGAAATAATCGCATTTACTATTCACGCTTCCTGGTTTTTCTTTATTAATCTGTTAGATCCTATCTTCTTCGTCTAAGCGCCGTTCAATCTCTTCATCAGTCAAGTCAAACTGGCGAGCGTATTCCCGCGCCCGTTGTCTCTGAGCATAATAATCCTGTTTACGTTGCTCTCGTTCAAGTAAAGGATTCTGCTTCCTACGCCTATTACCAAAGCCCAGTTTAACTCGAATACGCCAGCTGGATCTAGCTGGGTTACCTCTTCAAACTGTTGGATCGCCTCTGAAGTATCATCCTCAGTAAAGAAGCGCCAAATGACTTCTCATTTGACGCAAAGGTTTGAGTTAATTCCATCGAATCTCTTATCCTTTAAAGCACATAGGCGGCATAGCTCGACTAAATCATGAATGCGCGGTGCTTCTTCATCGTGCATCAGCAAAAATGCTTTCAAGATCTTTTCAGCAGACTGCTCGCAATGATAACAGATAATCTCCAACCGAAACTGTTAAGACGCCGCAATTCATTGCTGGTTTCTTCAGGCAGGTTATCTTTAGCCGTAAGCAGGATAGGCGCGTCATATTTCATGGCCAAAGGGGCCGCCGTGATTGCGTCTGGAAAGTTATCGCCATCAGCAAGAACCGCATAGTGAGACTCTGTCCAGCCCTCCCGAGAAACAGCGACGGCAGTCTGATACCGGTCCTGTCCGCTCAAGCGCACAGCCATGGTCTGGGCATATACTTTGGTTACAGGAATCGCTAAAAACGTCAGAAGAAATGCAAAACAGACAATTAAAATAATCTTCGTTCTTTTCATATATTTTCTGCTCCTGTTACAATTAAACAACCGGTTAGTGAACCTCCCCCACTTCTCACTTTTTCCAAATACTCTTTCCAAATACTCCTTGCGGATAATTCTACCATATTTTGCGGCCTTATTATTAAAAAGGTAATCTATTTAAAACAGCCTGAAAAAATAAGAGTGGGGCAGCCATCGTTACTTTGGCTGCCCCGCGCTTTCATTGAAATATTATTTAATTATCAAAGTCCAATTTCCATTTACCACAAAGCTTGGCCAACCTACATTAAACTCAGCATTTTTTAATTGTTCGTCGAAACTGATCCGCATTGTGCAAATATTATCTTGCCAAACGCTGTCGCCGCTTTGCACATCTTTACTGTAAAGGCCGGCATCCCGAAGAACAACCTCTTTTGCGCCTCCCGTATTTAACGCAAATTTTAATTCGGCTGTCGTTGCGGAGGTTCTTTTTATGCTTTGCAGGACAATTTTTTGTAATTTCAGGTCGATTTCCCGATCGATTCTTTTTTCTTCATTCAGCCCGGGAATCGCCACATCAAAGTTACCAAAATCTTTTTCATACCCAACAATAAGGCTTGGTATTTTTAATTTAATTTCTTTACCGGCAGGAACTTGGGATTCAAATTGGGTGACCGGTCTGCCGACAGCGTTATTAACCTTGTTATACGTATAAACGTTTTTCTCGTTGTCATAACCAAGGAGAGGATTAGTCATTGAGGAAGTCCCGCCGGAATTGATGCCATTTTCATTTTTAAACGTTCGTGTTACAGTTTCTTGAGCCGGTTCGCCAATGTTTACCAGCTTCAAGTCTTTGTCTGTGAAACTCGTTAAAATCTGTACACCTTGGTCAGTTTTCTTATAACCAATGTTTAGCCAAGCAATATTTGTTTGTTCGGCAGGTTTAATTTCGCCGCTGCCAACCACAGGCACGCCTCCCGCCAAATGAATACTATAACTTTTCTCACCAATCATTAATTTCAATTCTTTGGTCGGCAAGAACGCGTAATTTCGCTCCGCTTCATTCCAAAAACTGAGAAGCAGCCGGTCATTGCCGTAACCGTAACCCCCCGGTTTATAGATAGTGCCGTTTGCGGCAACTGAGATTTCCGGAAGTTTATCTTCTGTCAAAGGAAGCGTTAAATTCATCTCCAACTTGTCCTTGGTAAATATAACGTTCTCCAGTTTGCTTTTCTCGTCCAATTGCAGGGGTGATTCCAGATAGTAGGCGCTTCCGTCGGCAACAGTTGAGTAGATTGCTCTTTGATTGAAAAAAGATTTGATAAAATTCGAAATCTCCCCGGCATAGACGTTGGATACACCGACAAGGCTGACAATCGCAATTAATGACGCCGCCACAAGGGGATAACTTCTTTTTCTTTTCATTTTTAACCGCTCCTTATTCAGCTTAGTGAAAGCTTTTTGGGTAATAGAGTCCTGATCGATTTCCAGGCCGCTCATTAAATCATCAAGTTCCTTGGTCAGTAAATCATTATCTAGATTTTGCATTAGAGCCTGAATTTGTTTTTCATTCATAGGATAAAACCTCCTTGATTCTCTTTCTGCCTCTTAAGAGCCTGTTGTCTACCGCTGAACGGCTTAACCCTAAAGATTGCATGATATCACTGATTTTTTCGTTACAAAAATACCTGCGGATAAAGAGTTCTTTGTCGGTTCTATTAAAGCTATTGATTGTTTCCAGCAGTTTTTCCTGTGTTTCTCTGTCGATCATCTGTTTTTCTACGACATCATGTTCCTCAATCTGGTAATCATCAATATTTTCGAGATGATTTTTATTGAGTTTGCGCTTATAAGTGAGAGCCTTGTACTTTGTGAGGATTAATATCCAGGTTCTAAAATTGCTTCTTCCGCTGTCAAACTCGTTGATTTTCAGCCAAACCTCCAGGAAGACGTCGGCTACGCACTCTTCTATGTCTTCTTTACTGTTGCCGATGTTTAAAATGTTATAGCCTAAATAATAAACAGGCCTGGTATACTCTTTGATTAAGAATTCATAAGCGTTTAAATTTCGCTTTTTTATTTCAGATATGAGCTCACTCTCTGAATAGTTCATTTGTTCATCTCCTCTCATTAGAATACTACGTCTTCTATCTGGAATTTCTCTTAAAACTTTTGATTCATAGAGTTCCTTCTCAAAGCCTAAATTTTGGTTTTTGTCTTATTATTTTTGTTAAAATATACTAAAACATAAACGTACGATATAAGATAGGGTGTAAGATAATGGCGGTGGATGAGCAATATTCATCGGATGTTGAAGCGATATTGTCTCATAGATATAATAATGGAGCCGACCTTTGGACTACTCCTGACAAACGTCTGCTAAAAGGGTCCCCGTTCTCTGCATTGGAGAGCGTTCTTTGCCTTTTGGAATTAGGGATGGAATCTACCACTCCATTGCTTCAAGAAGCTGCCGAATTGATTTTCAGCACCTGGCGGGAAGACGGACGTTTCAAGCTGTCCCCGCAAGGCGCCATTTACCCCTGCCATACTGTCCACGCGGCCGCGGTACTGTGCCGCCTGGGATATGCTTCGGATGCCAGGCTGCAAAAAACCTTCGAGCATCTTTTGAATATTCAGCATACCGATGGCGGCTGGCGCTGCAACAAGTTTAGTTTTGGCCGGGGTCCGGAAACAGAGTTTTCCAATCCCTTTCCAACACTTACTGCCCTGAATGCCTTCCGCTTTAGCAATTATTTTAACAACGAATCGGCGCTTGACAAGGCTGTAGATTTTTTGCTGGAGCATTGGACGATCAAGAAACCTATCGGCCCGTGCCACTATGGAATTGGCACCTTGTTTATGCAGGTCGAATATCCCTTTCGTAACTACAACCTTTTTATTTACGTCTATGTTTTATCGTTTTATAACCAGGCCAAGGAGGATCAACGGTTTTTGGAAGCCTTGGAAGCACTGCAGTCCAAGATAGTCGATGGGCAGATTGTTGTTGAGCGCGTTGTTCCAAAACTGGCTGGGTTTTCTTTCTGCAAAAAAGGCAACCCAAGTGCGTTGGCAACCATGCGCTATCAGGAAATTATTAAAAATCTTGACAGAAGCTGATGACCTCTATTACATAACTTCCACAAAGGAGACCCCCGTGAATTTTCAAGTATTACAACACCAATTATCCCAAATTAAAGAACTAGCCGTCATTGGCCGGAACGCAGAGATGGAAGGTGTAATCTGCCATGTCATGGGTATGGTGCGCCGTGACGATCATACGTTGCAGATGCTGATTCTTCAATATGACGGGGCTTACCGGGAAAAGCTGGAGGCAGTGGAAATTGCAGATTTGACCGATCCCCCTGTGGGATTGATTACCAACTGCATCGAACAGCGAGGCGACAGGAATCTGGACGAACCCACGGGGAAATTGGGACTGCAACTGAAAGCCGCTAATATCCAAGAGCCAATGGCGGCAAATACCATCAACATCGAAGCGGAGTTGTTCCAATATTATCAAATGGGCAAAGCGGATGATAGTGTGATAGTTTAATACTTGCATAAAGTAGGTTGCAGATTGGAGGCGAGCCAGTGAAAACATACCAAACATCAGAAGTTGCACAAATCATAGGAATTCACGCCAACACCGTCCGGATGTATGAAGAACTAGCGCTGATTCCCCAAGCGCAGCGCAAAGCCAACGGCTACCGGGTATTTACGGATTTTCACATAGAGCAATTCCGGCTCGCCCGTACGGCTTTTCAAATCGAGGTATTGCAAAATGGTTTGCGAAAAATGATAATAGCCGCAGTCAAGGCATCTGCCGGGGGCGATTTTGATACTGCCCTGTACCTGACAAAAGAGTATCTTGTGGGGGTGCAAAAGGAACAAAGGAATGCGGCAGAAGCGGTGGAAATTGTAAAGCGGCTTTTGTCCGGCAATGCCCCCAACAATGGCATAATTATGAAACGCAAAGAGGTTTCGGACTATCTTAGCATTACGATGGATACGCAGAAAGCGGCTATCTTCATGACACTACACGACCGATTTTGGAGCGTTATTCGGCTGAACAGGTCGAACAGCATCTTTGCGAAATCTGTGTCCCGATTGGTTGATTATTGATTGTAACGTAAGATAATTTTGTTAGTTAAGAAGCACATGGTGGTATAACCTAAACCCATCATGTGCTTTCCTTGTTTCCTGCTACATTCCAAGCACTTGCCAGTCAATGCTTGCATAAGGACGGTGAACGGGCTTTCGTTTCCAAACTGCTTAAACCTCCTGATTATTCATATTTAAAAATTGAAGTAAACTCTTTACTATGGTAAAATTAGTAAATATTTTTCTGGGGTAATTGAGCTCTATGAGTTCATTGATATACCCATTTACAAAAATGTGTTTCAAAAATAAAGGGAGAAAAAATGATAACCAATGAATATATAAATCGTGCAATAGATTATATCTTAAATCATATCAATGAAAATATATCTGTTGATGAGATTGCCTCTCATTGCAATTTTTCAAGATATTACTTTTCCCGAATGTTTAAAATGGAAACTGGAGAAAGCATCTATGAATTTATCAAACGAGTGAAAATGGAACAAAGTGCGTTTCGCCTAAAGGTTGAGAAAAGCAGAAGTATCACCGATATTAGCTGTGATTATGGTTATAGCTCATCGAACTACAGCTCTGCTTTTAAACAACATCACAATCTATCTCCAGACGAATTTCGCCGTAGTATCACCCAAAAATCTTTAGCAAACCCAATATTTAGTGATGCTGCTATAGGGTTAGAGTCATTTGAGGCGTGCAACAAAAAAATCTCCATAGAAGTTCTTAAGGATTGTCCTGTTATATACGAGCGGCATAAAGGAAATTATGGGGACTTATCAATTCATTGGGGAGCTTTTCAAGAAAAATACAGGAAATATTTCACCGAGTTAACACTGTTTCTTGATCGCACCTATGATGACCCATCCATTACCGATATAGACGAATGCTTATATGACATCTGCATGACTGCCCCGGAAGGCTGTAAGCTTAAAAATACATATGTTCTAAAAGGTGGAAAATTTGCTATTTATCACTTCAAAGGTTTAGTAAATCAGATATACACCTCTTACCAAAGCATCTTCAATGTGTGGTTGCCGCAGAGCAACTGTGAAATTGACGACCGCTACGGCTTTGAGATTTACAGAAAGATCGACTGTGATTCCATGCATATGGAAATTGATCTTTGTATCCCAATCAAATAAAGCACAAAAACAGAAGTATTTTTCGTTTCATTCCTTTATCCTATATGGTGTGAACAATGGATATAGGGAGGAAATGAAAATGAACTTAGAGAGCATTCAAAACAACAAAATCAAAACAATTTTACAATTTTCGATTCCATCGATTATTGCAATGGTGCTAACCTCACTGATTACGGTTGCCGATGGTTTTTTTATTGGGAACTATGTGGGAAAAGAAGGTCTTGCTGCGGTTAACTTAGGGCTGCCAATTGTCTATTTGTTCCTTGCAGTTGGACTCATGGTGTCGGTAGGCGGCGTGGCAATCGCCGGAATGGCTCTTGGCGGTAGGGACATCAAAAAGTGCAACAGTGTTTTTAATCAGACTATGTGTACGGCAATGGTTTCGACCGTCCTGCTAAGCATCATCATGTGGCTCTGCTTTGACCCGATGCTTCAACTCTTAAATGCCGATACACAGGTGGTCGGATTTTTCAAGGACTATTATGGCATTATGCTGCTGGAGCTTCCGATTATGGTGATAAACGCATCCTTTGGTATGTTTATCAGAGGAGAGGGTAAGCCACAGTATTTTATGCAGGTCAACATTTTAAATGTGTTGCTCAATATTCTGCTTGATTATTTGTTTGTCCGCTGGTTTAGCTGGGGTGTAAAGGGTGCAGCTGTTGCCTCTTTGCTTTCTGCCCTTGTTACCCTTTTGTGCATTCTTTACTTTTTCATCAAGAAGTCAAGCGTGTACAAATTCCGCAGATTTACTTTTTCGGGCGAGGTGCTGGGTAGCACACTACTTAATGGCAGCTCAGAATTTGTCGGTGAAATGTCGATGAGTATTTCTATGTTTGCCTATAACTTTGTAATTCTAAAGAATATTGGTGTGGACGGTGTGACTGCATTTACCATAGTGGGTTATATTGCCTATATCTTCAGCATGGTGATTATCGGTTTTGGTCAGGGGGCAAGCCCTCTCATCAGCTTTACTTATGGGGCAAAAGAACATTTGCTTGCAGCAAACCTGCGTAGGATAACCAACTTCATGGTGCTTATTGCAGGAGCAGTGGTGCTTTTGCTCGTGCTAGTTGGTTCTGGGTGGTACAGCAGTCTGTTTGTAAAAAGTGATGTCGTGGAGCAGCTGGTGCGTTTGGGCGTGATAATATATGCTGTTTCATTTCTGTTTTCGGGAATTAATACAATTTCCTCTTTTTACTTTACATCAATTGGAAAGGCAACGGAGTCAGCTATCATATCATCTGCACGAGGTTTGGTCATTCTGCTGATTTGTATTTTCACTTTGCCACCGCTGTTCGGTATGACAGGAGTATGGCTTGTGGCACCGATTACAGAATTGCTGACCTTATTTTTAAGCCTGTTTTTTATAGGAAAAGAAAGTAAAAACCAATCACGCAGATTAGCACAAGGTTGATCGAAAGTTTGGGCGCCTATTTTAGCCTCCTTGCTTATCAGGACGAACCAATTCAAAAATGTCTCTTCCTTTCACCTGTGTTGGATATGGTTAATCTGATTGAAAATATGATGAACTGGGCTGGTGTAGATGCATCTACACTTCAAACAGAAAAGGAGATACCCACATCATTTGGAGAAACGCTTTCATGGGAATATTATAGTTTTGCGAAGCAAAATGAAATCAGTCATTGGAGTTCGCCCACAGTAATCTTATATGGAAGCAAGGACAATTTAACAAATAGAAAAACTGTGGAATCGTTTACTGCTCAGTATGGTTGTAATCTAACCGTTATAGAAGACGGAGAACATTGGTTTCATACATCTGAACAGCTGGATGTTCTGAAAAAATGGTTAGAACAAAACATATAATGATAATTTAATTTGCAAAGCAGACCAAATTCTCATCAAGAGGATTCGGCCTGCTCTTTTCGTCACATTCCGAGGATAGACCAGAGTATCCTTGCATAAAGATGGTGAGCAGATTTTAAATTTCATTGTGTTTTTCTTCTTTTCTGCTGTTAAAATTCAAGATACCACTCAGCTCAGACAATTCTATGTGGAAAAGGAGAGCTCCTTGCGCGGCTCCCTGAGGATCTGCTGCAATTTCACATCGGTAACTGCTTGCTGGAATTTAGGAGTTTTTTGATTTGTTCCATATCTCTCCCCTCTTGAGCATCCTATTGAGAGTTTCTCTATTCATATTATACTCTCCACAATTAACTCTTCTGTTCCGTAGGGAGGGTTATTATATAACGTATTTTAAAGAGATGAAGCATTGGGATTGCAGTAAGCTGAAATTTCAAAACTTCATCTCTTAATTAATAAAGAAAACGCTGATGTTATTGCATTTATGTCGTTGTCGACTGAATGTTCCGCCGAAGTACTGAATCCCCGGAAGGAGAAGGGCCTGGCGGCAGGTCAAATTCGTCAGCGCTGACGAATTTGACCTGCCGCCGTCAGCGCCGGAAGCAAACAGTTGATCTCCATATTCTTCAAAAGCTCCATCAGACTGCTGGCTGTGCGCCGGGAATAGCTTTAATAGCTCTAATTACAGCATACGCAGACGGGCCTCGGATAGTGAAGGCTTTGGTTGGGGGCGCAAACCCCAGCCGAGATCATGTCCGAAGCAGCTAACGTCAGCTGGTTCGGAGCATAGGCCCACCTCTTATCTCCGTCGTTGTCTTTCTGTTGCTTTCATATCCAATCCTAAAAGTCCATTAATATCTTTGTAAATGTAGCTTGTAAAATCCAATGAAAAATTATTAATGCAATATTCTCCGACCTTGACGTTGTCCACTTTCTCATATTTTAGGAGGAATCTGCGGTGCCGCTTTTGGTCTTCCACGCAGACGTACATAAATATACTTTATAAGTTTAGCTTGTTTTGGAGAGTGTTGCGAGCAAGGAATACTCCTTAAATAATTTTTTAAACCATCATTTGAGATATGACAAGAGTTTAACCAAGTCAAGACTACACAACTTTATCGTTGAATTTTCTCAAACCGTTAACTCTATAATTGCAGGAATGAATAGAAATAATCCGCCGATAGAAACTTTCAAAAGCGAAATGAATATTGAGGATTTTGGAATTCTTCTCTAAATTAGATTGGCTGACTAATAAGTTTGCGGGAAAAGACCCGGTGACAGCTTACCCAACCCTCTAAACACCCAAGCATCTCCGGAATCAGCCCGCGAGAAGTAACCCTGGAGCTTTTCAGTTGATCCATCATTCAGCGTCACAATAATTTTCACTCTTGCTTCTTTGCCATCCGGGCTGACCGCCCTATGCGGATCACTCATAGCCCAGAGCTCTATTTCTCCAAGCTCAATTTTAGAGGATTGGGTACGTATCTTATTCAGCAGTGCCGCCGTTCGGACAGCATAATCGTCCTGGACTTCTTTTTGTTTAAAGTCAGCCTCCGCTTGGCCGGTTTTGATTTGATTATCAATGAATCGGGTACAAGCCCTGTAAACATTCTTGCGAGCCTGGCTTTCCGGCCAAGTGGAAAATCCAGTAACATACCATTTACCAGCAATTTTTACTAATTCATGCGGCCCTCTGAAATAATCGCCGTTCAAAATAACCGCTGCTCTGTTGGGGTCTTTCAAATTAAGGGTCATAGTAACATTTTTGCCAATCTCCTGCCTTATGAACTGCCAGTATTTTGGACCTTCCATTTCAAGCAAAATATTTTCCAGCGCTTCCTGAGGGATCGGGTCATAAGTGTTAATAAAAATTTGCTTTAGTTCGTCAAGCTTCGGAGTTTCTGATCCATACAAGTAAAGAACACGAAGCATAAGATCTCGGATCTCACTTTTTTGATCCGCTTGCTGCAAGCCCGGGTCGCTGAGCTTAAAGTCCGCAGTGTCCATAATACAGCTTTCACCGTCTTTAAAAACGGCAAAATGCAGCAGGTTTTCTCCCGGCGTAACGGTATATAAAGGTGAGGGCACCTCAGTGACACTCTCTTTTCCGTTCGATTCGATGCGCACCAGACTATACTTGACGCCAATATCGCTTAACTTGTACGTTGTAAAGATGATATCTCCGGTAGCTTTAAGATAGGAAGCCTTAAATATTTTCCATTTAGTGTGAAGTAGGCATAAAGTGTTTTTCCATCTGAGCATAGCTTCCGTACTCGGCCAAAACTATCAGCAAGTAAATTTGTTTTACGTGTTACTAAATCCACACGTATAATGTGGTTTTCTCCATTGTAATAGGCTGCAACGCAAAGACCAATCTCTCTAAAATCTAGCTCTAAGGTTGTTTAAGAGCCTTAATCAAGGAAGAAGATACTCAAAAAGCGACTTTCATCCGTACTTGCTCAATTTTTTAAAAGGATATATAATTAATTCATAAGAACCTGCATAAAATAATGCTAGGATGCTGTTAACATCCTAGCTGTACAACACAAACCGCAAGAGGCGGCCATATGGGGTAACGAAAAAGTAGCTACTTTTCAGGGTGGGCTACTTTTTCGTCATATTGTAAGCGAACTGAAGTATCAAAACGATTAGTGTTGCAAATGCAATCATTGCTGTTAGCGTTTGATACCATTGGTCCACTGGCCTCACCCCCTTGATTTGGGGAATTGGCCACCCATCCCTGCCATATAGAGTTGTACATGCAATTATATCACAAATATCCCATATTATGTATTTTTATCAAGTATTTTGTTACTAGGTGGTATCATGATTCGATCGGTATCAATGACCGCAAGAATGATTATGGCAATATTTTTTTAAAGTAAAGCTCCGGCAATACAATTCTAACCTCGCGCTCTGTGTTTTCTTTCTGCCAGGAGACAATGAATCTTATCTTGGCTGTTCTCGGTACATAATTCTTGTGCCTCATCGCTTCTATTTGTTTTAAAAATTGTTTGGAGAATCTGATAACTGCTTGTCCCTTGGAATTATTACAGCCATTCTCGTCAAATCCAAGGAACTCCCCACTATTCAGCTCCTTAATCAAATGCGGATAGTAAAGGAAAAAATCCAACTGAACATCCCGATGGGATAATTGCATGCCGGCATAGGAATAGAAATCACAATATTAACCAGATAAATAACTAGGTTCGTTCTAACAAATCATGGTATAATTAAATACATCCTTTGTATAGGAGTGATTAGTTTGAAGGCAATTAAAATTCAAAATAAAGATGTCCTAGAAGCAGTTAATTCAGGTTCACCATATATCGAGATTGGCAACCGGAAGTTTTTATTATTCGAAGTCGAACAATATCCTGATACTAATGTTTATGAGGTGACTGATACCGAAGAAGAACAATTGTTATTAGAAGCTTTAGAAGGAGATAACCCAATCCTTTCTGACTTAGAAATAGACAAAATTTTGGGGTTTGCTAGAAAAGCATGAAAATACATTGGAGGAGATCGGCAGTTGATTCACTTATATCCCTTGATAAATGGAGAAGAGAAATAGAACTTAAACCTATAGCATCATTCTTGAGGGGGCACATCAATAATTATTTCCAAGGACAGGACTTTTCCGTATATGTCCCAGGAAAAGCCGTTGTTCTTAAAGGTTACCCCGTTAATTTAAGAATGTTGCTCATATCTGTTGGAAAATCTGATCCATATAAGGTTTTTTATCGTATTACAAAAGATGAGATTGAGATATTCCTGATTCGTCATCCTCGACAAAATCAAATATTTAAACTCTAAGCGCATATTATCAATAATAGGGTATTTTAACAAAATCTAAAAAAAGGGTCCCGTTTGTTCTATCGGAGTGAAGAATTTCAAATTCATGGGCATAACAGAAGTGCGATCTGTAATATGATTTGCACTTCTGTTTTTTGTATAAATTTCATTTTCGCACCTGAACAATGATGTACTCACACCAATCTAGTGAGGTATTTCTGGCGGTAAGTACGAGCTGCAATCTCATCAAAGAAAAGGTCTTTAGCTTTGATGGAATCATTTATCGGATTGTTGGTGTCTTCTGTCTGCAGCTTATCGTCCTTGAGCAGCTTATGCAAACATATTCCGACCCATAGAGAAACTTGGCGAAGTCAACCATTGATTTGGAGACTGCCAACGCCCTTGATACCGCCGATATCAAGTATCTTTCCACTTTTCGGTTCAATTTCGGTATCGATAAAGACGATGGGTTTCAGGTTCATTTCCTCCTTTAAAGAGTAGTTGGTTTTCTACAGGCAAGGTAAGGCCTTTGGTTGATAAAGACTAATTAACTAAATCCTCTTTCGATATAATCTGTTTGCTCCATAGGAAAGGTGCATTAAAAGCAGATAATATGGATTTTGCGAAGTTCAGTAAGCAAGAAGAATACCGTATGAAATTAAGAATAACTAGAAGTTTTAAGATGTTCTATACAGACTCGTTAATTGGGTTTTTAGCGAAGTTAAGATTTGAGACGTTCTTACGTTAAAAGGAATGTATTAATTTCTTTATTGATTAATTCTGGCTGTTCAAAGTTAATGACATGCCCAGTATCGTTAATAATTTTATAATTCAAATTATTATCTTTTAGAATTTTAATTATTGATGGATGGCATATTAGTTTATCGGAGTCCCCTATTAAAAATAAAGCTTTATCCCTGAATACGTCTATTGCCAATTTGTCAAAATATGTCTCCTTCTGTACGACGACCCTGCTATATTTCAATTCGTAAAACCAATGCTTTGCTACCTCTTTATTTAAAAATGTGGACACAACACAGTTTGGAGCGGTTAATTTTCGAAGTATATGTATTGCATTTTCCTCAGAAACATTGAGAATTTCAGGCAATATACATTTTATGGCTCTAAATACTAATAAATAGAACAACAAATAACCTTTAATCCCCCTTATGTAGGGATAGTTTGCCATACAGACAACCTTGTTCACCCTGCACAAATTTTTTACTGTATAGGCTAATGTTAGGTAACCACCGTATGATACTCCAGCTATGTTTGTCATTTGAATACCTAAAGTATCTAATATTTTATTAACCCATAAACCCACGTCAAATTCTTTTGGATAGCTCTCGTTTGGTTCACTTTTTCCCGAGCCCCCGAAATAATCTACTGCAACTACATAGTAATCCTTTACGAATTCCCGTATGTTTGGAAACCAGGTGAATGCTGAATTACCACCTGAATCATGAAAAAGTAACAGAGGGGGATTTGACTGATTTCCAGAAACAATAACATGAGTTTTTCCATATTGAGTTTTAATAGCAAGTTCTTCTTTGTCAACTCCCCATAATTCAAGCAACTTATCATAAGACTCATAAATCAATTGTTTTCCTTCATGACTCTTAAATCTTTTTACCAACTTAATAACCCCCTATCATGTAACCAATTAATTCACAACGGTAATGCAGATTGGCTGGGTTGTTAAATTTTCTATGAAATCACTTATTAAAGACTAACATTTAAGTTTTATTTTCGTTTCGGATACATATACCCTCTAAAAAACAGGTAGTTGCTTTACGACATAAGCTTTTCATCGCCTCCTTATCATTAAACTGGTAACTACCTCCTAGTCCTAAGTGGTAGCTAAGTATGATTAGGGCTAATTCCTTAGGATTTTCATTTTTAAACTCGCCCTCGTCTATTCCTTCTAACACGAGTTTTTCGAAATTTTCAACAATGCTGTTATATAGTGTAAACATCCTTTTTCCGAATTCTGAGTCTGCTCCTACCCTGTTAATAAATTCTTCCCCTGCTTTATTCAGCGAATGCTCAGTGTTATTGTCTACAAAGAAGTCCGCAAAAGCATAAAGTTTTTCAGTAGCAGATTTATATAGGGCGGATATTTCTTCCCACTGTTCCCACCATTCAGCAAAGGCTTGTTCCCCTATATAAACAAATAGGTCTTCTTTGCTTTTGAAATGGTAGTAGATGTTTCCTATGCTTCGCCCCGTAGTGGCACAAATATCAGCCATTGAGGTAGCAACATACCCCTTCTGAGAAAATAAGATTTTAGCTTTGGAAGCGATATCCTTCTTTGTTTGCTCTCCTTCATATCTGCGTTTATTCACAATACCACCCTCCATTAGACTGAACGCTCGCTCTAATTTAAGTATATAAGAATCTATTTGTTTTTACAAGAAGTGTTTTACCTTACTCTGTCAATAAATTTTTAGTGCTCTGTTACAGCCTCGCTAATTGGGCTTGAGTCCAATAAGGAACACTATGACAAGTTGGCAAAAGCTTATTTCCTCAGATTCGGTCAAATTTGAACTTAATTTATATGTTTTTTAGTGTGCCACTTTTCCGAGCTAATTTACATATTCTATCTTAAGCCTTAAAGTCTCCTTTTACTTTTTTACTCTTTATTACTATGGTATAAGTCTAAGAATTCTTAAATCCTCGACAGTTAAATTAACCCAAATCCCTGCCGAGAGACGCTTTGAAATATTATTATGTTCGTTAAACTCCCACTTAGTAAACTTCTAATTATCCTACTTTTTGCGCATTTATCCTGGTTGGTCATAACTTCCAATTATTAGCCTTATGGAAATTTGGGTAATGTGAGTTTTAGTGGCAAAACAGGGACGACTTTTTTGGGGTCAAAAAAAGGATTTAAAACAAAGGACAACCATGACAATGCCTGACACAGGAGAATAGATGAAAATCAATGACTTTCACATTAACCGTCCCCTGTTTTGTCCCCCAGGCAACTGCGCAACCAATCCAAAGTGTTATGTAGTGAAACTATTTCTTTATATTTATTTTATCAACTACGCCTTCAAAGCAGACTGTATACCAATTTTTTTGCCATTCGGTGTAAAACTGAACATCATCTGAATGAGGCGTTGGGTCAGCATCTCTTATCTTTACAATGCATGGTGTGTTAAGTGAATCTCCAACGAGTAACGCTTCTCTTTGCTCCAAAGATGATAATGTGTCTCCATAGCTAACTACAGCCTCTGGTAGCAATCGCTTAACAAACTGTTGATCTTCCGGATTGTTTAATCTCATAACAACAAAATTATTGCATTGAGAAAATACAGTTGCTGATAACTCTGACGGCCTTTGGCTAACAACCATTGAAGAAATGCCATATTTTCTTCCCTCTTTCGACACGCGCTCAACAGCAATCCTTGTATTTTTGTATTTTGACTCTGCATTCTTTGGAATATATTTGTGCGCTTCTTCATATACAAGCATAAACGGTGTTGGATTACTTTCTCTAATCTTTGTCTTATGGTATGAATAATCGAATATAAGTCGCGAAATTATTGAAACTACAATAGATACTACCTCAAATGGTAACGAACTTAGATCTATTATTGTTATGTTAGATTTTCCGTTGTAGCCCGTAATATTCTTTAATACATCTATAAGATCATTTGTTGAAAAAACCGTTCCACTCGAATTTTTCTCTGAGAGTATGAAGTCAAGTCTGTCATCATTCATTTTTGTTTCCAAACGAGATATGAATCTATTGAATTCCCCAGTAAATCCTCCGCTTTTTGATACCTTTTCATTCAACTTATCATGTTTTGAATTTCCAGTTGAAATCTCAAATTTCTTCAATTCCCAAAGATCAGGAAATTTTTCTGGTTCAATTTTCTCATCTAGAATAGCATAATATGTTGTTCCATCTTTGAGGTATTGTGTCTCATTGTTCTTATTAGTAATGTAATTCTTCACTTCTAACAAACTGAAATATACTGGTGAATCATAAGTAACATTAATACTAGGATTGTGTTTCTTCTTGTTTTCAATTACAGCATATTTAAATTGAGACACCTGATTATGAACGTTGTTTTCACTGTTTTCTATGAACATATCTTCAAGTTCTTCTGAATTCATAAGCCAATAAGGCAGTCTTAAACTTCCATCACTTATTGATAAGTGATTTTCATCGGGAAATGCCTTTGGATACTCACCATGAATATCAAATATGATAATGTGAGTATTATTTATTTCTAGTGTCTTTCTCAGTTTTGCCTCTTGTATAATCCTTGCTACAGCACAAGATTTACCGGATCCTGTCGATCCTACAACTGCCACATGCTTTGAAAAAAACTTGTTTCCATCAATACCAATAGCTATTTCAGCATTTAGCAATAAATCAGAGAACACAATACTACTAAACCCATCAGAAGAAAATATTGCGTCTAAATCTTCTTTTGTCGCTATTGAGACTCCATTCGGTGGAATACTTATATTGCGTATTCCTTTGACAAACTTCTTATCCTTTCCAAGTATCAATTGCCCAATAGGCAGTGTGTCGATAATAAAACTTCCAAAATGGCTGTTCTGCTCCGTTGCTTCAGGAAGCTTTCTTTCAACCATTTTAAAGCTCCTCACAACAGAAACGATGCAATTGTCACTTCCATCCAACACTTTTAAAAACGACCCTATTTTGATTTGGGAATCCGTATTTTCAGATTTCCATTTTTCAAAATCAATTATTTCTATCTCAATACAAGACGGTTCAAATGTCACAACTCTCAATTGATTGTCCTTATCTTGATCTACACATTTGTTTTCGATCATTTTAACATCCTCCAATTACTTTGAATATGTCATCATTTTCAAAATTATCCATTGAGACGATTCTACTAAAGTCAAACGGTATCTCTTTTGCGCGGTTGTCGATAACTATTCCAAAAGGATTGATAAAATCAATACACTTGCGATGTTCAATATATGTATCGTAAGTAATGATTTTAAAATTATAATTGACCGCATTTACCTTACTATTATTTGGACTGTTTGTAGTTATTGGCTTTTCATTCAATATTTTATGGTTGAATGAATACCGTTCATAACCATCGTTGAACTTAATGGTGCATCCTTCCAAACAGACTTGTTTTGCAATTTTAGCTTTTATTGACTCAATTTCACCCACTGAACAATTCAGTATAAAAGTTACGGGTTTAAAATCCTTTTTGTTGCCCTTATAGAAAAACTGTTTTGATAACGTCAAGATTAAATCCTCAATCCCCTGCCTTTTAACATTGTTAAAAAACAAAACATAATCAGAACCATTTTTCGTTATAGATAAAGCTTTTAATTTCGTCTTGTAGAATTTGATAAATTTCTCTTTCCCAAAATATTGCATCAGTAAGGATGAACTCACAATATTTCTCGTACTATTTATACATTCAACAAATCCGGCTTTTTTAATCCTTCTACGCTCTGCCTGCTTGGATATCGCTAAACCCATTAGCAGTCTCAGGCCGTTGGGAATTACAACGAACTCCGCTTCATCATTTGTTATATGGAAAGTGTCCCTTACTTTACTCTCAAGTTTCCTTAACAGCGCATCGTATTTGTCTGTCTTTTTCCATGAAAGTTTTGCACCAAATTTTTCAAATAGAATGTCTTGTTTTTTACCTGTTAATTTACACTCATCATAATAATCAGTTGCAGACTTCAATGTAAGTATTGTTGTCAATCGTTCTTTTGTAATTTTAGGGAGTTCATCATCTAAATAGATGTAAAGGTGGTATGTAATTTCATCCTCTTCATTGCTTAGAAAGTGATCAAACATTAAGCCAATAGGTTTTGCAACTTTGCTGTCAACATATTTTGCCATTTCATGATATTTGTACTGTATCAGAGATAGTGAATCTTTATTCTCAATATCTAAGTCTTCAATTCCTTCTATAGTTATCCAAGCATCATTGACATCTGTTTCTAGGATATCAATGAAAGTATGCAGAAGTTGATAGTCATATCCTTGTATTGAGGCAGAAGCATTTCTTTTGTTCATAGGTTCCTTCCTTTCATTGGTTTTGTCACATAAACTTTCGTTCACGACACAATTCGTAAAATAGTTGTACTTTTGTATTCTAGACATTTGTCAGTGAATACTTTTATGTTAGATTCTGAACTTCCAGTTATAGACATTATCAATACTTATACTCTATCGATTCCACTATTACCGAAATACGGATTCATCGTACTAGTTGGTAATCGTAAACCTAAACTTCAGATAATTGTTACACCCTTAAATCTCCATAATTACCCTTTCTCGTGATTAACTCCCCACCACATTTGGAACAACTATTAGCGCCAATTTGGGTTGCAACTTCAGCTTTCTTTTTATGTATTACTTTGACATGCTGAGTTCTGACTTTTATATTACGTGGGTCACCCGAGGGGTGAGCGAAAAATCTGACATAATATTTCTAATAGCTCGTATAACTGCAAACACTTTCTATAGCCTAATTTCTCCATAATTCTGTAAAACCCTGCCAACAACTGTTCTTTATTACAATTTTCTTTAAATTATACACTATTAGCACGGACCTTCTGCTTGATAGTCTATCTTGCCTAGCTTACTCTGCGTAAAGCATAACACTCAACTCAGACAATTCTATGTAAAAAAGGAGCGAAGCCTAAGATTCACCCCCTTAGTTTCGCTCCCTTTATTAATTATCCTCTCAACTGAAACTCTCTCCGGTTCTATCCTCTGCACATCATCTGAAATACAAAATCTTTCGGTCCCCCTACAACACTAAGCCACAAATCTAAGCTTTCTTCAGTAGATCCCTGCCTGTTAAACTTCTTCAAGAAATTTAACCTGGATCTTACCCTATAGTAGGTCTTCAAACTTTTGGGCTGCTTCATGAAAATAAGCTGAACTCCCATGGGCTTTGAAGGCCTCCTTGCCGGCTAAGATCCCTGGGCCGGCAGTTCAAATTCTCTTTCCCTATTCAGAATCACGGTTTTCATCTTGAATGGTCATGACTTTGAGCCCAGGAAGCGGCTCTCCATCCATGAATTCCGCTTCTCCCTCCTGCTGTGCTCTTAAAAGGATATCCATGGCATCTGCAACTTTAGCCGCAAGCTGAAAATACATCGTTTTATAATCCGGCATCCTAATATCCCCCCTATTTCAAGCAGCGGCAAGGTTCCGGGTCATGACCGGGTCCTGCCGTCTGCTTATATAGGGGAAATTAAAAAGCGCATGCGAGGTTTTTTTCACCCTACACATGCGCTATGCTTCGTTACTTGCTGAATCCTAAACACCTAACCGCAATCAACCGGAAGCAAACCGGCTGTGAACAGAAAAGTGGTCCGCATAACCGGTACGCGAACAGTTCCTTTCCGCTGCCTGGGTCAGGAATAGGCTGAATCTCCTGCTGCGTGAAGCCGCACAGTCTGCTCCCTGCCGACGTCCCATTACACTCACTTCACCCACAACACAGGCACCTTGCTTGTGCATAAACGGGCAACATTGTATAATAAAAATGTCGTCGTGGACAGTCTGTTACGTGTAGGTGCCAACTCACCTGCTCGTGCCTGGAAGTGCTCTAACACTTTCAGGTCACGGCGACTTTTTAATTTCCACCTATTTCTAATTATAGCTTTTTTGACGGGGATTGCAAGGTATGGGAGAGGGGTAGTGGGAAAAAAGCGTCTTGTCTGCTTTGACGTCAAAGTATTTAAGAACGGGAAGTTCGACCTGCAGTTTCTGATGATACTTAACACCTTCTCGCCAATGATCTTTGATACCATGTTGGGCCACGCACGGTTTCCTTCCCAGTTGGTAAAACAAATTTTCTCCTTTTTTAACCTTTTTTACTAATATGGATTTTTTGAAGTTCAGTTAATAGGAAATTAGTGTAACAAATCAAGAATAACTGGAAGTTAAAAGTTACTTTTATCTTACAACAAACAAAAGTTTCAAAGATACATTCAAAATGTGGGTCTTTAGTAAACCAAGGTTACCATGCTTGTCTAATATTAGGTCCGATAATTTAGATTGTACTAAACCGCTGCGCGGTGGCTTTTAAGCACGAATTAACAACGATTCATAATTATGATATGATTACATCGTTACCCAGAAAATTAATAATCCAACTAGAAAAGATTGAATCCCCATAGGCACCAAGTGTCTCTCAAATCGCGGTTCAGTACAACCTGAGATTCATGAGGTTCAGTATTCTGCACCGAATTGTTACGTTCCTCTAAGCTATTGATTTTAATCAATGGCTTTTTCTGTATCTACTCACCCCATAAATCTCTAAAGATTATGAAAAGAGCTGCCGAAAGGTAAATAGCGGCTCTCATTTTCTAAAGTCCTAATTATTAAACTTATTTATTAAAGCTTCAAATTGATTCTCCGAGTGCTTCGATGTTCCGAATCCAAACATCAAAATGCTTACACTTATCTCTGATTCTATCAATTGTTATTTTAGTCGCAATCTGGTAGCCGTGTGCCCCTTTTCTGTAGGGCAAATATTTGAGAATCCTTTTTGACGGAGCAGTTGTCTCTCCTTGATTGATAAATTCTGGATTCTCACCATTGTTCATGAACTCTCTGTTAATTTCTTTTTGTAATTTTTGAATATCGCCTCTCTTATATGTTGTTATGGCCTCAAAAGCAGAACAATCCGTAAGCAATAAAGCTTCAAATTCGTGTAAAAGTACATTTGGAATGAATCGATCAGCATATTCTGTATTTATTTCTGCTTTCATCAGTCGTTCAATTTGTTCTGCCTTTTCATAGTATCCATAAATACTATCTAGTGTATCGATTCCGTCAACGTCAGTAGGAAATTTGTAGAAATCAATTATAGTCGTGCAATATAGCTGAGGTGATGCCAAGTAGTTTTCAATCATCGGAATATAGTGTTTGTAACTACTGCCACCTCCTCGTTTCATTAATATTGGATTAGTAATGACCTGAGAAGCTTTCATTTTCACAGCACCATTTGTCCTATTTTCTATGTATCCCGACAAAAGGTATGTTACAAAATCCTCTTCGCTTTGCCCTTCAACGATAGTCATAACCATCTTGCTCATAAAGAAGGCCTCCCACCAATGACATTTGCCTTCCATAATTCACCCAACGTATAGTCCTTAAGCCAATTTTCATAGTTTTTAGGGTCGTGTCGTGTAAAGTAGCTTTCTCCTTTTTTATTGTCAACTACCACAATATCCGATAGCTCAAAATTATTGACGAGCTCGATAGATTGAGTAGATAGGATAATTTGAGTTTTTGAGGATGCATCTTTAATGAGTTCGGCCAGAAGATTTATGGCAGAGGGATGTAATCCTAATTCTGGTTCATCAATAACGATCAGGGAGGGTAGCTTGGGTTGTAAAAGTAAAGCTGTAAGCGCAATCGTTCTGAGCGTACCATCCGAAAGTTGATTAGCATCAAAAATTATGTCAGAATATCTATTCTTCCATCGCAACAAAATTCCTTTATCATCGTATTCCTTTGTAAGGACAAAATCCTCAAAAAAGGGAGCAATTCGTTGAATTGTATTAACGATAAATGAGTAATTTTGAGGAAACTTATTTTTTAGCATTAATAAAAAGGGGGCAATATTGCTTGCATCAGGCGCTAGAAACAGATTATTATTTATAGAACTTATTTGTTTCATTCCAGAAGTGCTAGATGTGTCATGGAACTGATAAAATCTCCATTTGTTCATAATTCCACGGATAGTTTTTGCTGGACCCTGTAATGTACTAGGTATCGAGTTAATATTATTAAGTTTACTTTCATTTTGACTTCCACCTAATGATGTCGGTTCGTAATTAAATGATTTTTTTTCAGGGGTAAAGCTGATTTTTTCATCTGCAAAATATAAAGTGTCGCCTGATCCATAGGCTAAAACTGCACTATAGTGATTGCGTCCATTCTCTGTACAAAAGTTTAATTCAATGTCAATTTTCGATGTTCTTTTTACGCCGAAATGTAGAATAGAATTTGCTCCCCCTACCTTTCTTACGTAATTCTGCAAAGGCGTTGATGTTTCTGTGTCATTTGAAGTCATATGATTAAGCATTTTAAATAGAGATACTAAGTTTGATTTTCCCGAACCATTGGCTCCAATTAAAACATTGAGGTCATTAATTTCTAGCGCTATGCCTTTTATCGATTTGTAGCCTGATAACTTAATATTTTTAAGCTTAATATAGCTACCCATAATTTAAAATTTACCTCCACCATTTTAGATTTTTCAAGTTACTTGTCAATGATTTTTAATTTCTTTTAAGCTAAGCGAACTTCCAAAACATAAGATTGTTTAGTCATAATCTTGGGTTATCTTTTTATACATCTATTTCTGTCCGAATATTGTTCAACTTATTTCAGTGCATGGATGTGCTTCCTTTTGAATGTATTTTGACTAACGTATTTAAGATTCGCCAAAATAAATAATTTACCTTTATTTTGCTCCTTGGGGCCGATAATCCACACTATGACAAGTTAACTAAAACTCGTTTCCTCATATACGTTCAAATTTAGCTTTGAGTATAGATTTAACTGTTTTTAGTTTACCACTTTTTGGCTTTATTTTACCATTTTTATTCTAAATCAAGAATACTTTTTTCTTCTACTTATTCTGATTTACTGTGGTATTTGTTTTTTAGAATTTATCTCTAAATCCTACGACGGACCGACTTGGTTATTTTACCTGTAAAAGTTGGTTCGTTAACTCCCATTTAGTGAACTTCACAAAATCCTACTTAGGGGTTGCTAACCAAACCTCTTTTTTCCTAACGGCGTTTGACGGAAATCAAAGAGCTGGTTCCCCATGGGGAGTGGCTCAAATGGCTGACTGAATCAGTGAGTTACTCCCCTTAGTCGGGAAGAGAGGCCAAATGGTGCACTGGTGCACCATTTGATTTAACTCTATGTGCACGGTTTTGACGCCAAAGGCTATTTTTCCATACACATATTTATTAAGGCACTACCCTTAAACCCTTGCGGAGTCTAGAGTTGCCGCGGGTTCCTGGATAAGCGCCGGTAGCTTGGGTTGTCCAGAGGGTCGGTGTAATGGTAGGCATTGTTCCCAATAAGACCAGATCTTCCCGGCAGGAACCTTTATTGATGAACTTTTGCAAATTGGGCATTTGAGACAGGAATATGCATAGTTCTCAACTATTTTGCCCGCCGCTATCTCACTGCGTTTGCTTCAATAAATCCTCTCAGCATTCCGCTAGCACTTCTTGGAGGACCCTGCAAGCAACCAATATCGCCAAAAACAAAAAAGTGATCCTTGGCTCGGGAAACTGCTACATTCATTAAACTCTTATTGGCGTCTATAAAATAACATCCATCCAGGTTACCATATACTGTGGATAAGATAATAACTCTTCTTTCCGCCCCTTGAAAAGTATGCACTGTGCCGATACCTATTTCCGAATAATAAACCGGTAGTACTTTCTTCAATTCCGAACGGATCACTTGAACCTGAGCCTTAAATGGTGTGATAATACCCACCAAATTTTCCCGAGTTTCATCAGGATAAGCATTAACAATACAAGCATAGTTAGCTTCCAGCCATGCTGTAATCTGTTTAGCTTCTGTAAGATTTAATCGACTGCTGCTCCTTCTAACCGAATACTCTGAGTCAATCTGCATATGCCCCATTTGCGGCCATTGCTTAAGCGGTAACTTTGGATCACGTTTTCCCTCTCCCCGCATGGGTTGAAGATTTCCTTCGTACACCAGCTTATTCGAGTAATCTATAATTTCATCATAGCAACGACGGTGTTCTCTTAAAAGCAGGCCCCTCTCCTCAAACTTTTTGTATTTGCAGCATTTGGCTGCAACTTTCATTACACTGGAGCAAGAGCAGTTTAACCCCGTCCGTTCCAGTAATTCAAACTCGTTTAAACTGGGGATAACCCTATTAGAGAAAGCCAAGGCTTTATCTAGCGCCCGATTTACAGCCCATATCGGCTCAATCTGATGTATATCCCCGACAACAATTGCCTTTTTAGCGAGTGAAAACGCTCCGGCGGCAATTTCCGGAGACACTTGCCCTGCTTCATCTACTATGAGCAAATCGATAAAGTTAAACAAATAGAAGTGTTTTTGATCACCATAAGCCCGAAAATACTTAGGGAGCGTGAAAAACGTCATGACTAAGCATGGCGCAATCATGCTGAGCCTATGGTAAAACTTATCTAAAACACTTTCAAAGGTCTTACCTGCCTGTTTTCCCACCGGCCGATCCTCTTCCAGGACCCATCTGCACTCGAAATAATGGACCGCCAGCCAGAATTCCACATATCTGACCTTAGTATCCAAGAGATCGTTGACGTAGTCTGAGTCAAGTAGGTATTTGCTTTCCTCATTTTTAAACAAGCTAACATTATGAAGTTTCAATTGTTCCAATTCATGATCGTACCGGCTTTTCAGTTCTTCCAGCTTCTTTTTGTTCTTTTTAAGCTCCGTAAGGATTTTCTTGTGTTCCTCACTTTTATAGCTGTATTTTTCCTTAATTTCATCCAGACTCATATACTCGTCGAGAAAGCCCTGCTCATCCTCGTTGATAAATAATCTGAATTCCGTTTGTATTTTTCGGGCAAACACCTTTATAAACCGGAACAATCGGTAAATCAAAGGAATCCTTTTAAAACATGCTTCCCATTCCTCAACTCTCCGGCGAATATGCTCAACCACTCCTTGTTGACATTTAATCTGGTTTTCAAAATTGCAAACATAATCATCCAGCGGCTCTCCGTTGAGCCCCAATTCTGAAGCTTCCTGAACCAATTCAAGCAATGTTTCTTTTTTGTCATTTAAAAACTTTAATTCTTCATGCAACCTGCTTTGGCATGCATCAATGTCTTTATAGGCACTACCAAAATATTTGTTACAACCTTCTACGAGTTTGAGCTTTGATTTTTTAATATTCTCTTTATCCTCAATCTTCGCAACAAAAAAGCCGCCTTTTTGATCGGTATATTGATATCCCTTACTCTCTGCTTCTTTTTTTTTCGAGGCGGCGGGAAAATAAACAGCGAAACTATCCACGCCCTCAATCCATCGTTCTTCCAAATTTGCCACGCCTATTTTTTTGATATTGCCGAAAGAAGCAATGATGTTGGTAACCGCTTGATTGTTGGTAGAAGAAGCCACAATTACAGGAGCTCTTTCCTTATGTAGGGCCCGTTTTACATACATATCCGCAACAACAGACTGCAATAGAGTAGTTTTTCCGGTACCAGGCGGACCATTGACCGCCAATATTTCAGCCTCACTCATGCTGTTGAAGTGATTGACTGCTTCCCTTTGTGACGGAGATAAAGGATATTCTCCCCCCATTTGACCGCAGTGGGCTTTCATCTGTGCCCATGTATTTTGGACAAGGGGGCTGGTCTCTGGTATTTGCAGCGATACGAAGTTATCGTAAAGAGCTTTGAACTGTTCGTCTTTTTGGAGATCATTGTACAAGTTCATAATATGAAAAGTAGTAAAAACCGTCTTATCCAGAAAAACATAGACGTTATTTTCCAGTTCGAAGTAAGGTTCCTTTTCGTCCAGATTCCGAATGGTGTTTTGGTCAAATTGAGATTCCGTAACTTTCTCATAGAAATTCTTGAAAAACTTGACATACTCTGGCCAAGCTTTAATCTTTATTACCTGGTCCACTTGATTACTCATAAAATCATCAACTGCACCGGTAATCCCAATTGCTAATTTAGGTTCAACCATAGGGTGCAGAAATTCTCTCGGGAACCAAGGAAGTTTTCTTTCCTCCCCATCAAATGACAGAGCTCCATCCAGCTTAAGAAGAGCCGGGATAAAATAAACTCCGGTTAACTGATCAATTTCATCCTGAACTTTTTCATTAGCTTCAAAAATTGTTTTGATGGCTTTAGCACAGATAATGATATTGAGCAAGGACTTCTCCTTGGCTTTTTTCTTTGATTCGTCCTCGTCCTCAGGCCCGGAGTTTTTTCTATTGGCCTCTGCAAATAGTTCTTGAGTGGCTTGCGGATTAATTCTTCCTTGCAGCAATTCTGCTGCTTCGACCATCTGAAAAGGGTTATCCTTAAAAACAATTTCTTTGTTTGATTGCGCTGCTACAGCACTCCTGAAATATTTCGTGATCTCTTGTGTCTTAAAGTTCATCTAATTCTCCTTAATAAACCTTCCAGGTTTTTTCATATGGTTCAACTATTCAATTCAGTAATGCCACATCTTAAATTGGGCTTAAGCCATTGATTTGATTCTCGGTTATATACACGCCTCTTTAGTCAGCTTTTATGCATCTCTCCATTTTCGATAGTATTCTCCTGATTCTTATGAATTCCTGCTTGGGGGAAGAGGATCGGGAATATGGGGGCTTAGCAAAGAATTGAGCAAAGTAATATTGCATGCTATAATTCAGATAGATTTAACTCTGAGTCGGGAGTGGTTCTATGGCATCCCTAACTAAAACAGAGCAAAGACCTTAGACAGAACAATTCAACATATACGCGATGTTTGCAGCAATAACTTGATTTCTGTGATTCTATACGGTTCTAAAGCCCGAGGGGATTCTATGCCTGAATCCGATATTGATATTATGATTCTTGTCCGCAATCGCGATAAAGTAGACAGAGATAAACTTTATGATTTTCTTTTACTCGACGATGTGGGTTATGACATAAATATTTCGCTCAATATTTATGAATGGGATTACTTTAATCAGTTGTCAATAATGCGCGTACCTTTTGTTAAAAATGTTCTTAAAGAAGGAGAAACATTGTGGACCGTATAGAAACCAGGTGTCGAAAACTATTTAAATTCTTACTATGCCGACCTCCAATGAGACAAAGAAAGAGGCTGACATGCTATGGAAAGCACATTTTTTATCTTTTTTGCCGGCATAGCGCTTATCGTGCTGTTTGGTGCCTTTAACTCAAGCCAGCGGAAATCAGGCTCACACTCCAATATAGCAAACACACCGGATACATCAGATTTTACGTTCCAGCAGCAGCATCTCCATCATTTTCATCACCATGGACATGTTGATCATGGCGGGTTTTCAGATTTCTCTCATGGAGATTCCGGCTCTTGTGATTCCGGAGGTTGCGATGGCGGCGGGGGCGGATGCGACTAAATTTTGAAACAGCTTGAAAAGTTACTCCGAGCTTTTTAGCCAGCTCTTCTTGAGTGAACCCTTTTTATTTAAGTTTCAATAACTTAATACGACAAAAGACGGCTTCTGGCACTGCCAGTCGCCGTCTTTTATTATTTTCGGGCTGTCTTACTGCGACAGCCCCTGGTCTTTGTCTTGTTTTACCCCATTTATATAACATGACACCTCAATGTCAGCGCTTAATTTCATGATATTAAACACAGTACAATACTGCTCAACAAGCTTTATCGCTTTGACCACTTTAGATTCCAAGCCTTCATTCACTTCGATATGATAGTTTAAAGCAATTTTTGAAAATAGCTTTGGAGGTTCGGGTTCCCGCTCTGCCTCCGCTTCCATGCTAATGCTATTGACTTTAATCCTCATCTTTTCAATAATTTCCAGGAAAACTCCCTGACTGCAGCCGATTAACCCCGCCAATAGCAGATCTGTCGGTCTCGGTCCTTTCTCATCAATTTGCAAATTAATATCCTGATTAAAAAAAACGCTGTTTTTTTGGCCGCCTTGCCATACGCTTGATACCTTCTGCATTGAATACTCCTCCTCATATTTACATGACATCCAATACTGAACTTTTCAAAGTGATCAGTTTATCGAGAGCTAGTAGCTAATCCCTTGCGCTTTCGATTAGTCTTAGTTTTTCAGTGTCCCGAGCTGGAGATGAACCGAAGAAGCGGGAGTACTCTCGATTAAACTGTGAGGGACTCTGATAGCCAACTTGATATGCGGCACTGGCTACTGCCGAGCCCTCAAAGGCAATGAGGTTTCTAGCCTCCAAAAGCCTTAATTGCTTTTGAAATTGAATCGGGCTTAAACCCGTTGCCCGTTTAAACTGACGGTGAAAAGTATTTATAGCCATCCCAGATTTTGATGCCATCTCACCGATATCTATTGGCCTCGTATAGTTATCGCGAAGCCATTTTACCGTCTGAGAAATCCTGGAGAAATTACTTTCTCGCAAGCCGAGTTGCCTCAGATACCATCCATGGGGTCCCATCAGAACGCGATAAAGGATTTCCCGTTCATAAGCTGGTGCAAGAGCTGGAATATCTCTTGATGTTTTCGTTAATCGCAATAAGCGCAGCCATGCCTCCATAAATTCAATGTCTATTTCACAAGCTGCGAAAAAATGTTCAGAAGCAGTTGGTATTAAATCTTCAGGAAGATCTCTTAATAAACTCTGAAGAACATTCTGATTCAACTCAAGACCGAGGGACATGTAAGGACGACCATCACAGTCTGAATGTACACTAGCCGTTGCAGGAACATGTACGGGTAACACGTAATATGAAGGTCCTTCCATGGTAGTGCTGCGCTCCCCAATTGAAAGAATCTTTGTTCCTTGAACCGTAAAACCAATCATCGGCTTGTAGAGCGCTGCAAGTTGATGTGTGGGAATGTCTCCCTTAATCATGCTTAGCCCTGGTACTCCGGTTTCCATTGGTCGAGTGCCTGCTCTTTTCATCAGATCGATAATTTCATCTAAAACTTTATTCATACCCATATTCTATCACACGACTTGCTGTTTCCCAACACAATCCTGAAACCTTTCGGCATTTTTAGGCTATTTTTATATAAACACAGAGGATAATACAGGCATTTCAAAATCATTATTGGTGGTTTTAGGCAATCAAAGGGCACCATTGGATCTAGGTTATTTCAGCAGAAACGACTAAAATAGAATCCAGATCGGACAACAAAAAGGAGGATCTTATGAAAATTGCAATCGTAACAGGTGGGAGTAATGGCATTGGAAAAGCGACCGCCCTTGAGCTTGGCAAGCGCGGAATTAGCGTCATTCTCACCTACAATTCCTATAAGGATAGGGCAGAAGCTGTCGTTAAGGAAATTGAGAAGAATAAAGGAGTTCGGGCTGCAGCACTGAAGTTGGATCTGACTCAAATATCAACGTTCGAAGGTTTCGTTCTAGAAGTGAAAAAGAACCTCAAAGAAATTTGGAACAGAACAACTTTTGAACTTCAAAGGACCGGTTTTTTTAACACAACACCTCGTCCGATTCATGGATGATGCCGGAGCCATCGTAAATACCACGAGTACATCCAAAAACCAATCTTTTCCCGGATACTCCACCTACGGCTCCTTAAAAGCAGCCTTCTCCTCTTGGACTCGCTACATTGCCAAAGAACTTGCCCCTCGCAAAATTCGGGTCAACGCAGTTTCTCCCGGTCCTACCCACAGCAATTTTGGCGATGGAGCATTCGATAAACATCCTGAATTCATCAAGCCACTGGCTGAGCAATCTGTATTTGGCAGAATCGGCCAACCCGAAGATCTTGCCAAGGTCATTGTGAACCTATTGTCCAATGATTTCGGCTGGGTTACAGCCCAGGACATTGAAGTGTCTGGCGGACATTTGCTTTAAGAATGTGAGGAAAAATTCGGCGGTTTTGAAGTGACTAATCTAGATTAGTCAGACCTCAAAACCGCTGAATTTCACATTTAATTTCCCGAAAATCTTAGTCAAATTATACTCATTTGTTCGTTGACTCATTAATAATAGATCAACAATTTCCCTGTTGCCCTTACCTCTGGCTACTTCTTGAAGAATCGATTGCTATGCATTTTGCGCGCGAGATTCCCTGCGGAACAATACGGCTTCGAAATTACCGCCATTCGCGTCATTGGCTACCGCTTAGCTGCACGGCGGTTCGGTGAGTGTCGAAAGCGAGCAAGGAAAAGGCACCACCTTCATCGTCACCCTTTGAGTTTATATTGGTTTATCTTCCGTTTATTTTGCAGGCTTAGGATAAAGCTGTAAAGGAAACGGAGAGTATTTTTTATGACCTTTAGCCGCAAGCTGAAACCACATCTTTCTATAGTCCAACATCCTAATCGATACCCCCTATCTCAAGGAGCAACAAGGCTCCAGGCTATAACCCGGTCCTGCCCCCTGCTTTTATAGAGAATATTAAAAAGCGCATGCGAAGTTTTTCAACCCTACACATGCGCTTTATAATCTCCGGCAATTCGTTTGTTTTGAACCATATAGAGCCGTCTCAGCAAAGCCGCTGCATTGCAGGTGATCCCGGCAATCAGCCCGACCCAGTAACCAAAGGCTCCTAACAAACTGAAATGGGCAAGGAGATAACCCACCGGCAAAGCCACTACCCAATAAGAAACCAGAGATGTTATAAAGGGTACATTGACGTCTTTATAGCCGCGCAGGATACCCTGAATCGGAGTAGCGACGGCGTCGGAGAACTGAAAAAACAAAGCAAAGATCAGAAACTGTTGGGTAAGCTGAATAACCTTCAATTCCTTGGAGTATAAACCGGCGATCTGCTCCCGGAAGCTGAGCAGGATAAAGGCTGTGAGCATGGCCATCACCAGCGAGCTGACAATTCCCAACCGGGAATAAAGCCTTGCATCCCGAAAACGGTGAGCCCCTGCCTCAAAGCCCACCAGTATTGTCATCGCTATGGAAAAGCTCAGCGGAACCATATAAATCATGCTTGCAAAATTCATCGCCCCTTGGTGGGCAGCAATGGTCGCAGTATCAAAGGCACTCATAAGCAAAGTCACTGCAGCAAAGATGCTGGTTTCAAAGAAGATGGAGAACCCGATGGGAATCCCGATTTTCAACTGTTCGCCCCAGGTTGGAAGTGAAATGAGATACCCTTTGCTGAAGACATGATAGGCAGAAAATGCCGGATGGCGCACTATTATCCAGATGGCAATCAGGATTAAAACCCAATAGGACAGCGCTGAAGCTATACCGGCACCCACGCCCCCCAAAGCCGGAAAACCGAATTTCCCGAAAATCAGGATATAGTTAAGCAAGACGTTGATGGGCAATGAAAGCAGCGCAATCAACATGGTAATCCGGGTTTTGCCCAAGGCGTCCATAAATGAACGCAGGATCTGATAAACGAAAAGGGCCGGAATTCCAAAAGCCAGTGCGCCTAAATATTTGCGGGCGATTTCCCGGACTCCCGATTCAAGCATCATCGCTGAAAGGGCCCAGTCCAAAGTCAGACTGCCTGCTAAAATAACACAAACGGCAAGAATTATCGCTAAATAGACACCCTGAATTACTTTGTGGGCAACTTCATAATTCCGTCTGCCGCCGATTAAATGGGCCACAATCGGTGTGATAGCTAAAAAAATTCCGCCTAATCCGGTGCTGACAGGAACCCAAAGGCTTGAGCCGATAGCTACGCCAGCCAAATCAGAGGGACTGGCCTGCCCGGACATCATCGTATCAAAGAAGGTCATCGAGAAAAGTGAAACTTGAGTAACCAGAATCGAAAAAAGTATGATAAAAAACTGCCTGAGCTTTTCTTTAATTGAATGGGTTTGCTCCATTTCAGGTAATTCCCTTCGTTAGGAACATTCGTCTGTCAAAGTCTGCACACTTAGGAATATCCCGTTCTGCCTGATGAACATCTTATCAGAAAGAAGGTTCATTTCCAATCTGCAAAAAACAGCCAGACTTTCCACCTGTACCCTAAAACAACCTGATTCAATTTTCTTGACATAAATGGAACGGGCCATTTCAACCACACTCATAGAGTAAGTTTAAACCTCTTAAAACTGAAGCAGATATTTCAGCAATAGATAAATACCTAGTATTGCAAAGACAATAATTGTCCCAATAGCTTTTCCTACAAAAAATCTACTCATACTTTTATCCCCCTTCCATTTAAACTTGAATATCAGTATCCCCACAATAACAATACTTAGGACAACCACTACTATGGGCATAAAGTTTGAAGACGTGTTTTTATTGATTGCCATGCCAATAAATGCTCCAAAGAATAATAGGGCCGACGAAATAAGAAAAAGTTTCTTCTTAATTGAAGCCAATACTCTTTTATCATCAACTTCTTGTGGGATTGGCAATGCAGTTTAATAAATTTAAGCACACCAATTTTTTCCACACCATAGAATTGCTGGGAGACAAACATCTACCAAGATTTTTTAGACAATATATTGACCATCAGCGATTTTCTATGCTATATTTTAGACAATATATTGCTTATATAAATGTTAAGCAAAACACCGAATGGATGAAAAGGAGAACCCATCATAATGCAAATTGAAGTAAACGAAACAACCTCCATGGTCGATGAGCAAATTCAAACCGTTATTTCAGGGCTACCCCCCTACAGCCGCTTAAATATTCAATTGAAAACTACTCTGCCCTGGTGCCCAAGTGTCGAATTCTCCTCTTATGCCAATTACATTGCCGACTCCACAGGCGTCGTCGATTTGAACACCGCTGCCCCAATTGAAGGCACTTATGAACACGCCAATTCCATGGGACTGGTTTATTCCCTGCAAGTAACTGAGCCTCTCACCCAAGACTTAGCAGCCAATATTACTATCGATTATCCGATGGTTTTTCACTTCACCTTTGAAACCGATAGGCAAAGGGAAACCTTACAGATAAAAAGGATATTCAAAACAGACGATATTATCGTGACCCCTATCTGCGCTTCGTTTAATGGCCGACTCTTCCACAACGGTGATCCAACACGCAAGACGATTTTAATGCTCGGCGGCTCCGACGGAAAAATGGAAGCCCTTAGCCTATTGGCCGCACCACTTGCTTCCAGAGGATTCAATGTCCTCGTCATCCCTTATTTCGGCGCAGCAGATTTGCCGGAACGACTTGAGATGGTACCTCTTGAATATTTCGAAAAGGTCTTTCATTGGCTTGAAACGAGCAGCCTGACACAAATGGGTGACATCTATCTCCATGGAACATCTAAAGGCGGGGAACTGGCACTGTTACTCGCTTCGCGCTATCCCCAAGTTAAAAAGGTAGTTGCCGTTGAACCGCACACCTATTGTTTTCAAGCTCTAAATGGCTTAATGAGCGGAAATCTCGTCTCTTCTTGGTCTTACGGAGGTGCTTCAACACCCTTTATTCCCGTCGAGAACAACATCTTTTTCGAAGAATTAAATCAACACGTCACAAACAACTCTCCCTTCGGATTTGCCAGTACCTATCAACGCGCAATTGAAAAAGCAACGAACCGTGAAGAAGCGCGTATTAAAATCGAAAACGCTTCGGCGGACCTGCTGCTGATCTGCGGTAAATCGGATAATATCTGGAATAGTTATGACGGTTGTCTGGAACTTCTCAAAGCTGCCAAGTCCCATGACTATCTTCAAGATGTCAAACTTTTGGCTTATGAAGACATGGGGCACCCGTTGCCCATCCCGTATATTCTTCCCATCACCTTGACACTTCGGATGCCGATGCATGGCGGTATCTTCACTTCCGGAGGCACCGTTGAAGGCAACAGCAACGCTCAGTATGATTCTTGGAAGCAGACGATCGCCTTCTTTCAGGCGTCTTAGAATCACAAAATTAGCGCGCGCTATTATCTGTCTATGGAATTGTTTTTATGGTATCATAAAAAGAAAGCTAACTAATCAAGCAGGATTCAAGAGGTTAATACCCAATGGATTTTAACAAAGAGTTGACACTATTACATACCATGGAGCAGGTTTTTGCCACCTTGGTCGCTGCCGCAAATAAGATGCAAATGGCAGGCGATGCCTACTGTGATCCGTTGACATCAAGACAATATATGACAATTTTGGCGATTCTCCATTTGCCGGAAGATGAGACCACTTTTGTCAATGTTGCTATCAAACTCGGCACCTCAAAACAGAACGTCACCCAGATTATTAACAGCCTGCAGAAAAAAGAATTTGTAACCATCCTTCCCAGTCTGAAAGACAAGCGTGCCATCAACGTGCGCATGACCCAAGCGGGACTTGATACTATGGCCAAATGCGCCAAAAACGTCACCGTTGATTACATGGCAGATATATTTAGAGGCTTTAGCCAACAAGAATTGGATGTTTTATGGCAATTGCTATTGAAACTCTATCAGTTTGACGGTGTCAAAATGGACGGATTCGAAGAGCAGGTCCAGATCCCCAATACCTATACGGAAGAAGAACTTCGTGAAGGGCTGGAACGATTTGCAAAAAGACGACGCAGTTAACCCTGAATTCGGATTAACCGCGTCGTTATATTATGCCATATCATTATCCTTCTCATTGGTCGTAGGGACTACCTCATGTATTTTCAATACACTCAAATTACTCATTCCGCTGACACTTATTCGTATAAGCGCAAGGCGTGATCCTCTTTCCCTATTCAGGATCACGGTCTTCATCTTTAATGGTCAGGACTTTGAGCCCAGGTACCGGCTCTTCATTTATGAATTCCGCTTCTCCCTCCTGCTGCGCTTTCAAAAGGATATCCAAGGCATCTGCAACTTTAGCCGCAAGCTGAAAATACATCTTTCTATAGTCCAACATCCTGATCTATACCCCCTATTTCAAGCAGCGGCAAGGACCGGGTCATGACCCGGTCCTGCCGTCTGCTTTTATAGGGGAAATTAAAAAGCGCATGCGAGGTTTTTTATACCCTACACATGCGCTATGCTTCGTTATTTGCTGAATCCTAAACACCTGAGCCCCATCAACCGGAAGTATCCGGGTGTGGACAGAAAAGCGGTCCGCATAACCGGTACACGAACAGTTCCTTTCCGTCGTCTAGGTCAGTAATAGGCTGATCTCCTGCTGCGTGAAGCCGCACAGTCTGCTCCCTGGCGACGTTTCGTTATACTCGCTTTACCCTCAGCACAGGCACCTTGCTTGTGCACAAACGGGCAGCATTGTATAATAAAAATGTCGTCGTGGACAGTCTGTTACGTGTAGGTGCCAACTCACCTGCTCGTGCCTGGAAGTGCGCCAACACTTTCAGGTCACGGCGACTTTTTAATTTCCACCTATTTCTAATTATAGCTTTTTTGACGGGGATTGCAAGGTATAGGAGAGGGGTAGTGGGAAAAAACTGGCTTGTGCATCAGTTTTTCTTGGACTTGAGGCCATTTGCTTTTTGCCATTATTAATCACCTACTTCCTTTTCCATGAATATAGTTTTGTCTCCTTTCAAAATGACATAAAAAAATGCCTACTTCATTTGGAGTAAACAGTTAGGTAAATATTCGTATTCGAGTATTCCTTTTGGGTCTATATCCATGCTAATCTTTGTGTTTCGTATGATATGAATGTCTTTGGGAATGAGAGAAGACCCCCGAAGTGGAGGCCTTATAGGTTTTCACTTATTTCTTCAAACTCATCTAATTCTTCTTCAATGAATTCAATCAACAATTTGAAAATATCTTCTCTTAAACTTCCAATAACAATATATTGTATATTAGTTTTATTAAAAAAATACAATTGATCCGCTTTTATATAACCACTTTTGTCATTACCATCAATATCTTCGTAATCATCTGGCACAATAGGGAAATTTCCAGGAAAACTTAATTTCTTTTTCTTCTGTGCATCATCTTTAAATGAAGACATTACATTACATATTAAATCATAATCAATACCTTGTATCTGTCCTGCATCGTCACTTAAAACAACAAAAGAATGTTTTCTAAGATGTACGCCATTATGTGTATAATTTTCTATTACTATAATATCCCCAACAGTACACATAAATGAAACCTCGATACTAATTTATTTACAGTACTTTATTAGTACTTTCTTCTTTCCTGACAAAACATCATTAGACCAATTAATAGGGGAAATGTCTTCCAAAGCTTTCTCAGATGAAACAATAGTAGATTTTTTACCATTTAGTTTGCTTAAATCTAAAGACTTAAATTTATTGTTGTTCATCTTATCATTACCCCCTCTTTTGAGTCTAATTTTTCTTTTGATCACTATATCACCCCTAGTATTGTTGATCAATAACTATATGTATAGTTTTGCCAACTTAGAAGGGTAATATATATAGTTTAGATAAGTTATAATATTCTCATGGCACCACGTACCGCGAAATAAGTTTATTATAAACTTATTTCGCGGTACGTGGTGCCAATACCTTCTTTTTTTAAAAAAAAAAATTTATAATAATAGACATAAAGTATTAAGCGGATTACTTTGCTTAGAGGCACCTAGAGCAGCAAACCAAGAGCTCTTGTAGTCCTTGGTTTTATATTAACCTAGATAAATCAAGAAAGCAATGCCCGTGAAAGTATCGGTATTCAGGACGGATAAGTCACCCAAACGCTTTCCATTAGCTAACAGTATCGGATTATCAAAGTAATCCTAACCCCAATTACTCCAAATAGTATTAATTTCTTTTATCATATTTATATCATATTGCTCTATGTCCCCAGTTTTAACTAGCTCCGATAACAAATATAGTTTATCTTCTAGTTTATTCAGAACTTTAGGCTGTTCCAACGTATAATTTGTCTCCGTCTCTAATTTTCCTTTTGCAATGTAAAGAAATTTAAGTTTTTCTTTACACTTTTTCGTGTCAATTGCAATACTTTTTTTACTCGAACGAACTGCGGATGGGTATCTCCACCCATCAAATTCATTCTTTTGGTAATTATAAAAGAACTTACCAATCATATTAGATACCCTATAACGTTCGTTTTCATTGTCAGGTACTAAAGTCGAAAATTCATCCACTAAAAAAGTACTTACTATTCCTTCAACTTCTTTATACTTTGAATTTATTCCTTTGCTGGGAGATATATCTATTAACCCGATGGTATTAATAACTTTATAAAATAGTAAATAAAATTCTTGTCCAACTTCGATTCTCATTTCTCCCAAAGCAGTGCCAATGTCCCCGGTAACATATAAAACTGATTCGTTAATATCATTCAAACGACCACGTTTAGATATATATTTCGATGGTGGGCACCATAAGTCATTTTCACATTTTATTGAGGAATCAATTGTTCTAATTCGGAATAATAAAGAATCTATTGGGATTTCATGTGTTGGAACATTCATCGGCATAAAATATGCACCATTTCCATTATCATATGATAAAATTACTGTTAGATTTGATCTGATTTCATCATCTGATATTGCTTTGAAATCAGAATTTGTAAATCTTTCAATTAATTGTTCTTTTTGTTTGAGTTGATGTAGATACATTGATTCAGAAGGAGGAACCATACCAATTGTTATCTTGCCCCCAGATTTAAAATTCCCTTTATTTAAATTTGATTTATTTTTCTTGTTCTTCTTCTTACTCATAACAACCTCCCTTAAACTAATGTATTATTTTATATCTGTTATACAGAAAATCGTTTCCTAAATATTATAGTCTTTTTCATACTTCAAGATATCGCTTTCTAAAAAATACGACTATGAAAGGCACGCACCTAGCACGAAGATTTTGTATACCGTAAGGCGGCAATAAAACGCCGACATTTCAGGAGCGCCTATCAAGGCTATCTTCCCTAGAACTCCCTCCTGCTTTCAAAACAATAACTCGCAAGTCCTTGGTTAGCCCCATTGGGCGTATTAACCATTATACTCTAAACGATCGACGGCCTCTTTCACTTCCTGAAAAGAAACCCTCTCCTGTTCCAAGCGAACTCCCTGGCCCCAAGTATTATTTTGCAGGGAAGATAACAGCCGGTGTTCATCTGCCGTCAACCGATTCAACTGTGTGAAGGAAGGCTTCTCTTCTATAGCCCATAGGTGCTGATGACTCATCAATATCCTTTCATCCATAAGCAGCGACTGGGCTTGAGGCAAAAAGCTGCGGACTTGGTCCAAAATGGCAAATCCGTGGGTATCGATATCTCCCCAATAGTAGATTTCTTTCTCTTTCAACCAAGTCACGGACTTTAACACCTCAACACCGTATCCCAATCCGAAAATCACCAACGCTTCTTTGACCTCAGGAAAGCATAAGCCATTGATTTCATTCTCTGTTATAAACACCTTGGATACCCGAGGATTGAATTCTGCCAGCTGTTCCACTGGAATCGTTAGATCGGAAATGCCCTGAAGATACTGCTGCCGATCAAGGAAGCGCAGCCTGACTTGCACCGGCTTGGACTGCAATCCGTAACGCAGCTCGAATGAGGGAGCGCTGTGATGCATTACTCCCACATATCCATGACTCGCTACTGGCGGTTCAGCTTAAACCTTACCAGACAGGATTTCCACCTGTTAAATTATATACCCTATCTGGGCGCACCGGGGCTCAATCCCTTCAGCTTGTGCGATTTGCTTTCGGCCTACTACCTTGCTGTCTACGCTTAACATTACAAGTTACCCGGTAATGTCCAAGACTCGCTATGATTGATTTGCTAAATCTTACTCAGTGGGATTTCCACCCACTATATGATGCGCCCTTCGTGGCGCACTACCAGTTCCCTTTGGAAAAGTTGACCGAATGGGAGACTTTTCCCGAGCATTGTAATTATGTAAGGACGGGCGAAACCCCGTTCTTTTTTGGGCTATCAAGCAGATTAGTGTGTTGATCTGACCGATGTAATTTCCAGTTGATTGGTTATTAAATCTTTTAGGATACGCAACAATTTTGGAAAGGAATTTTTTCAAACAAAGAAGGTGTTCGTGTCTCTACATAGAAGAAGTTATATATAAATCCATAAATAACAAAAGGAGGGAATATACATGATTTCAGTGCAGAAACCCTCTAATTTCTAGTCCAAAAGCAGGAATTCACCTCCGTTATATTGAATTATACAGTATAGGAGAGATATTAAGAGATATCTGGATTTAATTTGCTTATACTGTGATTTG
>Ga0209639_1000641_pt1 | contig 45175 bp, 26 predicted proteins | sample EPASupsiteHSE605_FD_187268 | JGI IMG/M metagenome (GOLD analysis project Ga0209639, IMG submission 187268) | Bioremediated contaminated groundwater from EPA Superfund site, New Mexico - Sample HSE6-05 (SPAdes) (version 2) | ecosystem: Environmental > Aquatic > Deep subsurface > Groundwater >... | reverse complement strand
ACAGAAATCCGGCAAAAAACGCCTCTTGGGGAATAATGAACCAAAGCCAATTCGAAAAAATGAATCAAGGGCTCTGTCCCTTATGCGGCAAAAAAGTAGAATCGAATTAAAACAATTCCTTCCGAAGGTATTAATATTTTTTGATTCCAACAAAAATTTATTGAGTTTACCAATTTCTGGGAGTTTATCGGTTTTTGGAACATCTATAGTATTTGATCATACTTCAACTCATGGCTTGTATTTCATGAATATTAGGAATAGATATGGTAGAAATATTGTTAAAATATTCCTAAAAATTTGAAAGGCATGTGTTTATTCATTATTCATTGAGAAATGTTTGTCCGAAGTTTAATGACAAAAACCAAATTATTGCTCATTCTAGAATAATTCCAGAATATCTTTGATTAGAAAAGCATAGATCTTATCAAAATGCATATCATTATTATAATTATTGATCATAAAAGATATCTTGTAAAGAGAAATTTATCAAAAAAGGTATTTAAACATTCTATCATTCTGGTCCACACAGACTTTACAATAAAGTAATTTTCAAACTAGCCATTTGCCAACTGTGAATTTTTTGTGAATTATCCAATATTGAAAGAATATGAAACTGTGAGAAAACAATAACCAACAATGATAGTTCTCTTTTTCAACATCATTTTGTGTCTTGACGTACCAGTGACTATATTCGATAACCCCGGATCATATATATGGGAAGCCGATTATAGTGGTATTGTTCAAGTACTAGTTGTCGCTGGCGGGGGAGGAGGAGCTGGTAGATATTACGGTGGTGGAGGAGGAGCAGGAGGAGTAATTTATCATTCAAGTTACTCTGTTAACATGGGGAATCAATATGGGATAGTTGTTGGGTTTGGTGGCCCTGGTGGGACAGCTGGATTATCAGGATCTAATGGAGGAAATTCCCAATTTGGAAAAATAATCGCTATCGGCGGAGGTGGAGGCCATTTTAGCATAGGAAAGGGTTTAAATGGTGGATCTGGAGGGGGTGGATCATCATGTTGTTTAAAGTCACCCTTCATTGGAGGTCAACCATTGCAAGGGGAGACATTTGGTGGAATTTTTTATGGTAATGCTGGCGGAACAGGTGTTCAACAACCTAATCCAACTCTTGATGGTGGTCGCGGTGGTGGTGGGGGCGGCGCTGGCGGCGCTGGGTTATCTCCCCCATCAAGTAATTCCTCTGCTGGAAATGGGGGTCCTGGGAAAAATTTCTCATCAATTTTCGGCACAGATTTTGGCGTCAATGGTGTTGTAGCTGGAGGTGGCGGTGGAGGAGGATATCATTATGGATTCAGTTACGGTGGAGAAGGTGGAGGAGGCAATGGTGCTGATTTATTCAACAATGGGGAAAATGCCATTGCTAAAACTGGAAGTGGAGGGGGAGGAGCATCCCACGGATCAACATATGGGGGAAATGGCGCTTCAGGATTGGTTATCATTAAGTATTCCAAATTATCAACAGGATCAAAATACCTTAGAAGTGCCTGGTTTCCAATTCTATATCTGCCAATTCTGATTTAATCGTTTATTTGTTGTAAATTAAATATATGATAGCCGGCCAATAAGTCCCAGAAAAGTTTTAATAAAATCAGATGAAGGGTATTCAATTTTTTTATTGTTCTTCAAACAAAACAATAATGGGTTTAATCGAAATGATTTCCTCTTTGCCAGTTGTTGTCGTGTTTATGTTCTTTTGCTGCGGTTTATATCCCATGTCTCGATGGGTATTTCCTAAAATTAAAAGTCGAAATACAGCTGCAGCTGTTCATATGGCATATGGCGCAATAATGTGCTTTGTGCTATTTGGAAGAATTGATGGTTCATTATGTGTGTTATATGTGATTATTAGCTACTTTTTAATAACTTTACCTCCACTTCATGCGTCAATAATTTCATTTATTCTTACAATGTTTTCTCATTTATACATATATCTCCAAGGAGTTTCATGGGCCTTTGATTTCACTGGATTCACAATGTGCCTATTCCAAAGAGTTTGTTCTCTTTCATTTAACCTTGAAGATGGCCAGAAGAAAGCAAAGGGCGAGAAAATATCTGAAAAATGGGCTGCAGTTGCACTTGATAAGAAACCCACATTTTTGGAATTTTGTGCTTATGGATTAACCCCATATGGTTCGTTTTGCAATCCATTCATCGAATTCAAACTTTTCGATTATATTCTAGAAAGAGGAAACCACCCAGATTCCTCTGTTACAGAAGAGGATCATAAAACAGCAAAGTTCAGGTTTTTCGGTTCCTTTGCCCACACAGTTGTTGTTATGATTTCCCTCGAATATACAAATATGGATTTATATAGATCCCAATTCTACCTTACAAAACCTCTCATCATAAGGTTAATTATCCTTACATTATTTACAGCTGTATTAGTGTTAAGGTATTTCTGCACTTGGTGGCTTGTTGAATCAGGGCTCTATGAATTTGGATTGGCTTCTTCTGGAATTGTTGAAAGGGATGATATTTCTAATTTGTCATTATACTCAGCTATGCAATCGCAAACAATTCAAGATTGGATGAGAAGATGGAACCATACAACACACCTATTCTGGAAGAAATATTTGTTCACACGCCTTCTTAATAAGAAGTTTAGCGCATCATTCGCATCAACAGCGGTATTTGTAGTTAGTATGTCATGGCATGGTTGCCGACCTGTGTTCTATATGGTTCTCCCAGAAACAATTTCACTTGGCAAGGTTGATGAGTATTGGAATAAGAAGTTCCCTCAAACACCTAACCAACCATTTTGGATGACAATGTTACATAGAATTTGGGTTGTAGTGGCAATGATGTACACCACTTCAACATGGTTCTTCCCATGGTTTAAAGAATTCTTCGAGGTCAGAGCAACTGTAGCCTTCTTACCCACATTGATATCTATTGTTCTTTTCGTAGTTTTGAAATTCATTCCAGGGAAGAAGAGATCTTCTGAGAAGAAGAATGAATAAACATACAACGATCAAATCGGTTTCATACTCTGTTTCGAAATGTTAAAGTATGTTTCCTGTTACCCCAGATCAGGGGCTCGACTGCAAAGAGGCGCCAGGCTTCGTATTTTAGGCGATACAGGAGGCAGGGGTGTGATATATATGGTTAACACGCAAAAAACTACATCGATAGAGATTGTACAACCTGATGGTTCTTCAATTACAGCTTTATTATTCAATGAGTATATGGATATTATCAATGCTGATTTATCTCCAGATAATGAGCTCATACACATAACAAACCGAGTGTCATCGAATAAGGGGTTTGCGTTTTCTTCGATTATTTGTCATATACATTCGACAGCAAGGAGCAAGGAATTTATTTCTGAACAACCAATCATTGCGTTTTTTCTGAATGACAATAACCCTCCAAGTTATCAGCTTATTCATATTGTAGGAGACAAAATGGCACACATACAGGCAACTTTATCGAAAAAACAAGTTGATATTGAGAGGCTTAGAGGCGGAATCAACATTCCTTCAGTGATACACTGGTCTTACCACAGAGATTTATCTACTCTATACGTTATACATGAGATTAATAACCAATACCAGCTATCTGAGTTTAATATCAAAAATATCAAGAGTTCAGGGCATTCTCCATTTACTGTTTCAATCAATTCACAATCAAAACTCCCCGATGAACTCTCTCTTAATCCGCTTGCAACAATGCATATACCTTTTTTTAGAACATTCAAAAATCGGATTTTTGTTACGAGATACCATTCAAAAGTATGTATAATTCAGCAACTATTTGATAATCCAGATGGATGCCTAATGTTTAGTGTTAACACATATCCAAGGCCATTTTTTAATATTGTAACTGTACCAAATGCACCATGTGATTTGCCTCTATGTTTTTTGCAATTTTCATCAGTTATTGTTGCATTTGTGCCGAATCATTTTGTTTGCTTTGTCGATATTTCTCAAACCCCCCCTTTTATGTCCCTTCAGATGAAGCCTTTTTGCACCAGTCCATGCGGTGATTGCTCATCACCTATTCAAATAGCTAACTGTATTATTGACCTTAATTCATGTGATATCTACCAAATAAGTATTGATTTATCTCAAGCAGGTGTTTTTGCCAAATCAATGGATAAGTCTAAATGGGATCTAATGGCATTAATCGCTGCTAGATTGGAAAATGTAGATTCTTATGTTGGAATTTTTGATCTTCTTCAAAGAATGGGTGATGTGAATAATGTTTTTCATTTTTTTCGCAGATTATTCAAGTTTATTGGTTTCGAAACCATGCCACGAAGTATGAGCGGACATCTACTCCCAAAACGCCAACAATCGATGGTATTATCAAGACCTCAAAGTCTTGTTCATCATCAGCGATTTGTGAGCGAAAGTTCCAAAGCCCCACATTTTAATGCACTTCCGGACTCAATTTTATCCAGATTAACAGAGATTGATACAGAGTTTCCTTCAGCTTCGTCAGTGACACGAAAGCATGCTTTTAGAAACATTATTAAGTCAATGATGCAGAGGAACACTTCATTGAAATTTGAGAAAGCTGCCCAAAAAGCAATGTCAAAACTCGAATCACAGAATTCATTGTCACTATTATTACGGGCTTCAATCGATAAATGGTGTAGTTCCATCAAGCCCGATATTTTTTGGGAATTTATTATTTGTTTTGTAATGGAAAATGAATCAATTTTTTCCGATTTTCCATCTATTATGGTTCTAAGAGACGAAGTTGAAAATCTTTTTGCAAGTTTTGGGACAGAATCTATGAGAAGAGTTCTCGAACATTCGAAGGTAATAAATCCACGACAAAGACATGATTCCAAAGATGAAATGGAGTTTTGGCTCAATAGAATCGATTTACCAGTTGCAAACGATGAGACCACTAGTTCGGCTTCAAGCAAATCTATGAAGTACCTTGTTAATAGAAGGAACAACAGTTCTTCAAATGAGCTCTCAGAAACAGGATCCTCATTTTATTGGGGAGAAAAAGCTGATTTTTCCGAGAGAACAAAGTTTTAGATTGTTTTTTTAAATACATTTAGATTTATGTGTATTGTGAAGTCGTTTTTTGTTTGTTTTCTATTTTTTCATCTGTTCGAAAAGAAATACTGGAATCAATAATCGGGCTTATGAATCCAGGATAACCTATTGGTTCGTTACATGACTGAAGAATCATGTTATTCAATGTGATTTGATTTTCTTGAATATTCACTCTTTCTGGGGATAGTTCTCCTAGCCACATTTGAGATCTCGTTTCATTAGCCCAGGAAGCTCGAACAAACTCCCTCTCAATTGTAAAAACAGTCCAATCCGTTACCTGCAATGAAAACCTTACTAACACAGGCGTATCTCGAATTGTGGATATACTTATTATTGTTTTTTCTTCAGCATTGAAAGCATCATGAAAAGCTCTATCATTCATTGATGTAATAACATTATCACTCGAAACCTCCTCAAAAAATGATTTGATCTCATTGATACTGGCAAAACAGGGAGCTAATTGAGCAGAAGCCATTTGAATGACCACAAATCCAAGTTGAATGGATTTAACGATATACCTATAGTTTTTTGAGCCAGTTTTCAGATACATTTCAGAGAACTCATAATCACCATTGAATATCTTGCTTGCTGCCAGAAAGTCCATCTCATTAGTGCTCTCAGGATATATTACCCCAATTAAAATTACATAAAGATGAAAGATTTTCGCAAAATCATAATTGGGATGATCAAAACACGAAGATACAGAATTGCATATTTCATTAAACTCAGGAGATGGCTCAGTGTCAGGGATATCATCTAGATTGAATGGAGAAGAACAAAAAGAGTAAACTAATGATGCTATTATCCATTTTTTAGACTGACAAGTAGGGCATCCCACAATAATACGGGATAAAGAATTCATTGATAATTCATACATTGAAAAGCTAATACTAGGAATCAATAGACTATATGAAGAAATATTGGAAAAAAGAGCCTGTTTGAAATTTGGAAATGATGTATATGAATCAATATATTGTTGCATTGTAAAGTTTTCACCTCTATGACAAGGAGTTTGTTTAGAATATTCTAATCCTCTTATTTGGAATTTCAAAGATAAACAATTATTTGAAATAATTACTACAAAAGCGCACAATTCCCCGTTTCTAAACATAAATATATCTCCATTTGTAACATAACCAAACCTCCCTCCTTGAATCAAGTTTTTTAGAACTATTGAAAGGCTCCTATAAACAGATGTATAAACAGACTTTTCCACAGTATGATTCGGTTTAGAAATGGTAGAGTCAATGCTAGTATCTGTTATTTCCATCTGCCAAAAATGATTTGGCATTATTGGATATGGTGTTATTATCCAATATGACATTAGCGGTGTTGGGATCGGAGAACCAGTTAATCCACCCCATAGAACAACGGGAAATTTTATTACGAAATCAGGACCAATAATGGTATACAAAGCATTCAAATATATTAAATCAGGGTCGTTGCATTCAAAGCATTCTGTATCTATTCTTATTAAAAAACCAAAAGACCTAAATCTATGAAAAGATTTACCATACGATAATAACGACCAGAGTTTGCGTGATATAAGGAAAGATATCGGAAGCAAACCCCATGATTCTTCTAAACAAAATTCATACTGAAGGGTGACTCTGGAAATAAGAATAGCCACATAAAAGACATGCGGTTCGGAATACAACAATTGAATTGAATGTATAATGACTATTGAACTAATCCACGGAGAGGGAGGCAAATATTGAAGATATGCCAAACACAAAGGTGCTCCAATTAACGAAGAAATTAGAAGTCTAACTAGGTGAAAATGCGGAATCTTAGAAAAAAAACGAACATGAGCAATTCCATAGTTCTGATTAGACATCATCTTTGGAAGAATTATATCAAAGCAGAAGCCAAATAATAGACCAATAAGGGAAATATGATTCCATTGAAATTTTTCTGGAATAAATACATAGTTGATTGAAAAAAAACCAATAATTGACCCAAGAATAAAGAATATAAAAGAATTAATAAACTGTGACTTAGAGAAAGGAAAACTAAAGATATTTGCAAATATCACTAGAGGGAATAATAAAAATCGACTGGATACTCTTTTCTCAATAACAAAAGTGTTAATTATTAGGAGCAAAAGGTTTTTCAACATCAATAAAAAGCAGTCCTTTGGTGTGCTTGTTCCACATTGACCAAATATGTACAAATTAAAAGTCTCAACTAGAGAATGAATTGTTGTTTTAGCCCTACCAATAACCCCAAATAAAACCAGTAACGGAATAGAAAGAAATGCATGATTCATCAAGCTTGATATCATTGTTATGTAATTAATATCAATCGCAAGAATTTCTGGGTATTTTTCATTAATCAGCTTTATTAAATGGTTTAATCCGCAAAATACTAAAGTATGAAAAATCCTTGTGTGGCCATTCCACAAATCATTGAGTGTATGAGAGTAAGGTTCTGATAATGGAGGCTGAACAACAGAGAATAGATATTGACTCATCATAAAAGACATGAATACTCGTTTATCAAACGAAACAGACGAGTACAATCCAAAAAGAAGATAACATGAGGCAAATACCATTTTAAAAGATACTAATATATATGGAATTGTTGGGTTTATGGAAAACACACGCTCAAGCATTGGACGACTGAATGGCAATGAAAAAGAGTGACCAAACAAAGAAACAATTTTCTTTTCATTGCTTGCAGTATATGATTGCTCATTGTCTAAAGGATGCGGATAAGAAAAGAGATTCACAGCATATTCCGGAACCACATCAAGTGATAAATACTCAAACATTGAATTTTCATTTTTTAAATTAGGATTTTCTCCCCATTTGTCGACAGATAAGTGCGACTTTTCGTTTTCAACCTCATTATCAAACAAATAATGTAAAAGTTTAATTAACAGAAGAAAAACAACAATGAAAAATGACAATATCATTGGAATTGTGTGCTGACTCGCAAATAGAGAAGGAAAATATACCGGAATTTCGCAAATAATCAATAATGCTAAAAATAACAATATATGCGAAATCAAAACTACAAATCCACCTCCAATATCGAACCCAGACAACAATGTCCTAATAATATTAGCCCTCGCAATAGGTTCCATTGGTATAGCAAGGAGTTAGAAACGTTTATTATTAATGAAAGCTGAAACAACAGAGAACAGGCTAGTTTGGAACACTCATCGTACTCTGGATCCCACCGGGCTATTAAGAGTGCGGGTTGTAATTAAACGAGATAATGCTGGAAGGGGGCAAGGTCAAGAACAGCCCGAACCACCCAATCCAGATCCTGCGAATGAAGAAGAGGATCGTAATGGGGAGCGAGAATTAGGAGACTTGAATGATCATCGCGAAGGGACTGTTTCCAAGGAAATTCAGTGGCAAGATAAGCTTTTTAGTCCGTTAGAAGTGCAAAAATGCCGAAATGGAGTCCCTCTCTCTGACAATCAGTCATTGTCTCACAAATACGAAGAGCAAATCCGCCAAATAATACAATCTGATCCAAATTATTCTGGCAGCGAAATATTTACCAAAGTGGCTGAGGATAGGTATGTTGATCAATCAGAGCTTGACACACCATTTTTTGGAGATATAGGTTCAAGGAAACCCACTGAATTGGCAGATGCTGTTCTTAAAGGAATTGGTCATGAAGAAATGATTGAAATGGTACGAAATACAGCCCAGACAATGCATATATTTGCCTCCATTAGGTTAAATAATGGAATGATACATGAGGAGTTATTAGCTATTATCCGAGTTTTTCCAGGTGGGAGAATCGATGTACGTCCCCCATTTTCCAACAAAAAGAAGCCCCGAATTCATTATAAGTTTTTTACTTCTACTAAGGAGTTGATTACGTATTCTTTGGAAGTTCTGGAAGATTCTGTCGAAGACGAGTCTCCTTTTGAAAGAACTCTTCTTTGTGATATTAAAAGAAGGAGGGCAATATTTGAGGCTGCTCAAAACGATTGTAGTTTAGCTCAACCCCCAGACCCACCAGGAACAATTAGAATGTTTTACCGAGGTGAGGTCTGCAAAGCTATAATGGAAGACTCGGTTGGTGTTGCTGTTGAGTATCAGATCAAGCTTCCTTCTGACTGGGCAAACGAGGAAAGTGGGTTCCCTGTTGAGGGCTGCAGCCAGTTTTCCATCTGTAATGATGATGGTGTTGCTCATGTCAATTTGCCCTTTGATATGGTGGCTCGCTGCCAATCACAAATTGCACCCACATTGTTTCTCACTCTTCACAGCTATTCTGATGATGGCGCAAGGATTGTCGAAGGTTATGGAACATGCTCTCTTCCTATGACAAGAGGATCACACACAATTGAAGTACCCGTTTGGAGAGTAAGAGGAAAAATAAGCGAAGAACTTAGACTTCTCTTCCTTAATGCAGGCCTAGAACAGCAAGCCATATTTGAGGCCAATGACAGTATTGCTCCAGACGGGATATTCGGGTCGGAAAATGCAGACATCGTGTTTAACAAATTTGGATTAAGGACACGTGGCACTGGAAAAGTCATTGTTAAGATTAATTTAGCAATGCAAAGTTCTCTGTTTGGAAAAAGAAATGTTTTAACAGGCCCTGGGCAGATATCATCTCTTGGAGCCTATTCATCTAGAATGTCTTTGGGAGCCGGAAGGTAACTTGAAACAGGACAAGAATTGTTGAGCTCATGTTTTGGATTAATAAACGTCTAATGAAAAAAGAAACATTTGATTCATCATATTTAGTTGCAAAATTTGTTAAAAAACATTCTAAGGATGCTAAAAATATCCTCCCAATGATGTGTGATATTATTAAGAGCGTAATTTATGAACCTAAATATGATAGTTTGAGTAATTATCGCAAAAAATGGATGATTTATCTTGAAAATAGTGGAAATCGAACTAAAAGTGTACTGGTCGAAAATATTCTTAAAAAAGATATATTCATGAGTGGAAGATTATTGCCAATTTTGTATTTATTTGACAGACTATCATTTATGAACGAAAGCAACAGAACCAATAACTTCAATATACATGTTAAAGATGATATGTGTTCAACATCAAGTTTAGTGTACGTTTTGCATGGGTATGATTCCGATAGTGTTAAATGGAATGAGCTTAAAAAGAGATATTATTTTGATTCAAGCTATAAACCAACTACATATCAATTACTTAAACGAGTTTCTGAAATAGGCAATATGATTCGCTTTATAAAAGATTATATAGAATCCCAGAATACAATTATCCAATCACAGGTATCTAATGTTCTGAGACAAATTCTTCAAGAGCATATGAGTCATACATCATCAATAGATACGGCTGGTAAATTGATTAATCTCAGACAAATTGATAATATTATTTGCACAAATGCTGTTGAAAATATTAGATCTGCATTTATAATAGTATCAACAATCATAGGGACAAAAGGAGGCCAACTCTTAAATTCTCTATTCGATTTTATGCTTCATGGGGATCCTTATATTAGTAGTATTGCTTCTCAAATGCATGAATCAGCAATGATAGGCATCGAGTATTTGGTTACCTTTTGGGTAACTAAGGGACAATTGAATGATCCTCATGATGAGTTTTTTATCAAAGAGAATAAATTATTTATACCTTGTTCTGATTGGTGGTGCGAGAAATATCGGGTTTCAGAAAATGATATACCATCTTCTTATTCCAAAGAATTTGTTGAAACAGTGTTTTCTACAGGAAAATCTGTGAGTTTTTTGCACACTTGGGATCAACCCCAAGAAATAGAGTTTGATGGCCATGTTGAATATGAACAACTTATAAAAGAATCATCATTTTTTGCTAAGCAAATGCTAAATCACACATTGAACAAAGAAGGGCGATTGTTAGAATGGTTTTATAATATTCTTGATTATGTTTTGCTAGATCGGGGGGATTTCTTATCTGAATTCCTCAGCAATATCAAATATTCCATTAGATTGTCCTCCTTAAAATCCAAATTTCCAAAATCCCCCCAGAAGTATTTATTCTTCAATAATGATAAAGAGAATCCATGTTTTTGGCTTGATATTCCTGATCCATATACATGTGTATTTAAAAAAAAAGATATGCTTAGTTATCAATTAGTATCATCGATTCTTCTCAAAGTGAAGAATGCCGAGTATTTGTTAGCAAAACTCAGACTTCCCAAAGGTTCACCACAGGTAAGTTTTATTTTAAGGTATGAAATCGCATCATTTATTAAGATTGTCCTTGATTTTTTGCATATTCAAGTCATTCAGGTAAGCAAAACACAGTTTATGGAATGTTTAAGGAGCTGCAAGCCTCTTGATGAAATTTTAGAAAGCCACAACAGATTCATTCATGAGATAACTCGTGGATGTTGGGTGACGAGATCCGGACGTGAAGTCAGAGATAAACTGCTTCAAATGATTGGATATGTGAAATCATTCGCAGAATCCAATTTTTCTTATCATGATCTGAGAAAAAGCTTTTATATCGATCTTTTCGAGTTTATTGACTTACTGGAAAAACATCCGGCTGGCGGAAGAGTTTTGATTAAGCCAATCATTCAGGTTTTTGGAGATAAAACAATGTTGAATAAAATGTAATAACATATTATTTTTATTCCCTTGTAAATACGATAATAAGCATAAGAAACACTATAAATAGTAATGAAATGGTAATATACAACCTATTAATATTATTTGACGAGAAAAAACTTCGAATATTTCTCTCAAGCTTTTCAAGTGACGAGATTTCGGAATTTTGGTGAACGGATTTTTTCCGAGTGTCATCAAAAAATTTAGAAACACGTTTGTTCTCTTCTATTATGTTCTGCAATTGGAAATCAATCTGAATTGACATTGAGAAAATAAAACATTCAAAAAAAACCAATTTACACTACCTGGATCAGCCCCTAATCCATTTGTTGAACTTGGATATCTCCGCTCTTATTTCATCTATAGCTTTGTCTATTTTGTTAGACCTATCATTTAGTATGAGTGCAATATTGTGCAATCTCTTATCTGCTATTAATGGTTTTGCTTTAAGAACTTCTATTCGATTCTTCAATCTATCTAGCTCAGTATCAATCTCTTTTGATCTTCTTCTGAAGTTTTCTTTAACGGCAACATTCTGAGATGCAAGATTTGTGCATCTCATTGAAAGACGTCTCTTTTTCCCTTCAAGAGCCCTTACTCTATTCTGTAGGTCTTCTTGTATGTTCTTTAGGTCATTTGTAATATTCTTTCCTTGTGTACGCAAGTCTTTCGTCTGGGCTTGTAGTTCTGTTTTTGTTTTTCCTGCTTCATCTTCGATAATCTTTCTTTGATTTTCAATTTCTCTCTCAGTCTTAAGCATATTATCAGTCAATGATTTCTCAATGTTTTCCGATTCAGTCGTCAGTTCTTCAATCAGCTTTGAGAGAGTTGCCTCAACAGATCTATGATCAAATTGCAATGTTATATAGTCCCTAAGTGTAGAAACCAATATGTGTCCGTCTTTTTCTAATGAAGGGTCTGGAGGTATCTCTTGGCGAATTGGGGGCATTGAAAAGTAGAAATGAGCAAAGCTTTTTCTAAAGTCATCGGCCATTTCATTTATTTCGCCCATCAATCCAGTCTGTGCATCACATGGTATTATCGCTTGCATTCCAGTAACTCCTTCAAGAAGCTTAATATCTTCAATTAACTTCCTTTCTTGAGCCTGAAGCCTCTCATTTTCTCCTGAGAGTTTATCTAAGGCTGCCCTTTCTTTATCAATTTGAGAATTACAGGCAGCCAATGTAGTTTTAATATCAAAAACTGCGTTATCAAGTTGTTGAACTTTCCAGCTCCTTCGATGCATTTCACTAGCAGTAGGAACAGCATTAATCAACATATTAAGCATTTCTCTCCTTTTTGACTCAAATCCCGTGATAATTTGCTCATATCTAGATTCGAAAGCCATTTTTAAATTCTAAACGTACAATAAATAAAAGAAATTTGTAGGATTATTAACAATTAATCATAGAATCTCTTATCATGTGTTGATGAATCCTTCTATTGGTATGGATTTGGAGAAAAACTATAAAAACTTAAAATTTTTATATGAAATCGAGAGAAGATCTTTTTAAGCTTTTGTATCATTCGAGTTTTTCAATTTACCCTAAATATGAATATCAAGAATTATCTGATATTGATTCCAGACTTGTCAATGATTTTTGCCAAGATCCACACCGAATTAGAGATCTTCCACAAAATGAAAGAGAATGCCTAAATATGATAATTAAAATAATGTTTTACGGTAATTCTTATGTTCTAGGTGGTAATGAACTAATCACAAATTCAAAAGATTTGATAAAGCTTATCTGGAGTTCTTCAATTGTGAGTATTTTATTAGATACTATGTCTATAAGAATTGGCCTTATCATGGGATTTTCAAGCCAGGTTGCTCAACAAATCGTCTCTTTGCAAGAAGGAGTTATTGATATGAATAGTTTTTTAGATCTTTCAACTACAATGATTAAGCTATTGAACTCTTTATGTTTATATGCGAAGTACATTGATGAAGAATCTGCTAGTATACAAGCTGTTGTAAAGATTCCTGAGCTTTTGCCCACAGTATCATCTCTCAAAGTTTCCATATTGAATTCTATTTCCATTACATCAGCGTTTTTAAAGGGAGAAGCTCAACCAACTGAAGAGAATATTCAAATTTTTATCAGCAATCTCGAGTACTTCAATACAATCAGTATAAACGTAAATCAATTGGTGGATCAAGCTAGACCAATTATAACTAATTTTTTTGGATTCCCATTTGTTAAGGAAACCCAAGATATAGAATTATTGCAGCTATTAAAAGCAATCATCATGTATTCTTCTTCTTCTTGCTTGTTCTTAGTTGAGTTGGATATTTATTTTATGAATCCATCATCTTTGGTCCAGCATTTGCTTTCATTTATGGATACTTGTGGGCAAACTGTTGGAAAAGCTATTAGATTATTAAGGAATAAAGGTGATATGGACACTACCAAATTTGAGATCATCAAATACAATGAGGTTATTATCAATATGATAAGAGACATTGCTTTAGTTTTACAGGATTATTCCAATTTATTACCAAAAACAATCATCAATGGATACTTATCAAAAATATCTGAAAATTTTCAGCAAATTGTTACCGTTAATACATACATACCACAATATATTGAAAGCATTATTAATGCCTATCCAGAAGATTCATTTAGTTTTCCAACCTATTTTTCAACATCACATACACCTGTCTTCATTGTTACAATATCCAATTTGTTGGTTTCTATATCGCTTTCTTTTATGAATTCATTGAATGATTATGGAACAAAAACTGAACAACTATCTAATGAACTGAAGAACTTTATTTCACATATTTCCAATTTAATATCTGAAGAGCAAGACAATCAAAGAAAGTCTTATTTGACTATCCTTTTAACAAGTATTGTATCCCAGGCAAATAAGTTTTTTGCAAGGTATGGAACAATATCATCAAATACAAATTATTATTTGAATCAGATTCAAACTTGCATTGAGCTGTTAAAGATGCTTTTTTATGTATTGTTGATTGATAATTCAATCAATCTCATTCCAAGTTTGTTCCAAATACAGGAATCCATAGTATCAAGCATCTACACGTTTTTGTGCAATATTAAGAGTAGCTTTAATACCATTTTATCAAACTTTGTTAACTCTCTTCAGAATTTCACTCCAGATCAATATGGGACATTGATGAAAGTATTGACATACACAATACCATTATTTTCACAAGCCGAAGAAATAATGTCGAAAAATCAAAAACATCATAGTATGCAAGGATTAGTGTTAATGGTAGGAATTTGTGATCAATTGATACCTTTATCAAATTCTATCATATCTTCCATTAACTTAATGAATCTTCCAGATAGTTATAACACAGTGATTTCTCCAGTAATTGATGTTTTTTCTTTCTGGCCTTCATTTAGAAAATTATTCAGGCTTTTGATCAAATGCACAATGGGGATTTATATTTCGACAAGTAATTATGCTATTCTTGATATTTGTAATGCAATTTCAAATTACCATGAAAAATCTCTTTTTAAGGTTTTTTGTGACATTGAAAGCCTTATTTATGATTCCAAACAAGTAAGCCAAGATATATCTAAAATTATAGGAGATTATTTAATCAGATCAGTGTTTGATTTTGAGTCGATAGAGAAACAACTACTTTTAGTTGAACAAATCAACTCTATTTTATTGAGATTCAATGAATTTTTTGTGAATGCAAACCAAACAGGCTGGATGTCAAAATCTTTTTTAAAGCATTATCAAACAATCGAAATCCTTCAAAGATTTAACAAATATATTAATGATTCAAAACTCAATTTTGATTATTGTTTTATATGCAAAGAGTATGCACTTATTGGAATAACTTTATCTTGTTCAATGAATAAGATCAATTGCCTTATTCAGGAATTAGGCATTGTAATTCAAAATAGTCTACATAGTATAATCGATCATTCAATACAGATTTGCAATAGTATTGATGATATTCAGTTTTGCTTAGCGTTTTTTGAATCAGCCAAAACAATATTGATTCCATTATCTGATAAAAAGGGTCAAATAATTGAAATATCAATTTTAATTGCTAGAGGCATGAGTGAAAGAATACCAGATCTTATTTCATCAATACAAGGAATAATTGAGATTTTGAATCAGATTACTCCCTTTGTTACTCAGCTGCTACAATTAGTTATGAACCCATTTCAACCTTACAGTATAGAGGGTTCGGTTTCTAATGAATTTAATGACCAAAAAATTGATTACCCAAGCATTCTTGAAAGACAAACACCTGAAGATACCAAACATATTCTGTCCAAAAATGAGTTTGATGATTTAGACTCAAAATGTCAGAAAGAATTGGAAATAAAGGAAGGAGAGAGACTTAGGAAAGAAGAAGAGGAGAGGCTAAAGAAAGAAGAAAAAGAAAGACTAAACAAAGAAGAAGAAAGAATCAGAAAAGAAGAAGAGGAGCGACTTAGGAAAGAAGAAGAAAGACACAGGAAAGAAGAAGAGGAGAGACTCAGGAAAGAAGAAGAAAGACTTAGGAAAGAAGAAGAGGAGAGACTTAGGAAAGAAGAAGAGGAGAGACTTAGGAAAGAAGAAGAGGAGAGACTTAGGAAAGAAGAAGAGGAGAGACTTAGGAAAGAAGAAGAGGAGAGACTCAGGAAAGAAGAAGAGGAGAGACTTAGGAAAGAAGAAGAAAGAATCAGAAAAGAAGAAGAGGAGAGACTCAGGAAAGAAGAAGAGGAGAGACTCAGGAAAGAAGAAGAAAGAATCAGAAAAGAAGAAGAGGAGAGACTCAGGAAAGAAGAAGAGGAGAGACTCAGGAAAGAAGAAGAAAGAATCAGAAAAGAAGAAGAGGAGAGACTAAGGAAAGAAGAAGAGGAGAGACTCAGGAAAGAAGAAGAGGAGAGACTCAGGAAAGAAGAAGAGGAGAGACTCAGGAAAGAAGAAGAAAGAATCAGAAAAGAAGAAGAGGAGAGACTAAGGAAAGAAGAAGAGGAGAGACTCAGGAAAGAAGAAGAGGAGAGACTCAGGAAAGAAGAAGAGGAGAGACTCAGGAAAGAAGAAGAAAGAATCAGAAAAGAAGAAGAGGAGAGACTAAGGAAAGAAGAAGAGGAGAGACTCAGGAAAGAAGAAGAGGAGCGACTCAGGAAAGAAGAAGAGGAGCGACTTAGGAAAGAAGAAGAAGAAAGAATCAGAAAAGGAGAAGAGGAGAGACTAAGGAAAGAAGAAGAGGAGAGACTCAGGAAAGAAGAAGAGGAGCGACTTAGGAAAGAAGAAGAAAGAATCAGAAAAGAAGAAGAGGAGAGACTAAGGAAAGAAGAAGAAGAGAAGCTTAGAAAAGAAGAAGAAGAGAAGCTTAGAAAAGAAGAAGAGAGGCTAAAGAAAGAAGAAGAAAGACTTAGAAAAGAAGAAGAGGAAATACATAAGAAAGATATCATCATGATCAACAATTCTGAGAACTTATGTTTTCATGATTTGGATAGTATTCATGAAAAAAACATCAATTCTATCATGGAGGGAAATTATTCATCTCTTTCTGATGTTCCTATGATAGAATCATATGAATACTGTCTCAAATCACTACAATTACCATTACTCCATATGGATGGAGAATATCCTGATCAATTATATCACATTGAAAGAGCAGTATCATTAATTAAAGCACTATCAAATAGGCTTGCTCAAAATCCTTCTGCAAAAGAAATACCATATACAATTTCAACATTAGTTAGATACGTTCAAGAAAGAATATCTGAGCTCGAGACAGCACATTGTTAAATAAAGGAGTTGTTTTGATTTATCTTAAAGAAACATGGAATATAAGCAATTTTCAAATACTAAAGCGCTTCATTCTATAAAAAATGTTGAAGAAAAAGTCTCACTCTTTTGGGATGAATTTGAATCTATATATGGAATGGAAGATTTGAGTTTAGTTGAGAAATCAATGTTTTTAATGCAAAAAATTGGAATCGATCGGACAGAATTAATATTAAGTTCAAAATTTTTGGTTTTTTTAACTCAAAATAGACTTTTTGATTCCGAGATAATAGAATTTTTAAATATTTTTCTTTCTGATTGCATTGATAACTGTGCTATTATTCTTGAAAATATTCATTATAATATTTTGAAGCCTTGTTTCCCATCATCTCTAGGTATATTACAATTTATTGTTATTAATGTTCCAAATTCTTTGGAATTTTATTATAATTGTGGACTATGTGCAGATTTATTCCAACTTTACGATAAAGGCTTCTGTTATGAAGTCTCAAGTTTTTTGTTTAATACTCGTTTCTCATGGATTCCTTATATTTCAACAGAACATATTAATGATTTGTCTAAAAAAATTCTTATTTCAGATAACGAGGCTGTTTTTTATAATGGATGCCATTTTATTTCCGAATTATGTATTCGCAATTCGAATTTTTTAAAGAATATTTCTTTGTTTTTGGTTGAATATTATGATGTGTTTAGGACAAGATCAGAATTCGTTGTTTTATTTATTTCTTGTATTGAAAGAATACCAGATATATATATCCTTGATTTCTTGGATTATCATTCACAAGCAGATTCTCCTATTGATATCTCAGTTTTGCTAATCAATGCAACATTAGATCATTTTGGATATTCTTTGCTTGATCAATCCCATATCATAGACTTTTTTATGTCCACCAAAGATGAAGCACCATATGCAACCAAGATTCGAATTGTTTCATCATTGCTCAATTCATTTTGCGAAATCACAAACCATTCATTTCGATACTTTATACAAAATAATATCATTTCTATGTTTTGTGATGTAATTCATTCTCTCCAAGACACCGATATTGTTCAACAACTGGAACTCTTAACTGAATTCATAGGCAAATCAATGATGCTAGATCTTGAATACGACGAAAAAGATAAACTATGGGAGGGAATTGATACAATACAGCTATACACTGATCACAGCAACCAGAATATTGCAAATTCAGCTTCATTTCTTATTAGCAAGTTGGAGCCATTTTTTTCTGAGATGTGACGATTATTATTAAAAATGGAGAAGACTTGGGTTGATCAATTCCATGAAAATGGGAATCATGATTTTTTTATCAGAGTGAATCCGGAGTTTTTAGGGGATGAAAGTGTAAAAAATTCTTTGAGATGTCATTTTCCTGAAATAGATATGCTGATTGATTATATTTGTGGGAGGATCGAAAGAAACGATCCCCATATAGATCGGATGGCCACTAGATTGTATTATGCTGTCCATTCTTATTATTTGGAAACTGATGAGGGACTTGAAAAGGTGTATTCGATGTTTTTGGCCAAAAAGTTTCCATTATGCCCAAGGTATCTGTGCAAAGGGACACAGTGCTTACCAACAGGTACAATTTCGGAAAATAATTTATATGTATTAAAGCTTTATTGTCCAAGGTGCAAAGAAACATACAATGTATCTGATTCATTGGAAGCTTGTGTCCCAGGAGATAGTTTCGGTGAGAATTGGATTAGACTATTTTTAGCCAAATACCCAGAAGCATGCAATGGCAATAGAGATGATAATATTGTTCCAAGAATTTTTGGTTTTAAAATTCGAAATGAATCAATCCTTGTGAATGATTCTCAAAGATTCAAGTAATAAGGATCACATAACGCTATCTTTGAAATACCATTTTTTCATGTAGTCTGACAATAGAATCCTTTGAATTGACCCGTTGCTCTGTTTAACATAGAAACCTCCTTTTAGATCAAATGATATTATGGTCATAGGTTTTGAATATATATTATTATCGAATGTTACAATAGTTTGTCCTATGATATCGTTTTTATCTGCTTCAATACCATTATTTGCTTTCTGTATGTTCTTTTTTTCTCTCACATTGTATATATCATTCTTCTTTAATAATACCAATGATTCAAATGCTAAAAGGAAAGTGAATACATCGCCATCACATTTGACAATATCACCGACTTGAATAACCGAGCCGTTTTGATCACATATGCTCCTCTCTCCTGTAAAAATATTATGATATTCTATGCCGTTGTCATAAGTAATAAAATCTTTTTCTGATATCATTTTTGTTTTTGGGTATTTAGTTTCTATTATAAATGATATTCCATTCTTTTCATGCTTTATAACATCTCCCTCTCTTAAATACTTCACACAATCGTCAGTCTGCGTTGTTGCGTCATTTAGAGAAGCAGTATTTGATTCAGCTTCTTGAACTGATGACTTTGTCCATTTATTGGATGCCACTGATTGATTCCTAATAAACATTTCGTTATTAAACTGAATTGGCATGAATGTATTAATTAAGTTGTGACTCTCACTTTTGGAAAATATGGGGCTTTTGTTGAGACCATCTTCATTTCCGACTTGTGTAGAACAATCGATATTCTTTTCGACAGAAAAAACACTCCGATTAGAAAGAATGAATGCTATACTGGTGGGATAGGAATTCTCATTAAATATACTAATTTCAGACTCATCAGGTGGCCTTATCCGAGTTTTCAAACATGTATATTCAAACATACTATACTGAAATCCTTTGAAGAAATATTCATCATCCCATTTATCAACAATCACATGACCATCATCAACAATCAAATCAAAAGATTCAACTTTCCCACCCAAAGCTTCAATTTTATGTCTCGAAAATAGTGCCAAAGGAGGAATATAGCCTGTTTTTAACTTTGAAATAATTCTTTGTGAACCTTTCTTGCTTTTTTCGAGTTCTTCATAGTCAATTCTTGGCATATGTTTTATCAAAATTTTTCTAGATGAACGAAGAGGGATAATAACCTGTCCAATATCATTATTGAACATGGGAAAACATATTTTAACGAATCTGTTGCCATAAAGGAAATGTCCCCTTGTAATATTGCAAAAGCTTTTAATGACATCAGCAGAGGAAAGAAGTTGGAACTTTGGGGTAGGATCCTTATTTTCTTTGCTCTCTGGAGATAATTCCATATAAACAAAGCCAGGGGTCTTTGGATTAGAATACAAAGATCTAATACCTTTTTCGGTTGGATTCGGACACATTTGTTTAAAAAAAGATAATTCATTCCCAACACCAACATCAAATATTCGAAACTTACTATTTCCAACTGAATGCAGAAGGTTTGTTTGAAAAGAATGAATTTCAAGCTCTGTATCTGCAGTTTTGATTAACAATTTTGCTAATTTGCTTATCTCATCGGTAGTTTCATTGGTTATTTTGTTCAATTTGTCTTCATTGGGAAACATTAAAAAAATCTTCTTGTTCATAGTTCGAACCTGTTTCCCTAGGGGAATTTTACCCAATCAGCGATAAAATTAGAAATGAAACAAGAAAACACTAAAAATGCACCAATTAATCGTTTTATAACTAAAAAATCGCTTACACAGCCCATTCACCGTGTTTTAGAGTGGATTAGAGCAGGAAATCCTCCTCCAAAAACACAGGTTAAGTCGTTATATCTTATGGTATTCTTATTGGTTTTTGGTTTCTCTGTGGCAACAGTATGGTTTATGGCATTTTTCCGAATCAGATTTTATGAAGTGATATCTTCATTGACATCTCTCTTTATAATCGGTTTCTTGGCTTTGTGTCCAGGACTTTATGCACTGTGGGTTTCTATATGTTGTTGGAGAAGAGTTCCAGGATATGATTGGTGGATAATCCCTCACTTTGAATAAATTATGAAAGTTAATTTAAGATTTTAATAGGTACATGTTTCCTTGTGTTACCTGTATATTGATTCATATTATGGACAATAACCAATTCGAGGTTCTTATTGATTTCATACTTGGAAATCAGATCTTTATCTTTCAGTATTTCTCTCTTGTCCTTCGATCCTTGTGTGTATGAAACCTCAAATTTCCATTTTTGCACCTCTTTTTCAGTTAAACCATACATTACTTGAAGTCTGGTCCTCAATTCTATAATGGTCTCGTCAGGTTTAATTAGAAGGAGTAGTGGTTGGAATGTAGATTCTTGATCTTGGGGACAATCATGAGCTGTTTTAATCAAAAATTCTCCTTCTTCAAGAGATCTTTGGTTTTCTGGGATTTTTTCAATCCTTAGCGAAACAGAATCATCATTAAGTAGGTTATTTGGCTTCAAAATCTCCCAAATAACCAAGCCCCATATAGTAATAAATCTAAACTCAGATATGTTACCTGATATGAAACCTGATTCTAGGGCTTGTTCAAATACTTTCCTAATTGGATACTCAATTGGGAAAATCTGTGTATAGCTTTGATAAGAATGGATTGCATCATTAGATAATGTAATAGTCATATATAAATTGTTATTCATTTGTTCTTCAGAATATGAACTTAAGTACTCAAAGAAAATGGGGATATGATCCTTTTTGTTTGGCCAAGATGATATCATTTGTTCAACCCTTGGCATATTAGCCAATTTGACAGGTCTTGGTTTTATAGCTTTAGTCTCTGGATCGCAAATGAATAGCAATATAGATGAGCGTTCGGGATCATATTCAATCATAAACATTCTGGATATTGCCTCTTTGAGTACCATTAAATCAATGCTTAGAGGAATCTGAAGTAACTTTTTGTCAGAGGAGTCTATTGAACAAATTTCAAGTGTAACATAATACAACTGCATTAACATATGATTATAATACAATCTTATATCAAACGATGTTACAACTTGATCAAATCTAAAAACATTATGATCACCAGAAATGCAATTCACACTTAAAGTGTTTGGTGGATGCTTTTGAAATGCTAACATCGTCCCATTAGATGACCTCGACTTCGCTAAAGTGGTGTCGGAATCAATCATCCTTGGTTTACCACCATATTCCTCAATAAAAATATCATATTGATCTTGAGTGTTACCCAAAAATTGAATAGAGGAGGTTTTAACTATTTCATTAACTGGAGTATTCTTATTGTACTTAGAACTACCTAAAAATTGGGTTTTCTGGGTTTCATAATCAAAATATTTTATGTATACCACATAATAATCAGGTTCAACAACTTCTTCCTCTTTAGAATCTTTGATCTGTGCGAATAATACTGATGATCTCGAAACGTAGTTACCTATTGGTTTATCATCGCTTCTTGATAAAAACTTAATTGGATTTCCATAGGCTCCACACTGCCATAATCTTACAGTTTCAGGTTCAATACTAAACTTCTCAGATATCTTAGAAATAACACTAGAAATAGAATCTTGTATCCCAAGTAATATTGTGCGTTTTTGGTCTTCTTTGACCGAAAAACCATATGAAGAGATCAAATTCAGCATGTCTTCACAAACAATTTGGACCTCAACAGTTGTTGATTTTTCGATCATTTGTCTTCTTTTCTCTTCTTGCTCTACAGCTAGTTGGGCAAAATACTCATGAAGATGAGATGGAGCTTCATCACCAGGTGGGTGATAAATTGCGCTTTTCTCATCTCTGCTCGCATAAATAAGTAAGTATGCACTATGATCAACGCTTTGTTTGATCTTTTGAGCTTTTTGGGATTTATTTTTTTTAAACGGATTCCTTTGTGCCTTCCCAGTAAATTTCTTTCTACTTGCGACCTTTGGTTGAGGTTCAGGGGCTATTTCTTCAAATGTATCCAAAGGTTCCCCAAAGTTTGCATCGAATACATCCTCTTTCTTAACTCTTTTGACTTGAGAATCATTAAACATAAGCCAATCAGATTCTGGTGTGGGCCTAATATATGCATAGTAATGTCCACTATAATTAGTTCCAGAATGAACCAAAACACCAACAAGATCATATAACTTTGGATTATTTGAATAATTTTTAAGGTATTGTGCTAGATCAATTGACTCAGGATATTCATAGTGGTCATTAATTTTAACAATACTCTCTTTTTCATAATCATATGTAAACCGGTTCAGATGTATTTGAAGAACAGGAGGAAAGGCCAGAAACTCGATACCAAGGTCTGCATCTTGTTTCCCGTGACCTTCCACTCTATATTGGTTGGATCCATCCAACCTCTCGACATGCAAATACTGTTCAAATGAATCTTGAAGATTTGCATTGTCTTTGACATGGAGCTGTAAATCATAAAAATCAGTTTCATTACTCGCTTCAAAATCAACATTGACACATTTCACATAAGAACGGATCTTTCCTCTGAATAATTTTCGAATCTCATTCTCAAGATCAGTGTCTTTAACTTTATTCTCAAGATTTGCAATAAGAACCCGATTAAATTCTTGAATATCATGCTGGACCATGATATCCTCATTTTTCCATCCAAAAGATTTGGTGAGATCTTTGGTTGCTACTGCATTATTAGAGTATTGCATATTATAGAACAGTCTTTGCAGTTGCAATGGAATAGATAGCTCGGGATTTTCAACATCTTGTGTTGGGATTTGATAAACGAATTTTCGGAAAACTGGAAGATGAAAAAGAGACTGAAGCAACGAATTCATATAACATGTTGCCCCTTGGTTTTGAAGACCAACAAAACCTGTTGTTTGCCTCGAATCCCCACCATAGAAAGACCCAACAGGAGTGCTTGAGTTTTTCAGCCTTAATCTAAATACAAAAGCACCATTTTCAATGAATCCAGAAGTCTCAGTGAGTGTTTTAAATGAAACCAAATTCAAAAAGAAAGCAGATGAGTAGTGCCTAGATATAGTGAAATCTTGCGAGGATTCAATATTAAACTCTTTGGAAATCCGATTTATAACACAGATTTCTGCAAAAAGCTTTACCAATGTATCAGGAGGGTTAACAATGTTTAATCGAAAATCAACAAAAGGAATTGCCAAATCATTTTTCGTTATAACAATATGCACACTGTATGGTCCCATAACTCTATCTTCAAGATTAACGATTCCATTATTATCCAAAAAGCCATTCACAACAATTTCTTCTTCATAAGAAAATATAGGACAATCATTTGTAACAGCATTAGATGATTCAATGTCATCCTCAGTAGCAAATAGTGACTGGAAATCTGATGCAAAATCTTCCATAATAATGTTGATAATTTCAAATCACATGTCAACAAAAGTTTATTAATCTAATATTATTGAGGTGAGCAAAACATAGGAAATGTATTTCGTCCCTCTTGATTGAGTTGAATCTGGATCATATAGTATAATGCACCCCTTTGTATGGTTCCATTCGAAGGATGAGAATGATGAAGCACTAAATATGCAACCTTGAAATCCATTGCAGCACACAAACCTACTTTGTGGTTCATCAGAAATGCAATTTCTGATTGTAAGATATGAATCAAATGATGAGAACAGATAGGCTCCAGTATTTTGGAATATACTTGAGTTTTGCATCTCTGAATATGAATATGCAAGCCTCACTAGGCCATAGTTTAATAGGATTTTGTTTTGAAGGAATACACAGTGAGATATTAAAGAATTTGTCAGTTCCATAATATTATCTGATTCATTTTTGATAATATATATAAAATATGCATAACTTTTCCTTATATATGATCTCATCCACATTGTTGATATCTCGAGAGTAGCTTTATTAGTTGAAAAGTTCATGTATGAAACCTTATCCCCAGAATAGAGGAAAGTAATTGGATTCCTTTCGACATGACAATGTGATACTGATATGCAGCTCACTATTGAATCATTCAAACTCTCAACATGCAAAGTAGTGGATCTATACCTGGAGCAATTAAAAAAAACCTGATTCTTAATCAAAGAATTTGAAGATAATACAAATACAGTTCCTCGAAAATCATCATTGTTCTTATTATGCTCATACATACAATTTAAAATTGCCGAAGTACTTGCCGAGTTAAAAAAATATATTGCTAAACCATCAACAGGAGAATTAAAACCAGAAAAATAACACATATCAACATATAAAGAATTACTAGAAACTATTCTTTCGCTTTTTTCCATTGAAAGAGACCATTCATCATATATATAAAAAAGCAAAACAAATATCATAAAATGATCAACCACATTTGACACCAATTCAAAACTTTATCTTGATAACAATTTTGGACACATTAATAATGTGTTTATTGAACTTTTATACTATTATATGAAATGAATAATGATTCATCGATTGTGATTTAGTGTTATCATAACATATTATTCATTATTATTTAACAGAAATGTTCACATAGCATTAAGAAACCAAATTCACATTGATCTTGTGAAAAAATAGTCACTTGACAATGTAGTTTCTTACATAGGTGTGTACTCAGATTTTATATTCTTAGTATTTTTTGATTCCTTACAATTGTCCTCAAAAAAATTCCATTGTATAATTTGATGGAACAGAAGATTTCATTTGAGACATTTCTCTTCGATAATGGAGAAGAAACTGTTATTGATGATATTGAATTTTGTGTCAATCGAATTGTTATGTTTCCAAAGATCCGGCCTCATCAACTTGAAAAAGTAGTGAGTTTATCTATTAAGTATTGTAAACTGGATGATTTTCGTCAAAAACTATTAGCAAAATCGAATGAATGCCCAGTTTTGATTTATCGATTGTACAAACAAGGTGCTATTAGATTTGGGAATCGAACCCTTCTTGAGTCCCAGAGACACTTACTTGTTATGTTATTATTTTCGGAAAGAAGTTGTGGATTTTAATAGTTTTATCGAGAGTAAGTTCAAATCTCTTGATTTTGGACAATCATTCTTCGAGAATAAAAACGAAATCGATCAATTGATTGAATATGGTTATATTCCCTTAAGTATTGAGTATTGTCTAAAGTATGATATGATTGATGATTTCACAAGTGTCAATGATTTAAATCAAGATGCTGAATGGAGTCCATTTGAGTGGAGTAATATACCCAAGTATCTTGATTTATTATCATTTGCTGTTTTTTTTGGCTCAATCAAGTGTTTTAAATACTTATTGATGAATGAATTCGAGATCAATGAGGAAGTAATATCAATGGTTGCTTGTAGTGGTTGTTTTGATCTTTTTCATTTGTGTCAAGGACAAAAGTTTGCAATTAACGAGAGTTTTGTCAAGGCATCTATTTTTTTTCACCTTCCATTGTTAGTTTTCTTGCTTGAAAATGGAGCCGATATAAATGCAAAAAATGAAAAATTTGAGTCTGAATAAAAAACTGGGCCCCTATTCATTGGACTGCTTTTTATGGCCATCTTAGTGTTATTGAATATCTCGTTAATAATGAAGCTGATATGGATGCAAAAACTTCCAGTATTGACTTTTGATATTTTATTTACTCCTCTTGATTATGCTTCAATTGAAGGCCATTATAACATTGTTGAATATCTTATTCAACATGGTGCTGATTTTCATGGTAGAATCAATGGCCAACGCTATCTTCATTGGGCTGCTCAAAAAGGTCTTTTGGGTGTTATTGAATATCTAGTTAATCACAAAGAAGATGTAAATTCAAAGAATAATTCAAATGAGTTTTTACATTTGGTTGGACTCCTCTTCACTTAGCTGCATATAATGGTCATCTTAGTGTTGTTGAATACCTAATTAATCATAAAGCTGATATACATGTAAAAGGAAACAAAATTGAGAATTCATATTTGATTGGACTCCTCTTCATTATGCTGCTTATAATGGTCATCTAAGCATTGTTGAATATCTAATTAATCAAAAAGCTAACATAAATGAAAAAAATCAGAATAACAAAACCCCATTGGATGTAGCAATGCAAAATGAAAAAACCAATGTTGTTGAATTCTTCAAGAGTATAGGAGGATAAAAAGTAAGAAAGAGATTAAAACCCACATTTACAACAAAAATTACACATTTCTAATCATTTCCGACTTCAAAAAACACAAATATACTCATCTGAAACTCCAAATCTGTATATTCTCAGTTGATCATTATCTACTAAAAGCTTATTACCATCATTTGATCCTCCATAATAAAACCATTTCTCAGCTTCAGTTAAATCAATAACACTTCATCCTCACCAATCTTCTCCAAAATTAGATTTCAAATTGATCTCTCTGTTTCTCGATTCAACCCAAGATCTTAATAAAACTAAAAATATAAATCCAATTAATTAAATATAATAACTCAACACCATTATTTATTTCATTTTTATTAGTATTTCTAATAACTAGATACTCAGCAGCATAATGGATTGAAATTAAATTTTTATTATGCAATTCAATATTCGAAGAAAAACTGATATTGTCTTTTCTTAAAGACTAATTATTAGGGTAAATGTCCCATCTTTTGTGGGTTCGAAAATATCACCAGTAAAATCTGGTGCTTTTGTTTATTTCTATCATCTTCTTGTGTTTCCTCAAGAAGAATAATTGGTTGAAATATCTAATTGAAGAAATGAGTTGTTTACAAAATAATCGCTCCTACCACTTTTTGAAATAATGCGTGAAAAAGACATTTTTATGGATTCGACAAGACCATTTGTTGTTTTTAAACACGAAAATGAGGATTTTATTCTCCAAAACGAGCAAATTGTTTTAAATAGGTATCATCGAGAGTATTTTGGGGAAACTATTGTAGATTTTAAAACGAAGTCAAATCACGAAATTGTTCAGCAGTTTTTTACTTTTTTGCAAACAGGGAAAGTTCCTACTGTTTTAGAAGATCAAATTGAAGTTTTTGAGCTTCTCAAAGAATGGGATTGTCATGATAATAAAATTGCTTCGTATCGATTTCTAATCCAATCAGGAACAAATAATGATTTAATTAATGAGAGATCAGCCGAATCGATTCTATCGCTTATTCTCCGCAAGCAAGAAGAAGAATCATTTGATTTTTCATTTTTTGAACATATTATTATTGAAAACCTTGAGTCTTACTTACTATTGTCTGATTTTGGCCATATCTGTCTTACCATTTTAAGTCGAATTTTCCAAAAAACCGAATCTGTATTTCCTATTTCTCTTCTTCAGCCATTTTTCGAGTCTTGTGTAGCATTTCATGGTTCTAATGCATTTGCTTTTTTGGCTAATATCAAATTCCAACCAGCAAATAGCATCGAAGAACTTTACCAATTCCTCAGTGTTTTCTCTGACAATAGCACATATGATTTCTTCTCTCTCAATAGCAATCATCTCAAGGAACTCTCCAAGCAATTTGAAGAATTGAAACAAGATAATAAAGAAATGAAGGTATTTATTAATGATATGAAGCGAAAAGAAGCAGAATATCAACAGAGAAACGAAGAACTGATGAAAAGATTAACTGAATTAGAGAAATACCATCTAGAAATGGACCGGAGAGAGAAAGAGGAGGAGGAAAAGAGACATAGAGAGGAACAAGAGCCAAAGAAGAGAGGGGAAGAAGAGGAAGAGAGGATGAGTTTTTATATTTAATATGACTCCTCTTCATTGGGCTGCTTATTGTGGTCATCTTAGTGTTGTTGAATTTCTAGTTAATCACATAGCCGATATAAATGCAAAAGATGATGGTGTTGAGTTTTTATATTTAATATGACTCCTCTTCATTGGGCTGCTTATTGGGGTCATTTTAATGTGGTTGAATATTTAGTTAATAAAAAAGTTGATATAGATGCTCAATCAAAAGGATATCCATCTGGGACCCCTCTTCATTATGCTGCTCAAAATGGTCATCTTAGTGTTGTTGAATATCTAGTTAATCAAAAAGCTGATATAAATGCAAAAAATAGTGATGTTGAGTTTTTATATTTAATCAGATTCCTCTTCATTACGCTGCTGAAAAAGGTCATCTTAGAGTTGTCGAATATCTCGTTAATCAAAAATCTGATATAAATTCAACAAACAAAGATGTTGAGTGTTTATATTTGATAGCACCCCTCTTCATTTTGCTGCTAATAATGGTCATTTTAGTGTTGTTGAATGTTTAGTTAATCAAAAAGCTGATATTAATGCAAACAATTGGGAAGTTGAGTTTTTATATTTAATTGTACTCCTCTTCATAGATCTGCTATTAATGGTCATCTTAGAATTGTTGAATATCTAGTTAATCAAAAAGCTAACATAAATGCAAAAAATAAAAATGGGGATACACCATTGGTATTAGCAAACAGAAATGGTAAATCGAATGTTGTTGAATTCCTCAAAAACGTAGGAGCACAATAAGTAAGAAAGGGATTAAAACCCACATTCATTAGATTATTTTTTTGTATAAGGTCAAAGAAAATGAGATCTGAAGAGATTAACCTACTTCGGAATATGTGGGGTGGGGTTAAATTGGATGATAGTATTTTATGAATATACCCAAATCATGAATGAGATTGATATTCTCATTTTGGTTTTGTTTCAGGAGAACTATCCCCAATGAAAGCCGACATGTTTTTTTTATCATTTGGCTGATGGTAATCATTTTTGAAGACTTTTTCTCCCTGATTTTCAGGATAATGATACCTTCCTCGACTAACATCCATTCACTCACTACTTTTGGATGTATCAAAATTTAGATGAAAGTTGTGGACCCTCGAACCGACAGGTGTGCAAGAGAAATGATAAGCTCATGCCCTGATAACACGGTAATTGGCTTAAAAGTGTTGATATTGTCTGGATTTTCTTTATCTATTTACTCAGGGTATTTATTGGTTAGTACAATATTAGAATCTCAGTTTTTTTCTTCTTACACGAATCGAAGATATATTCGTTTCTTAGCTGTTTGTACGTTTGCATTTTTGTACACCGGAATAGCATATTCTTTTCCAACGTGGACAGATGGAGCAGTTTCGAATAATCGACTTCTTCCATTATTTGTGACAACACCCGACTTTTTATATATAATGGTAACGGGGACTATTATTGATTTGATTAAAACCATTAATCATGAATCAGCAAGATTCGTTAGCATAATGTACAAGTTATTTGTTAGTATTTATTCATTACTTGTCACTTATGCTCTTTCAACATTGCTGGGAATCAGCTACATGATCAAGAATGATCCTCTTTTTCATGTTTTTTTAACCAGGTATATACTGGGTTCAACAAGGTTTTGTTTATTTGTATTTTTTATTTATACATCTGCAAAGGCTTTTGTTTTCACTGATGGAATGGATTGGATAATACCAAAGAGAATGAATAAGGTTATGCACATATTGATGGGCTTTGCAGCATTTTTAAATTTATATCAGGCAATTTCGTTGCTGTTTTTGTATCTTGGATCATTTCATATTGGAGTCGCAATGAATTATAGTGTCTATAGGCCTTTCTACACAAATTATGTAAGCTTTATGAACGTAATCATATTAGTTATCCCTAATTTGATTCTTTTATGGATGATGAAGAGAATTGGTGATGTTCAAAAGGGCGAGAGTTCATCAAGTTATGAAGCAGAATCAATGACCCCCAGAGAGGAAGATATAACGAAAAAAAACTTATTATAGGCTAATTCTTTTTATTGTTTTCGATTTTCATTGGATAAAAAACAAATATGTCTTTCCAGAATGTATCCATGAATATATCATAATGGTAGTACACAACTTTGTTATCAATCCTGATCTGAATGATTAAATCAAAAAGGAGACAAATCGACTGTAAAATGTAATGAAATCCGTTGAATAGTGGTTTCATTGTGCTAAGTTCAGACAATATGTAATATAATGCAGAAGAGAGAACAAACCTTTGAACAAGTGTGCGACACACTACATAATGGCTTGGTGATTTGAAAATGAACACGAAAAGCCCTTGGATCACAATTGGAGATATCATAATAATAACTACGAAAATACAGGTAGAAAGTGTTGAATTGTTTTCCCGCTCAATCACTTCAATGAACAATCTTGATTGAGAAAATACAGATAGAAACTGTACTAAAAATACAAAAAGAATATTTTTGGATAAAAAATCAATCACAATCTTCGGAATAACGTGGATAATTAAAACAATTGATCCAATAACTGATAATTCAACTATTGATGGATAAAAAAGTAAACTTTTCTTCATTAAATAATACATAAACAAGTATGAAAAGGAAAAAATGAATGAAAGAACAGCAGAAATGATGATGCTCCGTTTCTCAGGCTTTGTAAGGCGGAGAATGAAAGAAAACACCAAAACAAGCACATATTGATGAATTGGATAAAAAGGTATTTGATTAATGAAAAATGAAGATCTGTGGATCATATTAAGAGCATCAGATATTGCAGACATTAAACTAAATTTACAAAAATATACATTTTAGTCCAAGTTCTGGACGTGCGCAACTAGATAGGTACCATTTAGCAACCATATTCTATCACTTTTATCTGTTGAAAGAGGAATATCCATAATATAGTTCTCAGATTCTCCTTCATAGAATTCGGATAGGGGAGCAGGGAGGCTATCAGTATAGAATAGAGTGTGGTATAGTGGGCAGTGGTATGTATTTCCAATTTTTTGGATTTTTGCAGTCAGTTTCATATATAATGAAGGGATTTTGTTGATAAAAGATTCGTTTTTGGGGAGAATTAGTTTCGAATCAGCTATTTCTCCTTGAACTAGATAAACAGAGTCAATTCTTAAACCATCACTGGCTTCAAAAGAGAATGAAAAGGTGTAGGATTCATCAAATCCGAAATTGATACAGCTTTGTGTCTTGTATGTAACAAAAAAGTTCCTAATATTCTCAATGTATTTCAAATCAACTTCTTTTGGAATGGTCATCGATATGTGTTTCTCCAAATACTCTTTCTTGTGTATAATATAGTCAAAGAACTCATGAACTTTATCATATACTGATCCCCATGATTTTGGAATGTTGTTTTGAAGGATTGATTGAATAATTGTTTCTTCTTGAATATCATTCTCAATCCGATTCAATAAACCATTGAACAATTTGCATTCTTGCTTCCAAAACAATGCCATTGGGGTGTTTTTCAAAGGATCTTTAAGAGAAATTTGTGATGGCAGCATAGCTCGAAGAGAATCTACAGCTATTTTCTTTTCGGAATCGGAATAATGGGGAGGATTCTTGATTAATAAAAATGGCGACGAAAAGTGTTTGCATAGACATAGATTCAAGATAGTCTTTGATGAAAGATTATGCATCAATAATATTTCAGTACTTGGATATGGAGGAATACTTGACATTATTTGCTGAAGTTGATTTAGAGGACCATCAGATGGAAAAACCCATTTTTCAAATTCGGGAGATTCATGATCTAAAAATGAAAACCCGTCATCTAAGCTCTTATGAGAAAACACACTTGCTAATATAGCTCTAAGTCTTCTCCGGTCTTGTGTATCAATAATTCGAGACCCAAAAGCAATATCTTGAATATAATCCCTAAGGTTGCGAAATTCAATCTCTGATCCATGAGTATCAAGATACAATCTTATATACTCTATAAACTCAACAAAAGACAGAGATGAAATGCTCTTCAGAGAATTAAACCCAACTGGTTCCACAAACATACGATACCTAATGAGTGACATTGCAGTTGCACCTAAATAAAATAATCTCTTCAGGGTTTTAAGATGATACTGAGACCTAATTTGAGAATTATTATGATAAAACAATGATGACATTGAAGATTTCATTGATGGGAATCTTTCAATTATTACCTTTTTGGATAAATAAAAAGCCCTTGTTGATAATCCATATGTTGTATGGCAATTTAATATGAGCCTGAAGTTGGAATTCATTGGGTTAAAAGTGAGATTCTCAATCATTTGATTAATATACTGTGCACACTTCTGAGACGGCTTGGTATAATGAACCAAGAGCCAATATCCTCTATTCATACAATAGGAAAAAGTTTTCATAATTTCATTCAAGCATCTATTAGATTCTGTGAGTGTGATATTTTCAAAAGAATCAAGACGAGCCCGATTCATTACAAAATTGGTAATTGAAGTCGTTGGATCATTTAATGGATCAGAAAGAATTAATGTTGGAATTGTATTTGATGTAGATACAATATTATCATTTTGATAAAAAGGCAAAGAAGTAAAAACTTCTTCGCCGAAATGATTAGTAATGTAATTAACAATATTTGAAAAGAATTCAGATGCTGAGCATGATTTAAGGTTCTGGAGATAGTGATTTTCTGTTAGTCCCGTATATGATGAATTATAATTAAACTTACTAATATTCTCAATAATGGATTCTAACTCTGTCCAGTCCCCATCTTGAATTGTAAATACAGAAATAAAGAGGAAGAACATTATATCTTTCTGATGAAGAGCACTAAAAACCCAATGAAAAACAGAATTGATGGATTCAGTTTTCAGTTTCACAATTTCTTCAGGCAATGGTATCCTTTTTGTACCATAAGAGATTAAAAATCCCTCAATAACCCTTTCAAATTGGGAAAATTGAAAACTATAAATACTATTAACTTTCGGCAAATATCTGGAAATACAGATCCAAAATGTTTGGAAAACTTTAACAAGAGGACTTAAAATTGTTTCCAGGAAATCTGCATTACTTCTATCATTTTGATTAATCACAGAACCTGTTAATGAAGAAAAAAACAACTCTTTTGATATCTTGTGGAAATCAATAAGCTGTTTTTCGTTTAAATAATCAAAACTGGCATTAGTACCAGCAACTTCAGCAATTTTGACCAAAGATTCCAGAGTATCAATTTCATGTTTTGAAGTTTGCATTTGATGATTAACGTCGGTTTTTTCTCCTTCTGAAATCCTCTTCGTCAATTCATTATCAAAGAACCCCATTAGTGATCTCGTTATCTTCATTTTTTGCACTTCTATTGAAGACTCAGAAAAATCAATTGGAGAGCAGTATTGAAACATATTTGGATTAATTGAATCAATACTAATATGATTCGTATGAAACACAACACGTTTTGCAATTCTCTTACTATATTGAAGTTCTTTAATGGTTTCATAGCAACGAATGATATTATATGAGACATTATCAACATCAAGAATAACAAGAAACCCTTCAGATTCAGATAAAATGCTCAGACTTGATTCAAAATTATTAGATAATACTGATACAGCTGATGACTGAGGCCCGTTAATCAAAATATCAGTTATAATTCTATCAGGATCAATTAGTAAAGGAATTCTATTAATTGAACACATTTGTTGAATATCAATTAGGGCACATTTTGGCAAAAAAGAATCTCCAATAATGCTCATATCTGTAGTAATCAGTCTATTCCTTATATCATTCAATGGATTTCTGAATGAGGATTGTATTTTATAATTAATTAAAGTATCATGAACTCTTGCTAACATCTCTTCCTTCTTTTCGTTATCATGCTGCCCTAAGTATGCGATATAAATAGATAAAAAAGCAGCGTCTCCTAACATCGTATCCCCGGAGTTTTGTGAAAACTGTTCAATTTCCTTCATCCAATGATCCTCTAACAAATCAGAACCCTTTAGCAATTCTTCTATATCAATTTTTTGCTGATGATATGTATCACTTACACTTTCAAGTTCACTAAGTTTAGATATAAGCTGATTTAATTGTTTAGCTTCTCCATCAAACTGGCTCTCAATTCCTTCCATTGACTCAATCTCCCTTTTCATATCATCAGTAAATGATGAATATGACCTACTTTCAATCTCATATGCAAGCCTATTCTGTTTTACAATATCGTGTCGTCTACCAAACTCATATAATCCATCTATAAACCTTTTCAATATAAGTAGAATTGGAGCAATGCTCTCCAATTCTTTTTTCATCATATATGGACTAGAAACATAAGTTTGCAATTGAGATACAACCCCAGAATCTATGGTTTTATAGCTAATACCATCATGTATTTTTTGGGGTAAGCCTGGTTCCATTAATAAGCGTATTCCATTTTTCCCAAAATCAGGTTGTTCTCCTAAAAGAAGGGACAGAGCTTCAAATATCAATTTAACTGAAGCTGGCGGAGATTGTGCGGTAATTCTTACTGGAGAAACATCAGATTCTTTGAGTTTAGCAATTTCATCATAGAGTCTTTCAATTTCTATAGAATAGCTAGATAAATCGTGATCACTATCATCAAGTTCCTTTTTCAGATTTTGTAATTCTCTTGTCCTGTGCATGGATTCTTCGTTGAGCTTCATTCTCCGAATCTCTATTGCTTCATGTTTCATTCTATAAGCTCCCTTAAGCGAATCTGTTTCCCTTCGCATATCTTCGAGATCTGGTTTGGATTCCTCGAGCTTTTTATCCAATTCTTCATTATCAAATCTTAATCTCTTGATGAAATCTAATACAATTGATACATTATGATTCTTGTTTAAAACTTTACCCATATCTCCTGTTGAAAACTGCGAAAAAAGTTCTATAAACTCATAAAACTGATTTAAAGAACAACCAATTGAATTTTCTTCAACATATGTTGATACTTCATTTAAAAATGGAATTACTTGATGAGCTTTTTCAGGAAGCAATGACTCGCATATTAAAGTCTTTGTGGGCTCAGTCAAGTATATCTGAGAGAAACCTGTTGATACAAATTCATGATCAGGAATAATTACTACTCTGCAAAGACACCTTATAACATGCTTAATTTGAGTAATTGAATCTTGAATATCCATATCATTAATCTCTTCTTTCTCATAAAATAGTTTTATTAAGATTAAAAACTCAGAAAAACTATAAAGAGATAGAATATTAAGTTCGACAAATATTGATGAAATCTTATTGATGATTTCCGAGTTTTCTTGGCTGGGCTTAATCAATATTATTTGAACCTGTGTTTTAGTTATTGCAGATGAGATTATTCTTTTCAAATTGTCTGAAATATCTTCGGAATAATACCTAAGGTCATTACATTCATAATGACGGTATTCACAAACCATTTTAACTAAACTTACCCTACCTCCGAGTCCGTTACAAGATATTATACAATGTCCACTTGGACGTGTGATGTGATTATCAATTAAGAGAAAATTCGAAAGAGTAATTGGAGAGACAGGATAAGTGGTAATTTGTTCAATATTCAATTTGATCTGAGATAATGTAATAAACTCTGTTTCGGAACGATATGAGCAGGTTTTATTTTGAAAATTAATTATTGTTTGAGCAAATATTTTATCCCTGTGAAAACTACCACAAATAGATTCAAATGATGTATTCTTGCAAACAGGTTCTAGTAAAGAAAATACTTTCTCTACACCTGATACCGAATCAAACTTCATTGAAGAAAATACGTAGGTAGCAATCACTCGGAATATGGAAAATTTCCATTGGTCATCTTCATTTTGAGGTTTTGGAGAATGCCCAATGGCTGCTAGGAGTTTTGGGGAAATGCTAGGATTACATATGACAGTATCACATACAGATAGCACTAAATCAACTACATCTGATTGAACACCATATATATTAAGGATTTTCCTCCAGATATAACTTGAAGTGTTGGAATTGTATGGAGCTGTCTGAATTGGTACAAATTGAGATACAAATCTTGAAGATAAATAATTCACATTTGAGTTTTTCACAATAATCACAAAGTTATTAATGCTAATCCTCTCAAGCCTTTTTGGATCATTTCCCGAAAACAATGGTATTATGCCTGTAGTTATTATCATTCTCAAAAATTCAATTAGTGAGTCACTGGTTTTTGAGAGATTTGAAAACACAAAAACAATTGTCTTTTTCGATCTATGAATGAAGCTTGATTTAGATAGAATATCTGTTTGCACTTGAATAATCCTCATGAATGTTGAAACAGATATACCATGTGAGCAATCAATACCGATTTGCTGATAATCATTAAACTGGGATATAACCAGGTCTATTAAAGATGATCGCCCAGAATACTCAACACCATGTAAAATCACATGACGCTTCAACTTCAAAGCCATTTTCAACAATTCAGCTGGTAAAATAAGCTGTGGAACAGGTATAGCAACATCATCTAAAAAAAGGGGAGCACCACCCGATGGCCCAGGTCTTAGTATAGGCCTACATGAAAGTAATGACATATCTACTGGTAGAAAGCTATCATTAGATAATCTCATTGTTAAAAGGGTTGGTTTCGGATAGAATGAACTAAATATTTCTGGGATTATATAATTATCCCAATTTGATGGAAAATTCAATCGAAATTCATCACATATTCTATTAGAAAGATTATCATACTGATCATAATGAATAATTCCTGTTACAACCTGAAACATAATTGAAGTAATTAAATTTCTTATTCCTATTGGATTGGTTATGTCAATTTTCTTGTCGATTATTTGTGATAAAACAATTTTTGCACAAAAAGAAAGAGCACTTTCAAAAGAACACTGAAAATCAAATACTTTTGGAAAATCATTGCATATCATAACAAACCTTGGAGCTATATCGCAAAAAGCCGATTTTATCAAATCTGTTGTCTGATCATCGAAACCATGTTTATGAGATCGAATTGCACGAGAATATAAAATAGATGGGTGAAATAGCTCATTTCTAATTTTTGAGCTGATATTGTTTTTGTTCATCTGAATATTTTCCATATAGATAATCCCTGAAACAGATTTCAATTCAGGTGTTAAATTCTCTAATGAACAGGTTTCTAATAAAACATGAAAAGAATTGGAACTATAGGTTTCAAGATTACTCAATTTAATCAAATTACTATCACACACCATTTGATAGAAAAATTTGGAAAAATCGGGTGCCATTTTCCCATCAAATCGTAAAATACGATGGTGAGATTTTTCATGTTGATTCAACCAATTAATCTCATTGTGAAGCAAGCCATAATTCCATACCGAGGAATTAGAGACATCAAGTAAAACTGAGCCAAAAATGTCTTCCCATGTATTTGATCCATGATAAACTGTTGAAACAATGAGAGGCATAATACCTTTTAAGATACTAAACAACTCCACATTTGATACAATACTAGAAATAGCTTTGGAAAGCATATCAACGATGGTAGATTTTCCACTGTTAGGTTCCCCAACAATAATGACAGATTTGTATTGCTGCATAAGAAGGAACAAATCACACGTTTTCGATATCAAATAATCAAGAGGGAGCTCCATTTCAATATATGAAACATCGGATTTTAGAGATTTGGCTATAGCTTCCACAATCTGATCATTTCCATACGACAAATGCCTTGATAAATTATTTGCAAAAACTTCCATTGAATCAAATATAGGAAAACTTGATCTAATAATTTGAATAAGTGTGGCGTAGTCATTTTGTCGAATATGTGATCTCAGACATGAGTAAGAGGCTCTTGAAACAGCAAACTCTTCTGCAAGAGAAAAATCTTCATAATAATTAATGAACTCAACTTTGTTTGAGTGCATCAAAAACCTAAGTATCTCTTGAGCTCTTTTAGAAATCAACAAAAAGAATCCCATTTGAGATTTCGATAATGAAAAAATCCTTATAACAGAATTTATACAGGTTTCCATTTTGTTAGAGATAATCTTCGCGGATTTGAATCCATAAGATAGTAGCTTAATCTCAATTATTTTTTTGATACTAGGACAAGAAACGGCAAGAGGTCTTGTGAATGATCTTAATTGTGGAGGAATTTTGGTGCAACTATTGATGGTATCAATATTTGTTGACAAAAATATCCTGCAATGATTCTTAATTTCAACAGAATAATCATCTAGTTTAAATTTAGGATTTCCTGATACCCTTGAATTATGAAGTAGTCTCATTGCATCGAAAATATAAGATATGTTATCATGTTTCAGAAGGTGAATGTTAGAAAGATGTAACCATGTTCCTGATGAGGCAGCTCCAATAAAAAGCCGAGAAATAATGGAAGTTGATAAATCGGTAAAAGAGGGGGCCAAAAACAAAAACCTTCCCATTTGACAAGCAAAATCTTTGATCATTTCTGTTTTCCCGCTTCCTTTAGGTCCAAATAGTAATGGAATAGAATCATGTGTATATGAATGACATAAATTTTGGATTACAAGATCTGATGATGGGGTGCTAATAGCTGGAGATGCATTCCCCCAAAACTCAAGCCCATGTTCCCAAGATTCTGTTCGATAATGAATATATATGCCCATACTTGACGCATCATATTTAAATTTCAAAAGATTATCCCAATAAATACGATGTGAAAAATAGGGAATTTTTTCAATAAAACCATGGGCTCTTTCATATTGATTTAGAAGGAGGGTTAAGATACTGGATACTTTATGTAATTCATTTGGTGATAAAGGAGTTGCCATAGTGGTTATTAACTCATGTATCCTTTGCTTAAGTCCATTCTCATACTGTAAAAAGGCCCTTGGATTTGTTTCCAGATTATTGAAACAATCTTCAATATCTCTTACAAATATTATATTTAAAGTCACAATGGCAACATATGATGACACTGTCATCATCCAATCATTTAATGTGGTTGATGCAATTCGGGATAGTGATATGCTCATTGCATCTTTCATGGATGATTTCATCATCAAATAAAATTGAGGTACCCAAATGTCCATTGCTACTGAACAGGTTATTGAATCAGCAAAAGGAAGCATTTCTCCATCTTCCCCGGCTACACCAAATATTCTTAAGCCAACAAAATTGGAAATTTCTTGTTCATCTTTTTCTTCAATTGATTCATTGGCATTGTTGGATTGAGAATCTATTCGATTGATATACATGAGAGTTTTACAAAAATAATATGAAAAAGTACTGATATCTGCAGTTGAAATAATTGTCAGTAATTCGGAATCAGATAAATAAAAAAATCGAGGGATACTTTGCCTTTTGATATCGAGATACGAATGTAAAGATGACATAATTTCTTGAATGGTATTGTTAATCTCTTGAAAATCTTCAATTATAGATTTAAATGCACATACATTAATGATTTTGCCATTAGACTTCACATGATCAACAATCGTTTCCCATTTTTGAGATATATGATTAAACCTATTGGTTTGTATCGGTAATGATTGTGAAACCGATTGTTGTCTAAATAGTGAAGATAAAATTGACCAATTTGATTGAAATACTTGCCAAAGTTGTAAAACAGAATGAATGCGATCTAAAGTAGATAGAAGCTCAGTTATACTTTCTTTGATTCCCTGAACAAATTTGTTTCCAAGCATTCTATTCAAAACAAAGGATGAGTCATTAATGTCTTGAAGAAGCATATCCACATTCCCGAGGCAAATATTATTACTTTGAGGATTCTCAATAATTGGCAAATTAATTTCAGACCAGTGAGAAAGCATTGCCTGAAATTCGTTTTCTATTTGTGATTCTCCATGAGAACGTATGGTAATCTCTTCGATTTTTTTTGATTCATGAAGAATATTCAAATCAATAAGCTCTCTTATGGTAATTTGAGGGTGATAGTTATTGGCTTGACCACACTCTTCAAATAGTAAATTCCAGTGACGGATTTGCATTCTTCCTCTACTAAGTTGATCTAGTTGGGTGATAAATGGTGAGATTTCTGAGAAAGAAACAGAAACTTCACTCAGAATTGGTGATGGCTTTGTCCACATTTGCTTCATTTGCAGTAAGTTCTGGCGAAGATCAGAAATTTGTTTAGAAAAATCATTAATAGATAAATGAGCAAATTGAACAGAAACCATTCTATTTTCGATATCATTCCAATCTCGAATAAGATAATACAGTTTTTCAGAGAATTCAATGTTGTTAACAACATCTTTTAACTCGGTAAACTCGGTAATCTTTAGAGACAGAATATCCTGATATCTAATACAATCTTTGAGAGTTTGTTCAAGAATGGAAACTTTCTTTTTCAATCTTAATGTTTGTAACAAATATGTATCCAAATCTAATCCTTTTGTGGAAATAGGAACTTGTGAAGAAAGTTCTCGATACTTTAATAGTTTTCTTTCCTTTTGTTTAACTAGTTGACGAAGAACAAACAAAAATTTTTCTTCCTGGGCTGTTTTAACAATTTGAGCAGATTGTTGCTGAGACTGAAACTGACGTAATTGAGCATGAAGGGGGTTCTGAAGATGCTGAAATTCTGCATTTTCGAAAAGAATAATCATATTATCAACAAAACGAATTTCAGTAGAAATTTGAGGTTGGATCTCAATTGATCGCTGAAGAATTTCGCAGAAATCGACAAATGATTCAAGGTTATTAGGTTCTGTTTTAAGCTTTAAGGTGTATGATTTGAATGCTCTATTCATTAAATTAATTTTATATTGAAGAAGCTCTGTGAATGTTTCATGTATTTGATGCAAAGAAGTTGTAGGAATAGGGGCCAAATCCAAACGTAGCTGCCTAGAGTCAACATACAAAGCTCCCCTGACAACACCAGCTCGGATATCTTTAACTCTGAGCTTTTCCAAATGAAGTTTCTCAATATCTTGTTTAACTTTCGCAAAATCTACATATGGTTCGTTTTCGGGGTGTAAAAGAAAAGTATCCTCGGATTCGTCTGTTGGCCTTTGAACTAAAGAAAGCGGGCCTTCATATTTGTTTCCATCCATTTTGATAATATAATCTTTCACATCCCAACTTTGACCTAATTTATATAGTGGGTAAAACTCATTAAAAACATGAGAATGTTGTTCGGCCTCTGAATATGATTTATCAAGAGTATTAATCACATTTGTTTCAATTTCTTCGATCATTGGAGATGATTTGGAAATATTAGCAAACGTTGGTCCATTGGTAAATAAATCAGATAAATTATATGAGCACTCAGAAAGAATTTTGCGCAAATCGGGATGCCTCAATAATCGTGGAAGATGGTCTAGAGTTTTTAATGATTTTTCAAAAACTTTTTTAACTTCAAATATTAAATCATCTCTCGAAGGAGAAAAGGATACTTTACCGTCGTTAGAAAAATATACCTCTACTTGGAAAACTGCGGATTGTTCTTGACAAATTGAGTGTTGAGCATCTTTCCATTTGGAAAATGACTGTGATCTCAAGGCTTCAAGCATAATATAGTCAAAAAGTCGAAGGAAATTAGACATGTATCGGGTTTCTTTTTTCATTAATTCGGTTCTCCTTTTCATTTCTGTATCTTTCTTCCTCTCAAGTATAATTAGTTGTCCAATATTAGGATTCTTCCTCCTAATTTCTGCAAATTCCATATCTGATACATTAAGAAGATCGGGATCAGATAACATATAGTATACTTCATTAGTAAGCAATGCAAGATTGTTAATGAACTGAGAATACTCTTTTTGTAGGCTCTCTAGATTATCTTGAGTGATCTCCAAAAATTGTTTGAGATGATACTTTTTTGTAGGAGAAAAAGTTAATAAATAATCACCAACTATCCTATCTGATTCCTCAACTAAAGAAGCAATAGCTACAGAAGCGCTCGCAAATGATGGATTATAGAACACTGGATATAAAAGAATCTTTGATAGAGTTTCTAGATAATGCTGTTGAGTGATGAAATTCTTCCATACTCGAAATGGCTTCCAAACGAGATAATACTGAAAAGTTTTAAGTTTCCTAATAGACTTATATATTGACTCTTCTTTAGCCCACCTATCAAGTGTGATATGCTCTGTGAATCCAGATGGAGTTACATGAGTTACACCATTGGCAGACATGGTATAATAGTCTTTTCCTGCATCAGAATGTGGAACCTTTGTCAAATCATAAGGAGAAAACATGGGATCAGATGGATCTTTTGCATACTTCATATAAATGAATAGATGTCCTCTTCCATCTTTTCTTTTGCTAAAATATGCAACAGGATCCTCGGAGAATTGTAATGATAGAACTTCATTTTCGATATCTTTTTGATTTGCCTCTAATAATGCAGAATTAGGATTCGGCAAATCAGAAAGCGGTTTTTTGGTTAAAAGAGATGTTAATCCTTGTGTGATGGAATTTTTTCCTAGTGATGATGAACTTTTGTTTGGGGATTTTAGAATTGAACCAGATGGGACTTTGTTTTTCTTGTTCATTGCGTATAAACTAGGATTGGTAAATTTTAAAGCAGCTTCTGATGAACCCAATCCTGGAGATACAACGTTATAAACAGAAAAATTTGATTCAAGAGATGGAGTATCAAATAGAATCTTTTGCTCAATCATTCCTCCAGATGGAGATGATTTGGAGATTTTGGGTCGGGTTTTCGTCTCAATTAAATTATTTTCTTCATCAAAATTGGATGATTTTTGATTCATCAAATCTAACGAATAAAGCTATCGTTGAGGAGGAGACTTGAACCAGAACAATCCAATATTATAAATATTGGTATTGTAATTAGGCAAGAAATGAAACCCTGGTGAGCTCTCCGAATTGAATTGATATATATGATCAACTTTGGCAAAGACACATTTTTATTGAATATTTAAATTGTTATACATACTCCTATTTGGCATTTCCAAAATTATTAACTCCAAGAAATTGGTAAACACAAATAATTAAATCAAAATTAGAGTATTTTAATGGTAAATGTGATAATAATCTCGTAAGGCAATTCATGTGTTTATCATTAATAAGAATACAATGGTTTCTACAAATTATTTTATAAGGTGTCATATTGTTTATTGACACTAGAATACTCATTATAACAAAAAAATTATTATTGTTTTAGGTAAATATGGAGAGAATGCTTATATTCCACCTGAAAATATCGATTTTTTCATCAAATTTAGCCTTAACCATGTGAAAAATGGTACTAATCTCCCATTGGACATGTCAAGGTATTATTTATCTTTCGTCAGTCATTTTTGTTTTCATTTTTCATCCAAAATCACATTGTAAATTGTCTTCAAGCTGATGTCTCGAAAAAAGATTTGTAGCAATCTTTCTATATAGAAATTGGAATAAAAGCAAAGTATATAATCAACAATTAATTGAATGTGAGATGAAAATATTTCTTGCGATTTAGCTGATGTTCCATTTGGAATATCAGCATGACAATGAAGAGAACTGAAGAAATGTATTTGATAAGTTTCAATATACTCAAATGAATTATTTGCAGTTGGTATTGTTATAGATTTTGAGAAATGTGTTGAATGACAAATAAAAGAATGAGATAATTCAAGAGACCCAGAAGATACATTGAATAGATAGTCATTATTGTTTTTGGTTATGATATACATCATCATTTTTGTTCCTTCTCCTTTGATATAAATAATCCCAAGATATGGACTGCTATTATGAATAGTGTTTGAATATGACATTGATATTGTTCCTATAGTAGAGTCGAAATGTATGGAAATGCAACTACCCACCTTATTGTTAGAGAAAGTGCAGTGTGAACTTGTGCATAATGATGGAGAATATAAATAAATTCCGGCACATTGAATAGCATTGTCCATTGAAATATTTGTCTGATCAAGGTTGATATCATTGTCTGTCCCCATTTCTTGCCAAGTAAATTGAACCAATTCACTCGAATCAATATAATCAGAATAATCTGTATAACTCCGATGAAGGAAAATGTTTTTTGGTATAGCACACACTATTCTTAGATTTGAATTAGAAAAGATAAAGTAAAATTCTCATCCATTATTAGAACAAACCCTGTTTTGAAACATTTATATTCAACAAACTTGCTAACTCTCAGGTGTTTTTAATGTTTCCATTTGAAAAGCAGAAGTTATAACTTAAAACTTTTAAGTTCAATGATAGAGATCATTGAACATGATTTTGATGGTTAAACTAGGGAATTTATTTTATGGCAATGCCATAATTCTGGATGTCATTGGCTTTCCAAAGAGATGTCAATTTCAAATCAAGATTCATATAATGAAGCTTAAAATAATAAAGTATTTTGTTGCACCGAAATTTGTCCGGAGGCTCAAATTTATCACAATATTTCTTTACTAATTATCACAAAAGTGCAGGATTTGTATACCATTCGGACGAAATATGTCCGGATACTACACGACTTAAAATCCTATTCTGAGCATTTCTGAAGCCCCTCAATCTT
>Ga0209639_1000638_pt1 | contig 45274 bp, 30 predicted proteins | sample EPASupsiteHSE605_FD_187268 | JGI IMG/M metagenome (GOLD analysis project Ga0209639, IMG submission 187268) | Bioremediated contaminated groundwater from EPA Superfund site, New Mexico - Sample HSE6-05 (SPAdes) (version 2) | ecosystem: Environmental > Aquatic > Deep subsurface > Groundwater >... | reverse complement strand
AAATTTGAATGTTTCGAGTGAATCTTTTATTAACAAAGCATAGATCTAATTAGTGTGCATATCGATAATATAACAATAAATCTATAAGTATATCTGGCAAAGAGTTATTAATGAAATAAGAAAAAAATCAAAAATAACGGTTTTTTATCGTTTTGGTCCCCACCGCGACTTTTTTTCCCATCACAACGATACGAAAATATTAAAAAAGCTACATTTTTCAATTTGTCTTCAGAAAATACATATCAATCGATTACATAAGAAGAGGACCAATGGCCAGGCATTTTAATTTAGATGTTCATGTTTATTAGCATACTTTTAACTTCTTCTATTTCATTTGAATGCGTGAATGAAAGTATTGACACAGGGAGATCATATTACAACGAATCGATTAGAATTTTTTTGTGTTCTTTTTCACGTCTTTCTTCATTTCAATCAAATGGTGGGGTGATTTGTATTGACAATGATAATATGCCTTTATTGGTATCATATACTTCTTTTTATAACGCCCAGGCCCCTAATGGAGGAGCAATTTATTATTAATCAAACTATGAACATTCTTCATAATAATAGTCCCGGAATGTATGCTGTTGTTTATATAGGAAACGGGTTTTGCATTTTAACAAAAAGTATATTTTATGGGAATACAAATAAATTATTTTATAGTAATGGCGAACTAACAGTTACAAGCAGCTTCATTTCTCATGACCAAGCTTCATTAGTTGATGGAACCGTCACTATGCAAGGCAATATTAGCTATGAGATCACAGAATCTTATCAAATACAATTTTTTGGAACTCAAAAATGTACAGCAGATAATCCTATTCCATGGGAAACCCCTTCTTTTACTCCTGCTGTTTCAACTCCTTTATCTACTATTGCTCAAACTTTATTACCTTCTACCCCTCAATCAACTAATAATCCCACAGTATTCCCCTCTACTCCTATTGAATCAATCAATGATACAGAGAAGACAGGTGACTATTTGGTTTTGATTATTGCTTCTGGAGTAGGAATTTTTCTTCTTGTTGCTATTGCATTCTATTACTACCCAATGACAATGAAGGAATCCTCATCTGAAGACATTGAACAGAGAGAATAAAAAGGAGCTTTTTCATTTTTATGGCCGGAAGGAAAAGAAAGCATTGGAAAAAACTTCAAGCAATGGCAATGCACGATCATCAAGCCTCTGGAAACGATTCTGATAAAGATGATGAAGGCAGCAATCTTGAAAGTAGTTTAAATGTTGAAGTAGATTCCATACAATACAAAATATTGAACGCAAAACATCCATTTGAGCTCGCTCATATGGTAGAAGCTAAACAAATGACGCCATCTCAAAGGGCAATTACATGCTGTATTCAAATGAATGGCGGGTGGGCAAGAGAAGATGTATTACTGAATTTTCTGCAAGAACATTGGGGATTCATCGGTAAAATGAATTCCAAACTTCCCAATAATATGCCTGATTCGAGAGTTTTGCATATAAACCTAGCTGTTAGAAAAAAGGGGAATAACCTATTCGTACAGAATCCGGAGAATGGAGAATTATGGGGATTAAATCATGTAGAAGATCTAAAAACAAGGAATCCTAGATACAAAGGAGTTGGCAGGGACTTAAGATTGAAAAGGTCTGAATCACAGTCTCACGACTCATCCGGACATTCGGATGACGAATCTTCTGAAGCAGAAAGGTTGTCTACATCAAGCAATTCCCCTGCTAACGGTAATAGAGCCGAAGAACCCAGAATTAAGTATTTTGAAGACAGAATTGTTGATATTCTTAGGGATAAACCAAATGGATTGCTTCTCAAGGATATCATTGAGCTTTCAAAGCCATTGGAAGGACAAGAAGGGTTATTTAATCAGCTTCCTCATGATAGACGTGTGAGGGCGTGCTTGATTACTAAAAAAGAACTTAGTGAGGTATACCATAGGAACGAATACTGGTCTTGTTTCGAATCGCATGAACCCACTTCCAGATTTGACCATACTTTCAGTGCCAGTATTTTACCCGATTCTTTAAAGGGCGTCAAAGTTGCAGATATAACAGTTGATCAACTATGGAGTATGCTGAAAGAAAAGAAGATATATACATAAATGAATTAAACATTTATACGGAATTTTCCTTCATTCTTTTTTATCTGGTTTAGATTGTAGAAAAACTCATTATCATTCATATCATCTGTAACCTTTTCTGGAATTCTTTTACGACTTTTTTCTTCTGTGAGCTTTTTAAGCATGCTCTCTAAGTATTGTTCTTTCTCTGATATTGATGATTGAAGAGCAGGTACGTCAACAATTCCATTCTCACAATATGAAATATAATTGAGGATACATGCTTTGCAAAGTGACGAGGATAGGAGCAAATTCTTTTTAAATCCTTCATCAACAATTGTTAGCATTAATTCAGTTAGTCTTGACTCAATTTCTTCAATAAATGGATGCATTTCTTGAACAAGTGATATATCAAGACTATCCTGATGGCATTGAATGAGTTTTTTTGCGAAATCTATTACCATTTCATCAGCCATTTGCATGTCTTCTTCAAATTTTCTCCTAATCTCAATAGTTAGCTCAGGAACATAGTGGCTCTTCCTAATGTTGGACACAAACAATCTAAACTTTTTTTCTACAATTCCATTTTCTTCACATTTCTTCATCCATGAAGGAACAGAACTGTATAGATAATTATACAAAAAATGGTTCTGAATTACAGCATTATTCTGCAAAACTTTTATTAATTTCGAAGACTGGAGCCTCATTAGTAATTCTCGTGATCCAAATTTAAACGCAAAATCTATAATTAATAAGCAATGATATTTAGATGCAACAGAATCATGAATAACATGGTTAGCAATTATCTCAAAAAAAGTAGAAGCAGCGCTAGGTTGCGTTTCTAAAACACTCAAAATTTGAAAAATTTTATCTCTGTTCGGGGAACCAGGAAGCCCCTGAATTGCTTTTTGGACCAGGACTTCATAAACAATCAAAAAAGCATCCATTTTTAAAACACATTTTTACATAAAGCTACTAACAAACTCGGTTCTCTTATCATCAAGAGAGAAGAGATCGACCTTTTCCTTTGTCAACAAAAATCCATCAAAGACCTTCTCCAAGGCACTATCTTGCAGTGTATCTGTTTCCAGAACACTTGCATGAGCTTCATCTTCCATTGGAGTCGGTTCTTTCTTATTATGCCTCATTATTAAAAGCCATCTATTTCTTACCCCATTTCCCGATCTGCCATTAAAGAATCGCGCAATAGCGTTCCAGTGAGGCCCGAATTCTTTATATTTTTCAATCAAAAATGCATCTTCTTCATCAGTCCAATCCCCCTTATGCAAAGAAGGATCCAAATAATTAAACCATCTCTCGCGACACTGTCTTGGGTTCCGATTTATCATTTGCTTCGAAATCCAAAACCAATCAGGATGAGGCATCGATCTGACAAGATGAATCAAACGCATGTCATCTTCTTTCGAAAATTTGGCTTTAGGCTGTTTAAAGCTTTTACCAAAGTTCATACTATCTTTATTCATCGAAATTCCAACAGAGAACATGGAATCCTTCTCGAGATTTCTAACTGCTAGTGTCATTGAAATTATTTGCTGTTTCTCAAAGAGAATTAACTTTCTCAATATTTCGGTTTCATAGTTTTTTTTTGAATACTGATATTGAAATTTGATATAAAAGTGTTTATGGGTTTTCCGGTTAAAGGGTAAAATGATCCCTTATGTAAACAGGTCAATTTGGCTATCCAGTTGGTAGCTCAATTCTTCCAGGTTTGTTTTTGGCAGGACTTTTGATAGGTTATGGGATGAATAGAGAAGAGTGTATGTGTCGGATGATGTGTATGCTTCGATTAGATGGTCTATTTCTAAATGCACCGGTCTGAGTGCCAGTCTATTTGTGATGTGATTTTGGCCGTATAACCAGAGCTGCAGATTTGATTTTTGGAATATACAGTGGTTTTTGAAGGCTTTAAATGATATGACATCTTGGGAAATCGGATTTTGATACTGTCTTGGATGGTCGGGGAGATCACCATGCATGTGCAAGGTGTGATCTGAGTCTAGAGCCAATGTGTACGTGTGTGTGCTTGATATTGATACGATATTAGCAATATAAGGAGGTATTCGGAGCAAATTCCCAGATTTATTCATCAAAAACAAAGACCCATTAATCAATATGGAGACAAATGACTCGCCAGCTGATATCTGCAATGGTTTATCAGGTAAAATACATGATATAAACTCGTATGATCTCGGAAAATCTGTATAAAGCCTGATATTAATGGAATCTATGAGAATTGCAAGCGTATTACCAAAAACTGAGAGCATTTGGCATTCAAAAGGCATCAAAGTCGGAGTTTTATATGTGTCATAACCAGAAATATAGAATTTTTTCCTAGAATCTTTCCATATTGTGAAATCATTTCCACATTGAGCTTCAATAAATTCATGTGAATATATTTCACGCTCAAATTTCGAATAATTGTCATATTTATTTGTTCCTAATTGATACTTTGAGTTGTTTCCAAACACATACACATAATTATTGGATAATATGAGTACAGAATGCTTTGTTGATGACGAAAAAGACAAAATTTCCTCGTTGTGATCGCATTTTATATCCATATTTCCGGAAATTTCAGGATTTCTAAAACAAAAGATCTCACATTTCATTTATCTATAACAAATAATGATTTTTAGTATACTAAACTACAAATGCATGACATAATTAATGCACTTATTATTTAGACAAATCAATAATTCAAATGAATTTGATTATTTGATCCAAAACACAATGAGAGGATAATGCAACAATGTTGAGAAAACACAAAAACCAAAATAATATACATAATTTAAATCCTGAAAAATTTATTATGTCTCATATGAAAATCATCAAATTCATGAAAGTAGGGCTCAAGGGTGATTTTCTTGTCATTAATTGATGCGTCTTTAAGATCAAGGCATGCTTTATCAGCATCTTCTTGATGGAGGAACTGAATAAATCCATATCCTTGATTCTTCCACAATCTATTATCAAATTTCATTGGTATGTGGCATATGATAATCTCTCCAAAACTAGAAAACACATCATGTAATTGTGAAGCTTCAATACTCTCTTCAAGTCCTTTAATGATCAGTTTACCACTTGTTGAACTCAGAAGATCTCGAGTTTTTTGATCATCCCAAATAATCTTGATTGGGATCCAATCAAGTTTAGTATAATTCACTTCTTGAATAACTCTTGAAGCAGTTTCAAATGAATCAAAGATGATTCTTGCTGAACGCATTCCACTGATGCCTTTTTTCATAATATCAACTTTTTCAATCCCAGAATATTCTCCAAAAAGGGTTCCTCTTATAAATTCTTCATTGGCGAATTTAGGAAGGTCATATATAATTAATTGACCCTTTGTTTCGCAATTCATACATAAAAAGTCTAGAATATTGATCCTTTTTTTGAATGGCTCAACAATGATTTTCTTGTCGTTAATTGACGAGTATTTAAGTTCACAGAATGCTCTATCAGCATCTTCTTGATTGAGATACTGAATAAATCCATATCCTTTACTCTTCCACAATCCATTTTCAAATCTCATTGGTATTATGCAGGCTATAACCTCTCCATATATAACTATTGTTTCATGTAATTGCGAAACTTCAATACTCTCTTCAAGTCCTTTAATGATCAGTTTACCATTGGTTGAATTCAAAAGATCTCTTGTTGCTTGATTATCCCAAATAATCTTGATTGGGATCCCACCAAGTTTAGTATAATTCATTTCTTGAAGAACTCTTGAAGCAGTTTCAAATGAATCAAATATGATTCTTGCTGAACGCATTCCACTGATGCCTTTTTTCATAATATCAACCTTTTCAATCCCAGAATATTCTCCCAAAAGGGTTCCTCTTATAAATTCTTCATTGCTGGAATTTGGAAGGTCATATATAATTAATTGATTAACACTTTCAGAAGACTTACAAATATGAAGATCATCAAATTCATGAAAGTAGGGCTCAAGGGTGATTTTCTTGTCATTAATTGATGCGTCTTTAAGATCAAGGCATACTTTATCAGCATCTTCTTGATGGAGGAAATGAATAAATCCACATCCTTGATTCTTCCACAATACATTATATATATGACATATGATAACCTCTCCAAAATTAGAAAACGCCTCATGTAATTGTGAAACTTCAATATTCTCATCAAGTCCTTTAATAATCAGTTTACCATTGGTTGAACTCAGAAGATCTCGAGTTTCTTGATTATCCCAAATAATCTTGATTGGGAATCCGTCAAATTTAGTATAATTCATTTTTTTAAGAACTCTCGAAGCAATATCATGTGAATCAAAAATGACTCTTGCTGAACACATTCCATTGATGCCTTTCTCCATAATATCAACTTTTTCAATCCCAGAATATTCTCCAAAAAGGGTTCCTCTTATAAATTCTTCATTGATGGAATTTGGAAGGTCATATATAATTAATTGATTAACATTTTCAGATGACTTACAAATATGAAGATCATCAAATTCATGAAAGTAGGGCTCAAGGGTGATTTTCTTGTCATTAATTGATGCGTCTTTAAGATCAAGGCATGCTTTATCAGCATCTTTTTGATGGAGGAACTGAATAAATCCATAACATTTACTCTCCCAAGATCCATTATCAAATTTCATTGGTATATGACATATGATAACCTCTCCAAAATTAGAAAACGCCTCATGTAATTGTGAAACTTCAATTCTCTCATCAAGTCCTTTAATAATCAGTTTACCATTGGTTGAACTCAGAAGATCTCGAGTTTCTTGATTATCCCAAATAATCTTGATTGGGAATCCGTCAAATTTAGTATAATTCATTTTTTTAAGAACTCTCGAAGCAATATCATGTGAATCAAAAATGACTCTTGCTGAACACATTCCATTGATGCCTTTCTCCATAATATCAACTTTTTCAATCCCAGAATATTCTCCAAAAAGGGTTCTTCTTATAAATTTTTCATTGATGGAATTTGGAAGGTCATATATGAACAAAGCTCTCTTTTCTTCCATAAATAATGATTCGTTGACTATTAGACAATTTTGTCTATATTTTTTGAAGGGATATTTTTAGGGATTTGCTCCACCGATGAGTAAATGGACTTTTTTCTTCCATATCCAGATTCTTTAGAATACTATAATCTCAACAATGATTTTGGACAAAAACCATGAGATGTTGTTGATTATCGTCAGTTTTGGTATGAGAATTACGGAACCAAATTTCTTTTTTATGAGAAAAGTATCTTAGAACAGTATTTATTATGCTCTCCCAGTTTATCATTAAAATAAAACAAATTTTAGGTTCGATTGGGAAATTATGTTTAGGTAGATACACGATAAATGATGATTACAACATATTCTCCCAAAACACGGAATAAATAGTTTATGGGCATTTGGCATCTATATTTTAGTTAAAAAACCAATTAAATACCAGGGTTTGCATTTGCCAATCACGATACACTACTCATTCCAGAATCAAACTAATTCATGTTATTGTTATAACTAAATCACGTCAATAAATCCCTGTTAATTGTTTTAGAAAAGACAAATTTTTTTTCATTAAAAATGGATCACTGTTACTGGAATGTTTATTTATCTATTCGTGCCCGCCGTTTATACAAAGGATTATCATTTTGGAAGCAATACAAAGTTTTTTGCAGTGTTAGAGATAAAGATAAAGAAGTAATTAAATTAGAAACTTGTTTTTCTAATAAAACCAATAAATGTTGGCCTAATTATATATGTGATACTTTATGGATGCCAGTAGAGCTCCATTCATTGTTTTTTGATGTAGAAACACGGAGCAATAATCCTAGTGAACCAAGTCAAGCTAATTCAATCGAGATAAGGGTGAACCAAACACAATTAATGCAAGAATATAGTAACTCAATAGGGGATTTTAGCCTGTTGTTCATTTGCGAGAGAAACTTTTATGCTGGAAAATGGTATAACTATGAGATTGACAAATCCATCAATCTTCAAAATTATTTTATTAAGACATTGTATGATCATCAGGTGAAATACTTATATTTTCAAGTGATAAAGATATACCAAAATGTATCATTTCCTTTATTCAGAGGAGAGATATTACATGATGCAGTTAAAATGAGATTTGTTTTGCCCAGATTCCTGGTGTCTTCTGAAGGCCAGCTGGTTGTTCAAGTATTTTTTGACCAAAATTATGAGAATGTTGTTGAAGAGCTTTATAGTAATCAAAATGAACCCAACAAAATTTACTTCACAAGAGATGACTACAAAAAGTATGAGTATCCATTTAATTATATAGACAAAATGAATATTATGATAAGTCTTATCAAAAATGGTCCTAATGAATTGAGCTTTATAGATAATGTTAATCATTGTGAAAACCAAACAGTTAAATCTTTATTAGGGAGCACAGTTAAAAATATCTCGAGTATTCCTTTCAAAACGATCTTCGATTTCGCGAAGAACTTTCGAATAAGTGAGGATGTTAAACAGCTATTTATGTTCCATTATATTGCAATATTTATCAGTCGTGAAGAACTAATACCTAATCTCCCAATAATTTCCGAAATAGTGAGTACAATTGAAGATTACCCAATTGGAATAGGTTTTTATATGGACGATCCAGCTGGTTGCCATATTGAAAGATTTTCTCATGAGCCATTCCAAAGAAACATTGTTTCATTTATTGAAAACAAAGGTGATTCTCCAACTCTTGTGTGCAGTAATATATATAAGATTTATAATGAGTGGATCGCTTTATTAAAGACATAATTAATCATTCCGGTAGTGTTTTATTCCAAACAGCCATTACTAGTTCATAGTTTTTCAACATTGGCTGTTATTAATTTAACATTTGATTTGATGAAAAAAACCATAAATGTGTTTCGGATTATTGCAAGATTCACATAATGGAACAATATACCAATCCTTATTGCACCTTTTATCAACAATTTTTACATGAGCTCCATGCTTACATTCATTGGAACATCCTGATCGAGCACACCAAATCCTCATTGAGTGAGATTTTTTATACCAATAATCAAGCCAGCTTAAATATCCTAGTGGACGAGTATTTTTAGATGTTCGTTTTAAGTTCTTCACTTTATAATTTATTGTTTTTTCAAATATATAAACTATTTAAATATTGAGAATAATAATCGTTGAAATAAAAATCTCTGAAATCTACTTTCTGAATAATAATCGTTAAGGCATTTTAATGAAAAACAACCCAAAATTATCCAAGAAAATCCCTGTTAAAAGCGCTAAACAACCGAATCCGCCACAAAAAATAATAGTTCCAGATGATTCCAACGATGAAATTCCAATAAAACCGCCACCTGTGTTTATATCTGATATTGATTCACAGGCGGATGATTATGCTCAGTCTACATCAAGTCTCATCGAGGATAGCATACCAAACGAAAATAGCATCAGGTATACCTCTGTTTTTGTGAAAGAGGACTATTCAACATCATCTGAAGGCTTTGAAAACGAGGTTTCTCAATTAAATGCAAATGAAGAAGAATTTTTAGAAGAAGAAGCCGCTAAAATTGAATACATGAATGGTTATCTCTCATCACTGATAAGATCCAGGCAAGAGTATTATGAACAGCTTGAGTCATCAAATAATGAATTAAGATCCCTTAATGAAGAACTTAATCGCCATATTAAAGGGGGAGAGATGTCAGATTCTATTTCATTTATTAATAAGGGTCTTAATAATCAAATTAGGGGAGTTGAATCACAAATTAAGAAATCTCAGACGAGCATTGAGTTTTTGAGAAAGCAACTTAATGAATCAAGCGACAACCAGGAGTTTTCTCAGTGGGAAATGCTCTTTAATCAATTTGAGATAAAAGAGAACCAAAAATTGATACAGGAGCAAATGAAAACAATTGAAATTCTTAAAAAAGATGTTGAGAAAAACCATATCTCAAGTACTAATCCAAGCGGATTGGAAAAAATTGCACAGGATTTATTGGAAGTAGAAAATGCACCTCAATGTATCTTTCCAGATCTAATCGACAGATGTGTTTTTGATAACAATTATGAACGAATTATGCAAAAGCAAAATATAGATGACCCAAATATCTCCGAAAAGGTTGCAAAATTACTCGAAAAAGAAACAGAATGGAATTCGGTTAAAAATAACATGCTGCAGATGTATCAAATTGGAAGGACCAGCCAAAAGAATTGCGTTGAGTCAATTATTGAAAGAGAAAGGATTAAGTCTAGTTATAAAAACATCCAGTCGAATTACGCTGATCAAATATCTCGTAATCTATATGAAAAATGTCGAAATGAGTTTGTATTGAAGCAAATGTGTGATTGGTTTTGTAATTCATTAAATATACCTCAAAATAAGTATTCAGTTACCGAAATTTTAGAAATCGCCGAGAAAATGATCAAAAAAAGAATGACAAAATAAAAATTGTTAAATGTCTGATGAGATAAAATGTTTATTTTTGGGTATCTTCTTCTTCATAATAGTCTTCTTCAACTTCTTCTTGAGGAGGAGTAGGCACAGGAGGTTTTTTATTCTTTGGTTGCTTGACAGGCTTGGTTTCTGCTTTTTCAATTGGTTCTGGGGGTGATTCTGGCTTTTCTTTTCCTTTGTCTTCATTCACTAGCATTTCGGTCTGTTCTTTCATCTTATTGTAACAAGCATTGGTATTTGATACAAATTCTTCAATAACTAGTTTCTCATTGATTATCTCAAATGGGGCATTGTTAAATTCTTCTTTCTTAATTAATTGTGAAACATTGTCTTCGTTTGATGGGATTGCTGGTTCATTTTCTAGTACAATTTCTTCCATGGTGTTATATCTTATTGCATTCATTTTTTCAGTAATTCCGAGATTCTTTGCAATTTCCATGATTTCAGACTCAATTGAGATTAACATTGCTTCAGCATTGTTAGGAATAAGAGAATTAGATAAATCAATTCCAGAATCCTTACACCAGTTATCCCTTTCATTAAGTTGACTAAACCTATTTTGAAGATTATTCTCATTGGAGAAATACATGTTGTTAATTTTTTGTGTTGAATTCATAATTTCTCCATTTTTTTGTGATAAACCATCAAGGATTCTAGAATTCTCAGTGATTATAGACTGCAATTTTGCGCCAAATTCAGATTTCATCTTGTTAATTCCTCGATCAAGTAGTTCCGCAGACTCGACCTCATAATTACCCTGAATTTTTTCAAGTTCTTGAAACATGAATTTGGGATCGCGGGGCTTTTTATCATAAAGAGCTTTGAAATTACTTTCATAGGTTGAAAGGGTACCAAAACCCTGATTTAATTCTGTTTGGTATGCTCTAAGATCATCAAACAAACCAGCTTTCATCCAGTTCATCGAATTATTGTTGCAGCTCTCAATCAAGTATGTTTTTTGCTCAATTTCATTCATTTTCTCTAAAATCTCTTGCTCCAGTTTGTAAATCTCATTATTATATGTTGATTCAAATTCTCCCATAGCTTCTTGTGGTCTTCTATTTCCATAATCTTCAATCCAGTTACCAATCGAAGTAATAGATTGCTTAAGACGAGCAAATTTGGTAAAAACATGGCTTAATATCTCATAGTAATTTTTGAGTTGTTGAAGCTTGGCTTCATTTAGTGTATGTGTCTTTTCCAATGATACAGACTTTTGTAAGAACTCTTTGCTATTCTTCGAAAACTCATCTTTAAGCTTCAAAAAGTTATCATGAAGCTGCTCTTTAAGCCTGCTAATTATGCTGGAATGGAATTGTGTCAGAGAATCCTTCAAAGTGCTCATCCTATCTACCTTTTCTTTCACTTTATTATCAACATCAATAACTTTCGTGGTGGTAATTGCAGCGATCCCTTTTTCAAGCTGGTTCTTCAAAGTCTCGGCCTTTGCTTGTATTCCAATAATTTTTTCGTTGTTGGCATTCTCAATATCCTGAATAACTCTAGATAATTGATCCTTAATAAAACTAAACTGATGTTGGCTGCGTTTTATTTTGGGATCCTGCTCCAAAGACACCATTAGGATTTTTGAGTTGAGACCCCTTATCTGCGAGCTAAGAGTAATCTCTGATTTCTGCAAAGCTGATCTCGTATCAGTCAAAACCTTAGAGATTTCAAAAGAAACATCCCTGGATGCTATCGGTGTCGAACCACTATCTGATCGAGATGGCCGAAGAGGAGGCAAGCAACTATCTGGCTCATATCCGCGTGTCGAACTTACTTTCATTTTTTTTATTAATTAATACGTTATTATTGAGCACGTTCGTAAACTCATTTTTATCTCAAATTGATAGATAACGATTATTCTTGTTTAACCATTAACATCGTGAATGACGATTATTCGAGAAATTCAGATAAGCCCTTTTTATAGATTTTATTTCAAGCTCTGCCATTTTTCAAAAGATATTCAGAAATAATTGAAAACTCACATTGATTTCAACCCTGACAGTTTTGAAACTATATTATTCTTGATAGAAGTTTCATTGGAATGGAAAGTTACGATGAATTCCTTTCTAGTATTTTGGAGAGTGCTCGATCCGACGAGGGAACATGGTCTTTGCGTATATATCAGTTAATACTAAAAACGGTGTTTAAGTATAAAGAAGATCAGGTATTTTTATTCATGGATAAAATTGTTGATGAAATGTGTATGGAAAACACTGGTTCTTTAACTAGGTTTAAGTTGGCTCAGCTTTGTTCATTTTTAACTTCTGAGCGTGTTTTTCATGCATACGAAGGATTATCTAGGAGAAAGAACATGATAGAGGATATGTGCAAGAAATACAAAGATGATCCATTTGGGAAAGAAACCCAGACAATTTTTGTGCGAATATTTTCTAGCAATTCGATTAAGAGGGGATCTCATTCAGCCTCCACAATCAATTCTTTAAGGTTTCCTATTAAATGCGAATCTAGGAACCCGGTTTCTTTTACCCCATCACCAACAATCAAAACTTATTCATTCAAATAATTCACCATTATGTTATATAAATACCATATTTATCTCTTGTTTTGCTGTAATCCGAAAGAAAGGTCATTTTAATATGAAGGTGTTTGTGATGATGGATGAGATCTGTCAAGGGTTTCTTATTCATGAAAACCTCACTGTTTTCGATTTATTGCAAAAATTCATTAGCGTAATATCGAATCAAATGGGAAAAATTGATTTTAACCAGTATTCAGTGTATTTTGAAGATTGCGATAATTATCACAGAAATACAGGACCAATAGTAATAGAGGATTTACAAAAATCTCTGAATTCTTTTAATTCGGCCCATTTTAATATATTTTTCGAAAAATCAAAGCCAATTTATTATTATTTCTCAGATGAACCAATTGTTAAGGAAAGTAATTCTTTTGATGAGTTTTTGCAGAACGGAATACTTCAATATGATTTGAAGAATTACCAAGAGTCAATGGTTTTCTTTAATAAAGCAAGAGTTGTTAATCCAAGCGCAAGAGAACCAATTATATATCATATCAAGATTTTGATGAAAACAAGGAGATATAACACAGCTAACTCACTAATCAATACATATTATGCTCATTTTGCTGGTGATTTTGAGTTTCTTATGTTGAATGCCAAAACACAAAGATGCCTTGGGCATTATGATGATTCTGTGGCCTCCTATAGGAGGATCTTGATGACGATTGAAAAAAATGATTCTAATGTTAATATGATCAATACCTACATTGCAAAAAATTTGTTTAACCAAGGGAATTTTGATCAAGCTTATTCTTTAATTGAATCAATTGTATCCTCAGACCCGTCAAGCATTAAAGCAACCACACTAATAAGCAAAATATTGTTTAAACAAGGGAGATTTGTTGAAGGTTTGAATTTTATAATTCGAAACTTCTCTTTTGATCCATACCACAAAAAGAGTTATTCTTTTTTGGGACAAAATATTAGAACTAAGCTTCAATCAGATTTGCTGTTATCAGAATTGGGAGATTCTTCAAAAAACTCAGATGTACTGTATTTTGTAGCTCATAGTATGTACACATTTGGTAATTGCGAAATGGCAAATGATTTTCTTAAGAGGTCAATAACCATTAATCCCAATTGTTTTTCTTATTATCTTATTTTCCTGAAGAACAAACTAGCTTTATTCTCTGATTATGAAGAGATCAAATCATTTATATTGTCAACGATTTCAAAGCTATCATCAACTGTATCTGATTTAGTTAAAGGTATCGATTTCAGCTCTGAGAAAAACTCTGATATTTCTTCAAATATGAATCAATCAGGCGTCTTTTCTTTTGGACAAGGCAAACCCTCATTCTCAATGAATGAACTTGACCAGATTGGATTTGTTTTACAATTAGTACCATATTTTTTTACTCATGGAAAGATTAGTATTGCTGAGGTTTTATGTAATAATGTACAAAAAATGATTGGGGGATTTGATATGGGAAGAACATTAGTAAGCCAAGATATTCGTACATTTACTCTTGTTTCTTCACTTATTAATGGAGTGAAACCAATAGAAACAAACAGTAAGAGAATTTTCCTTATAGGTGACGACCAAACATTGGTTATGGCATGGAAATCAATTGAAATCAATAATTCTAAATATCAGTTAATCCCAATGTTTATCGATAAAATATCCCTTGATCTACTATCAAGTAGCACAGGATCACCGCAAAAAACAGCTTTTTGGAAAGCAATATCTCATGTACCAGATGATTCTTATCTCATTTTATGTATTGGATCTCTTGATTCTCAAACAAAATATCATCCAAATCTTCACTTCAGTGATGTAGAATCTCATACAGAAGCCTTTAAGATATGCATTGAGTTCTATTCGAAGATCCTGGAAAAAATTTGTTCAGAAAGAAAAATCAAAATTATGATACATCCTGTTTATACTGGAAGTATTCCATTGTTTTCTCTATTTAATTACATAATGTCATCAAGAATTCTTGAAATGAAAGAGTATCCAGATTCATTAACATTATTGTATTCGAATGAGTATCAAAGTCAATCCAATGATGATATTGTCGGCGCTAATCCCAAATACCTTGATGGATATCCTTATTCTCAACAATACTTCGACAACATTTTTAATAATTTGAGCAAGATAATCCATCTGTATTCATCAAAAAGCCACGAATCAGTCAACTCGGAATGTCAAGATTGAATTATAATGATTGGTGTGTTCTGTTTCTCCATATTTTTCCAAATCTGAGAAAGTATCATAAGTGTTTTGACTGGTTACAATACATATTTCATTTGTTTTTTCATTAAATGTTATTGTTTGTGGTGGAAGAAGACCTGTTTTAAAACTCTTTAATACCATTTGCTGCCTCACATCCCAAACATTAACAATACCATCAGTTCCGCCAGTAAATACTAAATCTTTGTAAGAATTCACTGAAGTTATTATTCCTTTATGGCCAATTAGATTCATGGATGAACTAGAGTAGCGAATATCCCACAACCTTGCTGTTTGGTCTTGGGATCCCGAAATAAAACAATTTTCATCAAATGATCCTAAGGATGTTACACCACCACTATGGCCCATTGGTCGAGATACTATAGAACCATTTTGAGATAATACATGTGGAACATAGTGCTCAGTTGAAGCAAAAACTATTACATCAGATACTGAAGTTATTGAAGAAATGCCTGAAAGAAGTGTAGATACTCCTCTAGTAAAATGAAGGGAATCTGATGCTTCATGTAAATCTTCAGGCGACCAACAAATAATGGTTGAGCCTGATGCAAAATACAAGAAATCATTGTGAAACATCATTACAGAATTCTGAGATCTGAATGACCCTATAGTCAATGAATGAATAAAAGAGTTATCATTCAATGAAAATGAATTAATGCTACAAAATGAATGAATCCATATTAGATTTTGAGCTTTATCATAAGCTATTGACGAAACAGGGTAAGAAAAACGCATTGGTGAGACTTTGTTATCTAACCATAAGGCAGATGTACCATTTGCAAATACTATTGCTGCTGGGGTGGATCCATCAACACTGCAACTTGTTTCTATTAGATCAAACTCTGAATGATTCAAAGGTTCATAGAAATATGGGAAATCTTGCGGAATTACTATTGAAGATGATCTATTAATTGAAAAATTCAAATAATCTGTTTGTGATTTGTAGTTATTAACAATCGCATCGGATATTCTTTGGATTGATTGATTCGTTTTCTCACTTGAATATAGATCTTGAGATAAACACTGTTTTTCATAAGACAGTTGATATGCAATGGTATTTTCTTTAGCTTTATGGTTTTTAGAAACAGAAATCATATTATTTCCAAATGAATTCGTTCTTTTCCCCAATTTATCAATTTGTGTTTGATTATGCTCCAAACTCGGAACCAAGCACATCATAGATATAGATCTATTAGGAGATATCCTTTTTATAGTAATTCCTGGGAATTGAGGAGGCGATGTTTGTTGTTCAATTTCATTGGTACTATTCGAACCCATTGTTCCAAAAGCAATCCTTTTATTATTATTAAACCATAATCTAACATTTCGCGAATTCCAATGAGTATTTGATGTCGATAATTTGCTAACGACTTCTTGAACAACCTGAGATCGCTTATCAGACCTTTCAGGGTGCGAAAAATATATTTTCACATAATGAGAAAGAACAGAGATCTCTCCTTCATTCGGGAAATAGCGACCATCTCTTGATTCATCTTCAGGATTTACCGACATTTTGTGGTCCATCCCCAGAGCAGATTAATGCTAAGACCTAAATCAACTTTTATTATACCAAAATAACTCCTCTTAGAATCTTGGATAAGGTTTTGATCTCAGGAATGTTTGCTTTTTGTTGAACTTCTGGTAAATCAATAAGGTATCTCAGCTTTATGAGTGTTTGAATAATCCTATTTGTCCCGATTTGGATATGACGAATAACATTAAGAGGACCAAATAAAACTGATATTTCATCTGGACTAATACCACTTTTCAAATCTGAAAATATTTCATTTAGGTATGTAGCATGGAACTCGACATAGTCAAGGATGGGTTTCATTGTGTAATCGGATTCTTCTTGAGAAGTCCTGGACTTGAGTGCATTTTCTAACAGTTTTATTACCACATCTTCATTAGATTTAACTCCATCTCGTAAAACTTGTTGAATAAAAGAGTCGGAACAAATCTCTTTTTGAGCATTGTTGCTCAACCAATCGAATGATATACTCAAGGCTTCAAGTGATTCTGTAGCAGCCTCAAGGATGGTGTCTTTGGCGAAATTTGGATCAGTCGCCAAACAAAACCTGGTTAACAGAGCCCAATCGTTGTTCTTTTGATATTGAGCCAAAAAGTCTGTTATTTGTGGTTGATGCTTCTCGGTAAGGTATTCCCATATTAATACTCGAGATTTTTCACTAATGTTTGGAATGTTAAGTATTATTGCGAGTTTCAAATAATCAGGTTGTTCACTTCCATCATCAATCATAAATGAATACTCAATTATATCATCATTCGATAAAAATTGTCTTGAAGAAATGGATGTCGGTAAATACTTTAGAACTGATCTTTTAATCTGAAGTGCTTTTAAGAAAATCAGCAAAGAGGAAAAATTCAAACTTGCTAAAATCAAGAAATCGGTGCTGTCAAGGATATCAATAACAGCAGTTGGATTTGCACGACACATTCTAATGATTTGTTTTGCTATTACTTCAAATCTATAAGTGGCAAATTGCTTTGTTGGAAATGCATACAATCTGATGAATCCTTTAATGAAATCAATGGTAAATAGTTCATCTGAAAATGATGGCATAATAAGTTCAATAAATTCAACAATTCTGGAAAACAATCCCATATGTATGGTTTCTGGAAAAGGAAGTAATGAAATTAGTACATTTTGATCAATTTGTACACCATTATTTACACAAACGTTTAATGCATGCTTAATATGTAAATCAAATATTTGGGTACTTCCACAAAGTGAGTGAATAATCTTTGAAAGTGGGCTCACATTAGCATGGGTAATACGGGCCATATATCCGATCAATTCAATGAACTGGATACCAATATATGTATTGAAAGACAGAATAGATGATGAAGTTTGGGATTTTTGGGATATCTTTTTAATCAACTGGTCAATATTATTAATTAAAAATTCTAATAGTGAATTAGCATTTTGAACCATGGTAATATCATCTTCTTTAACTGCTTTAAGTAAACTATCAGGATTACTCTTAAATAGAGAATGTTTTGGTAGAGCTAAAAGATTTGAAAAGCTTTGATGTGGAACTATTAATGAAACAGCATGCATAACAGAGAGCCTAACATCAATGTTATCATCTGTTATACACTCAAAGAACCATTGATCAAGATTGTTAATAAATAAAGAAGTTTGTTGAGTAATTGCCATAAAGTTAATGATTAGATGAATAAAATCAAAACTAGAAACACTCTTTCCTTCAACTAAAAATGGGATTTTCCGAATAATGGAAAATGATTGCTTTTCAAAATACCAAAACAAAACAGAACAAACCCTAAAATAGTTCAAATGAACAAAGTTCTTTTCAACAAAACCATGCAATGTAGAATACATTAATTGCTGATTGGGATATTTCTTTAACAAGGATGAAATCGAGCTGGCAGAGGTGTATGATGCAATTACTTGTTTAAAGAAATCATGAGTGATCATTAAATCTATAAAATCTTGTGATAGTTCAAGCAGAGAAAAGCTCTCGAATATAGGGGTAAAATTATGGCTGGAATAAAAATATTCTGGTCGAATTTTTGAATGTTCAGATAAGTACTTAGGTGCAGAAACACATAAATACTTGATTATTTCGGGGAATAAAATCTGAATAGCATGTTCATGAGTGTCGGGTCTGTTTGTTATTATCCATTTAATAACTTCAAATAGTTGAGATGATGATTGATAAAACTCAATTAAATTGTGAGTAACCTCAAACAAAGATTTGATTTTTTCAGAAGGTATCAAAAATGGATCAAATGACATTATGATCTCTTTGGTTTTTGTTCTATAAATATCATCGGGGCACCGTACTATGGCATTTTCCCAGTTAATATTTAGTGAAAGTAATGATGAAGCAAGTTCTTTTGATTCTTTAATCTTCAACATCAATGGGTTAGCAATTTCATATGCACTTTTAGTAAAGGATGTATATAAGAGTGAATCGAAAAAGTAGCGGTACGATAATGCAATATAGTTATGGTCAAACATTGAAGAAAACTCTCTCATCATTTCAAAATATCCATTTGAGCAGAATAATAAATACTCATCATTCAACCTATTATCTTTATCAATCTCATCACATATAAAGTGTGGGATTTCAGGTTTTGTGTCATTATACTCATCATTAAGTCCTTCCATATCATAAAACAATAGATAACCAGAATTACCATCAGATTTCCCAATTGCAGCATTCATAACATCTGATTCTTTAATTTCTTTTACCACAGAGTCGTTGAAACAAACCCACCTATTACTAGAATTCCTCTCTTTTACAAATGATACATAATGGCCACATTGTGCGCTACCATAATGCATTACTATACCTCTTAAATGATATTTAGTGCATGACTCAACATGGATTGTATAATCTTTCAAGTCTATTGATAATGGAATGTAAAACAAAGAATTAATCTTTTGCCTCTGCCAAGTTTGGTAATCATACTCAAATCTTCCGAGTTGAATAATAAGATATTTGGGCAATAGACTAATTCTACCATATTTTTTAGCATCTATCTTCTTTTGAAGAGATTCGGCTTTATATTGATTTGCGCCAGTAAAATAATCTGGTAACATAAACTTTGAAAATGAATCAGACATACTATTAGTATCCTTAACAGACAAATTAAAAGTAAGCCATTGTTCATTACTCTCAGATTGATAGGATTCATTGATTCCTTCTATGATGAAAGTAGATTTTCCTTTAAACAGACTTGAAACGAACTCGACTCCCAATCCTTTTTCTAATTTGTCAATTAACATTTGGGCAAATTCACAAGCATCTTGCTGAACCCTTGGGTTCATTGGCTCGCCATCCCATCCCATCCATTTTTTAACAAGTCCTTCTGTTGTAACCGCATGTCTTCTTGATAAAGAAAGCTTGGAAAATAACCTTGATAACTCAATCATAAATTCATCATCTCCGCTATAAGATATAATCCTATTTCTAAGAATTGGAATCATATAAAACTGCTGAAGTATCGAATCCAAAAAACATGTGGCCCCTAAATTTAGCAATCCTACATACCCAGTTTTGGAAACTCTACTTGTATCACCCGGAACCCTCCATTCTTTAAATTGTTGATGAGAATCATGTAATGACTCAATATGTTTATATAAAGAATAGCTCTTAATTGCAGAAAAGCACTGAGCGGCCGAAATAAAAGCTTCTTTGGATGTTGAAGGAGATTCTTTGCGTAGAAACATATCAATTAATTTCTTTTCTATTGAATCCAACTGATCATTTAGATATCCCAACGATATCAGCTTTTCCAAAATCCGAAGTAAATATGGTAAAAACTCACTATCTTCAGTAAAAATTAAATACAATATTTTTTCGTTGAGCTTTGGGTCGTTTTTGGAAATAAACTTAGCCATTGTAGATAAAAATTGTTCATTTAAGGGAGAATGTTCAATACTAGCCACAAAATAATCTTGGTTGATTTCGGGAATCTTACTAACTAGTGATTCAAAAAAGGCTCTTACATGAATCATATTGGATAATAAGAAAACTCTGATATAAAACTGGAATGAGCTAGAAATATTAATAGCAAACCCAGGTTTATCAGCAATTTCAGATAGGAAGCTAATGCATAGTGTATACATTTCTTTTGTTTCAGGCATTGTTAGATTGGTCATTAGAGGCAAAACAGAGTCAAATGCATGTTGAGAATATGACAATTTCAGATCTTCTGGCAACCAAACTTTTAAGAAATTGATTATCTTCTTAGACATTATCCCTTTAACATCATTTTTAATTGTATCAAAAAGAAACTTAAACCCACCGGTGGCTTCAAATGGTATCACCATTTCGTTCGAAAACAAATTCTCCAATACCTCAAAACAATATATATATAACAATGGATATTGATCTGGTAAAAGCTCTGAATAATTGAACGTAGATCGTTTCATTATTTGGTGAACTTTGAACTGAGCATTTTTATCAGAAGGTAAATAATCAAGGATTTTCTTCGCTTCAAGTAATCCTTCTTTGAGATAATCGACAATAATATGTAAAATTGGAGATTGGGATAATAAGACTGAAGGAATCGTTGCTCTTAAAACTCTGGGTGTAATACCATCTTTAGAATCCAATGGAACAATACTAAGTAACAAAGATTTTTCTCCGAAAGCCAAAACCGAAAGAACTGTGTCTCCAGGATACTCATGCCCATTTTTTTTGACCTTGAACATATTTGAAGGTATACGAGTAAAGCGTTGTATCCTGTCTTTAAGCGCATTTATGGTCATCGATAGAGGAAGTCTATGTTTCAATACAGAAGGTATAAGGGAACCACTGATTTCAACATCAATAATGTCCTTATCAAAATCCATTGAGTGTCTTTTAATATTGTAAAAACTGATATCAATAGCATTCTCGATTGTATAGATAAATTCTTTTAACAATATTAGCAAACATTCCTTTTCTTTTGTTTGATTGAAAACTTGATTCCATTTCAATAAGAAAGTATTAATCATCTTATAGTCATCCAATAATGATGGATCATTTGACGAATAAACTTTGCATATAAACTTGCAAAAATCCTGGTGGCTAGGAGATGAAAATGAACATAAATGCCACAACAAATCCTCTTTAATCATTGGCAAATGAGTGATAGATGCTTTGTACTTGTTAATTTTTGAATAAAAATCTCTAAAGAAACTAGAAACTCTTTCAGAGATAAATTCTGGAGAAAGAGATAAAATGCATTTCTCAATATAGTCTTCATTAATAAGCTCACTTTCGACCAAAGATATCAAGAAATCAAGAACATATTCATCATTTTGATACTCTTTAAATAGTTTTTCGACAAACTCATCATCAATATGATAATCATTCAAAAACGATACTGAATATAAAAAGCCATATATAGATTGTGGAGAAGATATTTGGTGCGTAACAATCAAATCTGTTCCAGCACGATAAAATATTTGTATATATTTCAATGGCATTTTGACAGATGATGCAGATTCGCCAAAAAGAAGGAATGTCTTCTCGGTAATAGGATTGTTTAAGATTCTTTCAAGGATTTCTACTAAAGAGTCTGTGTTCATATGGTGATGAATAAACCTGGATAAAGCAACATATGCGTCTTCATTTCCTTTTTCTATTGCGCCATCCCATATAACTCCACGAATTTTCATAAAACTGTCAACAAACTCCGGTCTTTTTCCAACTTCATTGCCCAGATTTCCAATAAAACCATACCATTGTTGATTTCTTTCTTTTGGAGATAGAATTAATTCTAAAAATGGATCAATATAGCCTTTACCAATTGTAGATGACACTAAGGCAAAAATCTTATAGAACTTTGGGATTTCAGTTGAATGCTGAACAGAATGCAATGACCAAAGGGATTTGATGGCGGAAAATGGACAAAAATCATTGTTGCAAAGCAATCTCAGAGAATTTCCAATTAAATCCATAAACTCTTCATGTAAAACAGTTCCATCAAATATTTTAGAATTTGTTTCTTCAGAAAACCAATCCAAAGCACTTGGATAAAACTCCTTTTTCCCTAACAAGTCATAAACAGTCTTAAACCCTTGCAATTGTTTTTGAAAAACTTCTGAGAAAATTAGTTTTGAAGATATTTGCAGCCATTGATCAACAAAGAGCCGATCTTGAGAGCTCTGTGCTCTTGCATTGGATTCCAAAGCAGAATATATATTGCTCAATACATCAGATGGTATATCCCTGATATTACCTTTCAAAAGTTCAATTATACATGAAGAAACTATACTAGACATCTTCCAAAAATCATAAGCATCATAGAAAGTCGAGCACCTGATTATTGAGAAAAGAAGCTTATTCAAAACCCTAATGTCTTTAATACCTTCATGAATGTAGGAAAATGCATATTCAAAAAAGTTATTGCACGCAGTGTACTTGCATATCTTCGCCAAACTGAAACTATTAGAGGTAGCTACTAAACTGGAATGTGTATTCTGAATTACGGACTCAATCAGGCACAGTACATCATAGTCATGTATTTTTACACCATAAATACCCAGCTTAATAACAACTAGACAAAAGCGCTTCAAAATCTTGCAATCACCCTTATTCATATGAGAAAGGAGAAAAACTTTTTTAATAAAATCTTTTTCAATCCTTTGACAAAATTCATTCAGTTTTACATTCACACCTTCTGGGAATTTTCCTGTACCCACTATAGAATCAACCAATCTTTCAAAATCTGGAATAAATAAAGCAAAATCTTCGGGAGTATCAATCGATGCAGAATAAACCATCATCCAAGTATCAAAATCCTCCTCAGGTGATATCATTAAAAAAATGGCACTTTTACAAAAATTTTATTTTTTGATGAGAATATTTCTTAAAAAATTTGTCTGTGTGAGATATCAAGATACATATGATACATCTATTAGATCATACATTTAGTATTTAGGGTATCAATATCAAACGATCCGATAAAGAGAAATTTGATTAAACCATTTTCCCGATTTGATAGAGGACTTATGTCAATATTGCTGATTTGATATATTTCTCATTTCGTGATAGTTTCGCAGGTTTGCGGATTGGTTTTAGAACAAGTTTCTTGAAAGGAACTGATTGTCTGAATTCGAGGTATTTCTCACGAGTCCTGGGGGTAGATAAAGCCATAGGTGCATGGGATGCTCTAGTATCTTCATCGAGTGGGGATTCATTGTGCTCTGGGAAAAATCCCCTTTCTTTATCATATTCAAGTTTTGAAATGCGGGCATATATCTTTTCGATGTCTTTTTTCAGTTTTTCTTTTAATGCTATTTCTTCATTCTCATGATGTACAGAACATGATTGCTTTTCATTTATGTGCCTTTTGAAGAGGGATTGTTTTTGGATTTCACAATCCCTCTGGGCAAAGTTTTGTGCTCTCTTTGTTTCTATTTCTTCTAACTTTTCTGCTTCTTTCCGGAAATAAACTGCTTGATTATATTGCTTTTGCAAAATCATTGACTTTTCCTTGTCTCGGAGAACCTGAAGCTCAATTGATGGCTTTGAATACTTCCTAAGTTTTTCTTCACTACTCCACATGATATTAAACTCTTCGATTTCATTCTTTTGTCTTTCGATAAGCTTTTCATATTCTTCAAGAGACTTTATTTTCAAGTTCTCCATATCAGATCGGAACTGATTCCTCATTGTGTCAATTCTTCTATTAAGTTCTGTCATTTCAGTATTTATTTTTGATATCTGCGCGCTTTGTGTGAATTCTCTCATGGAATCAAGGCAAGCTTTGGAAAACTGATGTGAATACTCATGAAATTTTGAAGCTTCCTCATAATTTCCATATAGGGTATAATTTATAACTTGCCTTTTAAGATATTGAGCCACAAGTGGTCTTTCAACAAATGAAGGAAGAATGTTATGTCGAATAAAATTCTGGACGCATTCTATACATCGAGGAGAATTGTGGGTACAATAAAACCAAGACGAACTAGATGATGGAACAATTTGAAACGAATCATTCGAAGTCATATTAGGGAATTTTGGTGTTTTAGATGATTTTTTCTTCATATTCGTTTTTATTAAAAACCAGATTTTAACAGGGTTTTATAAGCTAGCATATGGGTTCAGAATCGCCCCAGGGGTTTCTATTGGAGATGGCTGTTGAGGAGAAAAAACAGTTTGTGGGAATGTTGTTCTAAATTTCTGCATCTCAGTGAATAGCTGAATCATATATTGAGATAGAATACCAACAAGGCTCCTGAATGGTTTTTCAAGAATCTCAGGCCTTTGAACATTCAGTTTGGAAATACTAGAGATGAAATCCTCATTAAACTCTTCGTACTTGGCTTTTGTTTTCCTCATTTCAGATTCAAGTTCGGCTACTTTTTGAGGAAGCTCTTGCTTATCGACTGATAGCTGAAGTTTAGCTTTAGTATTGTCATATTCTTTTCTTGCCTTTTTCCTCTTATCTTTCACTCCTTGAAGCCTAACAACTTCTTTTTGGAATATTGCCAAAGGTGCAATAACATTCGGATCAATCCTGGGCTTCAAGAAATTAGTAGTGAGATTATCAAATTGCTTGGCAACAGCTTCAACAGTCATTCCTTGGAGTTTAGTCTCTCTTGGTGCATCAGAAAACCATGAAGAGACATCTTCTCCTAACTTAACACAAGAGCGAGATAGCTGCTGTATTTGGGTCTGCATTTGAATCAATGATCCAATTATGTGCTCAGTATCAACAGAAAGCGTCTTAAAGGATTCTTTCGCTTCTGTATATCTCGGATCAATGGTTTTAACAACTTTAGGAATGCCAACTGCTGATGCTGCCTTATCATATATACTACCTAACCAGGACATATTATCGTATGTCACTTTTCGAACTTATAAACCTGAATCCTTATTATTGGACTTATTCATGAGACATATTTGAAGATTCTCAAGAGATAATTATGTTAGAATCCTAAAAAAATTCAAAAAAATTGGGATATTTCAAATTTTTAAAAGTGCCATTCTGTAAAGAAACATCCATTGCCATTATGATCCAATGGATCCCATTTATTGAATCAGTATTAATATAACTAATTCTCTTCGAATAAGAGTCAAATTATCCAGTGAAAATAGATTAAATGATAATATTTTTTAAAATATTATTTAGATTCGCCACAAATGTCAGATTTGATTTTTTAATCTTCAACTACCTGAAAAGAAATTGTGGTCAATCTATATTTAATTCAAAATATCTTATTAAATTATCATTTCAATTATTATGTTTTCACTAATAAAGTTATCTCAACAATTCATATCTCCGAAACAAAAGTTTATCACATAGCGGGAAAGGGAACCCCCATTGCACTTTTCCTTCTCTTCAAATTCTACAACCCAAATAACAATCCTCAAAAAACTAGTGTTTACTGAAAATGTCTTTGTTTTCCTCATTTATCAGATTTGATTCCTATGATTTCTGTCTTGAATTCACAAGAATATGGCCCAAATTGCTTGATATTATTTGAAAATTCGAGATAAAGCGAAGAAAAAAGAATCCAAATCTTTTTAAGATAGGTCTTGTCAAATTCGAGTATGATCGTATCATCAATATCAAGCGAATATGAGACGTTTTCGTTATTTTTGCTCACAAGTAGTATCTTTACCGTATGAAGTGGTTTCTGTCAGCGATGAGCACTTTGAAGGAACCCTCTCTTTGTTTTTGGATTGCTTAGATGGAATGAAAACACTATCTCTAGATAATACGTTTTTAAAATGTCATTTTCATCAGATGGGTGAGAAGATTTCATTTGAGAGATTTCTTTTTGGAGAAGGAAATAAATGATATTGAGTTTTGTGTCGATCGAATTGTTATATTGCCAAAGATTCGGCCTCATCAACTTAAAAAAGCTGTGATGATAGCTGTTGAGTATTGTCAGATCACTGATTTCAGGCAAAAACTATTAGAAAAATCTTATGCTCAGTTTTGACATATCGATTGTACAAGAGAAATATTTTGGTGTTTGAAGAAATTGAACCATTTTTGATCTTCTATCTTTTTCTGGATTTTTAGTCTCAATCGAATGCTTAAAACATCTGTTAATGAAAGGATTTGAGATATAAATGGTAGTGTATTATCAATGGTTGTATGTGGTGGTTGTTTTGATCTTTACCATTTATGTAAAGGATATCAATTAGAGACACATAACCTTTGTTAAGTTACATGATTGAAAACGGAGCTGATCTAAATGCAAAAGTTGAAAATGTTGGTTTTTTATAATTAATTGGACTCTTCTTCATTATGCTGCTCAAAATGGACTTCTTAGTGTTGTTGAATATCTAGTTAATCAAAAAAGCTGATATAAATGCAAAGGATGAAAATGGAAAAACACAATTGGTATTAACGAGGGAAATGCTAATTTTTAATTTCGTTGATAATAATCTAAGGAAATCAACAGTTGTTGAATTCCTCAAGAGTAAATGAGTTGTATCAAGAAGAAGATCGCTTTGAGGAAGAAAGTTTTGAAGTAGAGGATTAAAAACCACATTCTTTAGATTTTTTGAATAAGTGATCAAACATTGGTTTTGAAGTGTACATTAATGAAAAAAATTATAGATGTTATGAGGAAAACAATTATCTCTGTTTGATGAATATGTGAGAGCGGGAATTGAGAATGAATAATTAGTATTTGTATTGTTTTTAGAATATATTCTTTTTATCTCAGCAATGATTTGCTCTCGAAATTCCGGCATTCAATAGGAATTAAAGATTTGATTTGCCAGAATTCTTACTAAAAAACAATTTTTTCAAAGTTAAGAGAACTCGTTTCTTGTATTATATACGAGTTTTCTTTTTTGAACCAGTTTAGTACTCAATTTTCAAATTAATAGACATTTATATAATAAAGACGCATTTTTTTCAAAGCTCGAGCATTTTTTTCCAAGGTTACCTTACAAATATTTTATAAGCATTTATCAAAGACAGTTGACAATATAATAATTTGCCAGTTTCAATTCTACAGTCCATCATCACACACACCAACAAATAACTTTCGTTTTCGTGATATAGATAACAACAATACTGCCGCAAAATAAAATATGAGATAATTTATTGAAATTTGAGGATTTATTCGTTTTTCAGAGAAATAAAAAAATGAAAGGGCACTATGGAATTGATCCTCGTAAGAGGGGAGTTGTTGTTCCACCAAACAAGCTTAATCAGAGTTTACCGAATGGAGGGATGTCTAAGAAATATAATCCATATCTTGTGATGCCAAATATGAATGGAGGGAATAGACTCCGTTCTTCTTTGGCTGTTCCTTACCAGGATAACAAAGACAAGGTTAAAAACATAGGGAAAATCATTGACAAAGTGTTTCAACTATCTCACAGTTTCACGTTAGATGTCGCATTTGAGGAAAGTATTGGAGAAACCATTGATGCGTCACTTATTTGTGTTTGGTTTTACAATGAAGAAAAGGAGATTCTTTATTGTCCAAAATTAGCAAAAAGTTCGACAATTAAGGATGGAATTTTGGGTTTTTGCTATCGCACCAAAGAAATAATTCTTTCATCCTCTCCAAAGTTCCACGAATGCTATGATATTAATATTGATGGCTCTGAATTTTCACTTCTATACCTGCCATTTCTATCAGACAAGAAAAAAGTATTGTGTGTAATTCAGATTTGCCGAGATACAACTAAGCCAACATTTTCTGATGCAGAAACGGAGAGATTTTATGAACTTTCACAAAAATTCACACCATATGCCAAACTTTTGTTTTCCAATTCTAGTATTGCAATGAAAGGCTTATTAATGGATTCGAATACCGAAAATGATAAAATCACGAGTACGCTTGATAGATTGAAACGATTCTTTAGAGCCAGATCTATTGATTTATTTGCCTACAATATCACAGAAGGTACATATAGCAGATTTAATAATTCAACACTAGCCTTTGAGTCTATTGGCCAAACAGCTGGATTTGCTAGCTCTTCTTTGAGAAACGGAATCCAAATGAACCTTGAAAATATTAAGTTATCTTCTGATTATAATCGGAAGATTGATGGGGATTATGAAGAATGTGCAATATGTCAACCATTAGCTGGTGATATGAATCATTATGCTATAGTTTTAAGAGGAAATGCATTTAAGAGGCCATATAGTGCGTCTGAAGCATCTTCACTTTTGTTTTTAAGCCCATTGATCAGTAACTCAATGTTTAAAAATGATTCTACCAATGAACAAGGTACAGATTTTGCAAAAAGGCTTCGTGCTTTGCTTGAAGTAGCTGAAATTTTGAGTGGAGTCCTTGATATTGAAGCCCTTGTGCCAACTATTATGAAGAAAGCATCAGAGCTGTTGAATACTGAGAGGTGTTCACTGTTTTTGGTTGATCATGGTAAGCAAGAGTTAGTGACAAGATTTCACGGCGGCCTAGATAAATCTATTAGAATACCAATCAATAGAGGGATTGTGGGTCAGACAGCAACTACAGGAAAGATTATAACGATTGCAGATGCGTACTCAGATGATAGATTTGATAAAACAGTTGACAAACTCACAGGGTTTAGAACAAAGAATTTGCTGTCATTACCTATATATAATAATAGAGGTGATATTGCAGGAGTTACTGAGATGATAAATAAAATCGGATCTGATGGATTCAATGATGAAGATATCAAGATGATGATGGCATTTAATGTATTCTGTGGGATTTCTTTGGATAATGCAAGACTGTATCAGGCTTCTCTTGATTTAACTCACCAGTTAAGGAGTTTTGTGGAATTATCAACTGCCTTGAATAAGACTAAAAGCATAAGTTCAGTTATTGAAGAAATCCTAATTAACTCAAGAACCGTAATTCATGTTAATAGAGTCACTGTTTTTCTTGTTGAAAATGACCATTTGACACCATTGGTTTCCTTAGGAGATCCTATTGTTCATGGTACTCTTATTGCAGATAAAGTTAGATCCGAAATGAAATCTGTTATGCTGGATTCTGATGATATACTTGACATGAATGGTAGTGAAATTGATACCACTCCGACATCTTTGAAGGATACAAAACCCCTAAGAGGTTCATCTGATTCCATTGGATCAAATGCATCGAGAGTATCCTCTGTTTTTGATCAAAATGTACTTCTTGAGAGCACCTCAAGTGTAGCTAAGGCCACAAATGAAAGTATATGTGGTTTTCCATTAGTAACAAACGAAGGAAAACTATTAGGTGTGATGGAATTCTCATCTTTCAGCAAAATATTGAAAGAAGATATGAAATTAATGGATTGCTTTGCTGTTTTTGCAGCTGTGTCATTAGAAAGAAGTGAATTAAATGAAATTGCCACGCTTGGTCAATTAGAAAAAACAATTAAAGAGTATATTTCTCCAAATGAAAGATCTCAGCATACAATTCCTGAAAAGCTCAAAATTGCTAATGATCAACAAGGTTTTATTTTCACAATTCATTTTGATGCACCAAAATGGGAAGGAATTGGTTTGTTCAAAGTTTTATGGCACATATTTGATAACTTTAAATTGCTTTCGACATTTAACATATCAAATGAAAAATTCTTCAAGTTTTTAACTGAAATTAGTTCAACATATAAAAAGGTACCATATCATAACTGGCGACATGTAGTAGATGTAACACAATTCATATCATATCAAATTACAATTAGCAATCTTCAGAATTATTTTACCGCATTTGAGTTATTCGGACTCCTAGTTGCTGCAATATGCCATGATGCAAATCACGATGGTTTCACTAACACATATAATATTAAGGCAGAAACGCCCTTAGGCATTTTATTCAAAAACCAGAGTGTAATGGAAACTCATCACTGCGCAATTGCTATCTCAGTGATTTCCAAAGAAGAGTGCAATATTTTTTCGTCCTTATCTACAGATGAATTTAAGAATATGTGGACATTAATAATTCAGCTTATATTATCAACTGACATGGCTAAACATCACACAATGGTTCAAGCAGCAAATGAGGAGCTAGATAAAGGACCTGTTGATTTGAAAAATGCAGCTCACAGGCTTTTAGTAATGGGTCTTCTATTGAAATGTGCAGATATATCCAATGTATCAAGACCATTTGAGATGGCTAATCAATGGAGTGATGTTTTATGTGAAGAATTCTTCAGACAGGGTGATCTTGAAAAAACTCATGGTATGGAATATACATCTCCTTTGAATGATAGAGAACATCTTGACAAACCCAAGTCGCAGATTGGGTTTTATACATATGTGTGCTTGCCTTTGTTTGAAACAGCTTCACGAGCAGTTCCTCAGCTTGATGCCAATGTCAAGCAAATCAAATCCAACCTTGATGTTTGGAAAAACATGTCTAAATAAACAGAGAATATGATTAAACAAATTTACATAAATGTTTGATCAACTTGATGTGTGGACAGGTTAATAGAGTTTCTCCTCATTTTAACTACTTTTGGAACTTGAATTTTCACTTGAGGAGAGGCAAGTGCGTTATTAGTAGTCGTACAGAAGTGTTTCTTGTTCTCATTAAGCAAAAGCCTTTGTGTTACGGGAACGGACGGTCTTCTGACTGGTGGGAATGTTTTGTGGTCATCTATAACCGGCTTGTTTGAGATATCTTTGATTCTCTCTAACAATATGAATCTTGAAACCATCTTATATATAGACACAATTTTCTGATCCTTCTTGTTTGATACTGTCTCTAAAGTTGATTGAAATCCAAATCCAAATTGTCCCATTTCTTTGATTACTTCAATGTCTACCTCATCATTGTTACATCTAAATGATCTGCACTTATGAGCAAAGTCACTAATATCAGTTTTCATAAACCAAGGGTGAGATTGTATCTGGTCAAGAGTTATACGCTCATTGGGATCTCGAACTAGCATTTTCTTTAACAAATCAACCAAAAGGGGAGATAAGAATGATGGATATTTAACATCTGCATATAATATGAGATTAAGAAGTCTCCTAACAGATTTATCCTCAAATGGTAAATGACCCACAACGATTGCATATAAAAGAACTCCCGTTGACCAAATATCGGCACTCTTATTATATGATTGTCCTAAAACCATTTCAGGGGCCGCATAAGCAGGAGATCCACATGTAGTATTCATTTGAGGCGATCCATCAGTAAATGAATTGCTCAAACCAAAATCAATCAATCTCACATTATCATACTTATCTAATAATATATTCTCGCACTTGATATCTCTATGTGCCACCTTGCAAACTAAATGTAGGTGAACCAGAGAAGAAATGATCTGCGAAAAAAACTTCTTTGCCAGCTCCTCTGCCAGTCTTCCGTTACTATTAACATAGTCTAGTAAGTTGCCATGGTCAGCAAATTCCATCACCAAGTAGTATCTGAATTCATCTTCTATCACTTCATACAATGTAGCAATGAATGGATGTTCGATTTCCTTCATGAAAGTTATCTCTCGCTCAAAATTAATGTGTGGAAAGTTTTCCTTCATCTGTTCTTTCTCGATGACCTTGACAGCAACCACAAAGCCCGTCAATGAATGTCTGCCCTTCCAGACAGTGGCAAATGACCCGCTCCCAATCTCCTTCTCTAATGTATAGAGACCCAATGAGTAATTCTCATGCATTCAAAATAATAACCAAATAATCAATATCAAAACTTAATTTCTGCACATTCAATTTCTAGGTAAAAGAATAAATTTCCCACAATTTTTTCAAAAGCGATGATTCTCAATTGATTATACGGGTGATCATTGTGAATTGATTCAAAGCAAATTGACGAAATAATTGAACGGTTCGTTAAAATAAAATGGCTCTGAAAAAGTGAAAAGTGTTGTAGTTTACTGTTCTGGGTCGTAAATCTTGTTGAATTGGCTTGCGAATTCTCTTGCCCAAGCGAGGGCCACGGTTTCAGTTGAAAGAACCGAATTTCTAGCGTTGTCTCTCAGTTTTGTGTAGAGTTCTTTATCATCGAACAGTGCAACGGAACGCACGATAGCCTGAACATAGTCGCTGTGCCTGTGTGCCCAGAAAGTGAATCCGTTTCCAGTTTTCTTCTCTCTGTCGAACTCGAAGACAGTATCTGCGAGACCACCAGTTCTGAATGCGATAACTGGTGTTCCACTGGCAAAGGCCTCTTGCTGAACGATGCCTGATGGTTCGAATAGTGATGGAATCAGGACATAATCAGCAGCATGGCTACATATGAGACCATCTGTGAAGAACTTCGATGGATCGGCCCAGAAATTCTTTGGATATCGGTTTTTAAGATCCCACATTTTTGCAGTGCATGGGCCTCCATATGTTCTGTCATCAGGAGCAGCCTGTCCACCAATAACGAACTGAAGGCGACCTTGATACTGACGATTGAGCTCTTCAAATGTGTCAGTGATTAAATGAACACCTTTTTGCTCGACGATTCTTCCAACAAATACGAAGAGGCATTTGTTATCATCTGACTCACCGAAATACTGCTGCTGAATAATTCTCTTGGCCTCAAGATGAGTTTTCCCGAGTTTAGCAATCTCTGCAAGTCTTTCGTTTAGCCTGATACCATTTGAATATGCGAACGGGGCGGGAAATTGGTTAAGAAGATCTTTGTATGATGAAGATTCTTTCAGCTCTTCTCTATACTTCTTTGAAACAGTTGCCCACTGATCACACTTAAGAAGAACACACAAAGAAGGATCAAAGCTATTATCAAATCGATCAACAACAAATTCATCTGGTAATTGATGGATATTCCTCATTGAATCAGTATTACCATCACTTGGCCAAATTTTTCCGCTGTAACCAGATCCAAGATTATGGAAAATGTGTAGGAATTTGGTTCCATCGAAAACGCTTCCAAATGAATGGCGAGCAAAAGCAGGAACAAATCCGGTCATCCAATCATTAGTGACAATCATTGATGGAATAATCCTCTTTTGACAGAGAAGCTCAAGGGAACCTTTAGCCATAACAACTAATAATTGAAGACGGAAAGATGAAGATCCGGTTTGATATGGGGCTGCGAAGAATGAATAATGGTGAATAAACCATAGATCTACGCCATCCACAATGCCATGATGGATTCCAATTTCAACTTTGTTTGGTACATAAACATCAATACAAGATTCATATTTGATTCCATACTTTTCGAGATAATTTGTTTCGCCCTTAGGACCAACATTATAATATGGAGATATTACAGATACCTTTACACCAAGATTGACAAGTTCTTTAGATAGTTCCCATACCATTGTAGATAACCCTCCAACCTTAGAAAATGGACCTAACTCTGGTGTAACAAAGAAAACAGGCCCAAGTGCGTTTGATAATGATACATTTGCCATGTATTTGGATATCATTGGATTTTGTGATGATGATAAATTCTTCATTAAGAGTAAAGCCCTTTTTTCTCTTTGCATGATCGCAGAATCATCATTCAATTTTACCAATGATTTTGAAACTTTATTATACCTAGAAGCAAAGAATAAGGCTTCCCTGAAAATTGCATGGTCTTCTCCGCTCTTTGGATATGGTAAATCATTAATTAATTTGGCAATATCTTCAACACTAATTTCATTTTCAATAAATTGAATAATCTTGTTAAATATTCCATTGTGTGCTAATACAGAAAGAGCAGAACTTTGAAGAGCACGATCCATTCGAACAAACATGTGTTCCATGAGCATTCTCCTAATTGGGCCTTCGATTGGTGGTTGTTTAATAACAATTTCAAAAGTTGAAGTTGAATAGCTTGGAATCTCAAAGAAGAGTGAAGAATTCTCATGTGATACTTCATTAAATGAATAATATTGAGTTGAACATTCATTATTAAGGCTTGTCTGGTGTATCGGGCGGATTTCAATAATTGATTCTGGAGATATCCCTTTCAATATAGATAATTGACTAATTGATATTTCGAAGATTAAGGGGCTCTGGAATAATGAGGTATTAACTAATGCGATTCTATTGGTAGATGGGCATTGGACCACATATGATACAATTGAATCGTTGTAGTTGGCATTAAACATTGCTTGAAGACAATCCACATATCCTCCAATGGCCCAATCGCAGGTTGAGCGATGGCATGCTCTCATCACTAATTGGTCCACAAATCTTGACGATGATTGAGTGTACTTGTTAACAACAGGAACTTTGGTATAATCGTATGCATAAGAAGATTGATAAGCTTCATCGAAACAAAATGATATCAAAGGAACATCAGGCAAGAAATATAAGAAGTCTACAACCAATGACAGCTTATCTGATGGAATGCTCTGAGGTCCAGTCGTCAATGATCCAAAAGTGGAAACAAAAATACTACCCCGTGGAAGACGCTTTTTCCTTTCTTCAACATAGTTTTTAATCTCTTTTGCCGCAGTAATCATTGAAAAATCTTTTTGATATATTGTTCTTTCGATCGAAGTTGTCAATAGTTTGGCAAAAACGTGACTTTGTGGTATTAAACCGGATTCAATGACATAATTCTCTTGGTTAGCATTACAGTCGATCCAAAGGAATGAGTCTGGCTTTTTCTCCCAAATTGATTGTACCATCTTAAGCAAAAATGGAGAATTCTTTGCAGCACGGCCAATCAAAGAACAATCTGTATGAGAAGATGGATCAACAACAGTCCCTTGCAAAATATTATAAATCGAATAATGGAGCTCGCCATCTGGATCTTCTTTTCTTAGCTCACCCATATTTCTTGGTAAAACCAGATTCCATTCATCAACGTTACCAAAATAAAACCCTGATACACCTGTTTCTTCAGCAATCTGAAGTGCTTCAGTGATCAAAAGATCCCAAAACTTTGTACTTCTCATGTTCATGAGAAGAAGATCTGATTTTGGAGCAGTAGCGGTAATAAGGCGGCCCATTTCATCAAGTTGAAGTGTGGAATATGGTGAATACTTTCTTGATGATTTGGTTATTGAAACATGAGGCAAAAAGTCAACAAGAACACGAATGCCTAATGATTTGGCCTTTTCACATAAAGCAATAAAATCTTTCCTATCTCCGCATTTCTTAGAAAGTATGGTATGATCAGTAATATGAGTTAAACGGTATGTAGACTGGGTTTCGATTGCTCCAGCTATGTGAACAGCGGTAACACCAGATTGGGACAAAGCTTCTAGTTTGTTCGTAAGAGTGTCAAATGAAACAGGTCCTTTGTGGTCAAAAGCAGGGAGCTCATGAATGATTTCTTTCCTTGATGCATTTGGATGAACAATAAATCTTCCTCCAGGCAGTTTTGCATCAATTTCATATTCGCCAGTGATTGAAATCCTCACATAACAATAGTCATAAATACCAGCTATTTGTGGAGTATATGATCTTTCTTTCTGTCCCAATATGAAGAATTGTCTTCCATTTTTTGATGGAGCAGAAACCAGAATCGAATGCTCACTTTCCTCCGTGAATGCAATCGGTACTTTCGCTGTAGTAATCTCGGTCTTTTGAACATCCCAATTATGTCCAATAAGAATTCTGGAATATAGTTTAGTAGCCCTTTGTGCAAATATTGGATTTTCATGGAAACAAAGGGGACCTAAAATTGATTCAATAAAAGAAAAACTATGAGAGGAAAGAGAAACAGGGTTAAGTGTTGAAAAGTATTCCAATATTGGCCCAACTTCATCTTTCAAAATATTTCCCATAATTTTTTGTTCATCAATTAGAAGACTCTTATTCAAATTATTGAAGTAGCTAATAACAGATGGCATTGAATCAGGAATGTGAGATGGAAGTGATATGTCATCAGAACTGATTTGTGAACTAATTTCAGAAATAATGACATTGCCCAAAACATGATCCAACAAACCTTTCGATAAAATTGCCATAATAAGTGCCTTAAAAACAGGAACATCTAAAGAGCAATTCAACTGAATAGAAAACAATGGATTCAAATCATTCTCGTCTTGAATGTATTCTTGGGGGTTCGCAACTTGTGAAATCTCATCTCTAGATAGCTGAGGAACCACTGACAATTGCATCGACCCGATCATCTGGCTTTTCACTCCTGTAAGCCTCCTATCACTAAATGAACCTACACATGTGTTCTGAGTCCTTCTCGAGATACTTCCAATTCCTCTTGCCAAACTTCCCTCCCTAAACCTTCTATTATCTCCTTTGGTTTCAAATTCCTCACCGATTGACTTTGATCTGGAAAATTTCTTTTTAGATAAAATCGAGTCCCACCCGATTGCCTTCAAAAATGAAATGTGTGCCTGAAGTATCAAAGATTTCCAGTTCAAGAAGTACTCTTTGTTATCACTAGGTACGAAATCTGCGATTTCAAACTTATCATACGTAATTGGAATCTCTGGGAAAAAGAAATTAGGGCTCTGAACAATGAAATCCAACATTCCATTAAGCTTAAGCTGCATATTTGCCCCGCCTTCAATTGAATTAAGAATATCTAAAAGTGAGTACAAAATGGGAATATTAACACTGACCGATTCCAATTGACCTGGAAGTATTGTTTGAGTATTGGCTGCTTGATTCCCCTCAATAGGGACAAATAGTGGTTGTTTAACACTATACAAAGTGCAACTCATAAACAAATTTACTCTGACGATAGGATATCGTCTCAAAAACGGTGTATTACTATCAAATTGGTAAAATTTCCCTTTTCAATTGAATTGGTTTGGTAAACTTCTTAATAAAATTGAAAAATGGTTGGTCGTTAAAAAATGGATATTGTTAAAAAAATGATTGTATCGGTAGGAGTTTATTTTGTGCTTTTAATAACATGAGATGATTGAACCGGAATTGAATCGTTTTGAAAAGCAGCCGATCATTAAAGGTATTGACCCAGCTGATGTTGATGATCCGATTACAATTAATATGGTTGATGCTGATCCATTTTTGGGTGAATTAGTAGGAATAATTGTATTGGTAGGGGTGATTTTTTGAGTATCATCAACTGTTTTCATTGGTGTTTCATCAATAGTACTCTTGAGTGATTCTTGAACAGTTTTCTTAGGTGTATGGAATGGGAGGGGGACATCAGCAAAGCAATAATTTGAATTAAAGAACCGAATTTGATATGTAAATTTCATTGTGAATTAATAATTGTCCGAAATTGTTAATGAAGTTGTTCTTGAATGTGTTCTCAAAATATCTGTCTGTGAATGATCAATAAATGAATTAGATACTCAAAGTGATCAATAGGATGAATCGATTTCTATTAAAGATGTAATTCGACATTGACATGTTTTCCCCCCATGAAGAAACAACATGACCACTACTTGGACAATAATTATGAACACAATTCAGGTATTCAACTTTTCCATGTTTTGAAGAAAAAGCGCAACAAAATGAATAAGAGGCCCTATTGTTTGATAAAGGAAAAAAAAGGTTTAACATTTCCTCCTTGTGTAATTCCAATATTGTTTGCCCCCTTATTTAGTGATGAATTTGTATTTGAAATTTTTGAAACACCTCCCGAAATAACCAATGGATCATTCCCAGCTGTTGATGAATGAGAACAGAGTGATATTGATTAATAATCAACTTCACTACTACTAAATATACTTAAAAATCCAAAATGACCCCTAAGAGATACTTCACATGTATTTGCACAAATCATTTTCAGAGATGTGTTTGAAGTGTCATGGCAATACAGTGCTCCAATTATTTCATAACATCTTTGACCCCAAAAAATGAATAAATTGATAAATGGGGTCATTTTGACATCCCTACAATAAACCTTAAATTTTCATCCCAAATCTATGAAACAAAATGAACTCAAGATACACATATTCCTAATAACAAGTAAACCAACCAAATGTCACTTTTCATTTTATTCAAAAATGTCAAGCACTTTTTGTATTAAACCAATTTTTCTTCTCAAAAGCAGATCAAAGATACATGTGCAAAGAGGTTGACGAATCCAATAAGTCGAAGCCAGAGGCTATTACAACACCAGCCCCAAAGCCTGTTGAGGAACCAAAACCAGAGCCACCGAAGCCAGTCGAACAACCAAAGAAGGATCCCGAACCACAACCAGCTCCAGTCAAGCCAGTCGAAACTGTTGTTGCTCCACCCCCAATTCCAAAGACAGATGTTGCACCACCAGCTCCTGTCGAAAATAATTCTGATTCTGACGACTCTTATTCTGGCACCGTTTCGTCAACAGATGAAACAACATCATCTATCTCAGACGATCCTGATGATGTATCCGAGGATTAAAGATGAATATTCATATTTTTAAATCCGTTTTTGAAATTATCAGTACAAACGATGGAAGAACAAGAAAATCAAGTCAAGGAGGAAGTTCAGGTTATAGACGAATTTGAGATAATGGAAAGGATTGGAGGTGGCGGTTTTAGCCAAGTGCACATTGCAAAGCACCTTCCCACTGGTAATTATTCTGCTGCCAAGATTGTTGATTTATCTCGTCTTAAATCTCATGAGTTCACGGGTATAATGAGAGAAATCAGTGTCTTTATGCAAGTTGAACACCCGCATGTATGCTCTCTTTACCGTTTGTCTGTAGTTGATAAGAAATTGGTGTTTTTTATTGAGTTTGCAGGCAATGGTACCTTGTTAAGTTATGTTAACAAAAATGGCGGGCTATCGGAAATGGAAGCTCAGCGAATTTTTGTTCAAATTTTTGAAGTATTGAGATTTCTTCATGTTCAGTTTTTTCTTGTTCATCGAGATTTGAAACTTGAGAATATACTTCTAGATCAGTATAATAATGTTAAGCTCACGGATTTCGGATTAGCTAGTACCTCTTATTGCAATCTTTTGCGTTCCTTTGTTGGTACGCCTGGTTATACACCACCAGAAATTCTTGCTGGGAGCGAATATGATGAAAAATGCGATATTTGGTCACTTGGAGTATGCTTGTATGCAATGCTTACCGGAAACTTGCCCTTTACATCACAGAACACTAACTATAGAAAGCTCGTTGAGGAGGCAGAAAATCTAAAATATCCTCTTGATTTTTCGCCTGTTGTTGTAGATATTCTTCAAAGAATGCTTGAATATCGACCGAGTGCAAGAGCCAACATCATGGAACTGCAAAATCACCCATTTTTAAGAGGGTTGCCTCCAATGACTATGAATATCGCCCCAACACCTATTGTATTTTACAAAGTTAGTGGAATATCCGATATTTCCAAGTTTAAGAGGAGGTCTGTGAAGCCAAATACTGTTGTTTTGGAGAAATGCGAAGGTATAGTTGTTGATATTGAAAAACTAACAAAAGAATTATTTGAAGGTTTAGTAACAAACAACACTGCAACATATTTTTCTATTATGCATCCTTTAGCTGAAAAGCCAAAGATACCAGAACAACCAACAACTAGAATAATTAGCTCAGGAAAATTTCACACTCCATCCCAGAATATGTTCAGCGGATCAAAGAGCAACCCTGTCAACAAAGAGCCCAAAAATGTATACAAAAAAGCCGCCGCTTTGGTTATTGGGTCCCTCCCCGCAAATCGAAAAAGGAGGGGCTCTGTGCGTACTCCACAATAAATGTACTACTATCTTCTTCTTGCTGTTTTTGGAATCGAATACAAACTTGGAAGCTTGCTAGTATTAGTGACTATAGCATCGCCTTCAATCCCAAATAATACTGCACGGTAATGAAGTGCTGGAGAATCAAAAGAATAACAATTATTATTTTCGCGAACACTTTTTTTCTTTGATTTGATAATTTTCTCTTGTTTGTTGGCAATATTTGGTATTTGTTTAATATATGTCTTGTTCCCAGATCCACTCCCAATTTCCCATCCAGGATCAAAAATAACTTTTCGTACTTTTTCATTTCTTTTAGTATTATTAGAATAGCTTAATAGCCCTTCAATTGTTGGGTACTCATAAACACAACTACGAACACTAGAACAATTGTATTGACTAGACAACATTTCCATTTGTGCTTTTTCAAAACTAACAGATTTTGGGCTTTTAAAACCGCCCCTATTTCAGAGACTGTACGTTTATTTATACTTTACAGTGTTTTTTATGATTAGGCTATTGTCTTGTTTTAGTACATTTTATTCTCAGAGTTACGATACTATTCGGAATCAACAGTCTGTTGTAAATGTGACTCGAGCTAATCTTTTTGTTTATGAGTGCTCTTTTTTTAATTTTGGTACCAGCGCAGTGTATTTTCTCAATTCTATAATGAACCTTGTTATTAGTGATTGTTTATTTAATACATGCATTACAAAAGGGGATGGTGGGGGGATTTACTTTTCTTGCACTGGGGGATCTATTGTATTGAATAGAATATGTGGGTATAATTGCTATTCAACTTCAACAGAAGTGTCTTCTGGGCAACTTTCATATTGTAGAACAGGGGACAACATGATTAATGAGCTGCATTATGTTAGCTGCAGCAAATGCCCAAATTCTGCTGGAGTAGGGAGATATCGGCCAATTATGATCTTTTATGGACTTCAGAAAGTTAAAAACGTGAATTTTTCGCAAAATAACTGTATCAGGATCCCTACTTTTCAAACATATTACTCATCATCATTTGACCAGGTTTCATTGACAGCCATAAATAATGCTGCAAGTGACGAACAAGTTTTGAATCTTCATGGAAATCGAGCTGCATTTATTCGCTTATCAAATATTATTAACAACGTTACCCCTAATAGAGGTGTCGTGTCAATTTGGGGATCAACAATCCTGACAATTGATAGTTGTGTTTTTAATGAGAACAGTGGAATACTATTTTATAATGGAGGAGGATCAATAGTAGTGAAAAATTCCTTTATAACCCTCAATGGAGATTTATCATTTTCGAGTGTGTCATTATCAAATACTACCAAATATATGGGCTCCTACTCTATTGATCATTATTCCACAAATATGTGCTATGCAAATAATCCAATTCAGCACAAATTATGTATTTCAACTCACAATTTGAATATTCGTTCTCTGAAATCATATTTTCATATTGTATTTTTACTTGGTTTGCTTGTTCAATTTTGAAAGTCAAACTGTGCCTACATCAGTATCGGATAAGGTTTAATAACAATGAAGCTATTTCCCATTATAAATTTTATCAATTCCAATAGAGTCTATCGAGAGAATTCCTCAACTAATTGATAGAAATATTATCGGCAGTCAAACAAAATTGAAAATAAAATCAACAGTCTTCTCAAAGCATGGCAATTTATTGAGAAAATTGAGTAAATAATCAAAAACCTATTCACAAAATCCATATAATCAAATAAAATATTAATTTTCATGGAGAACGTACTTCATAAGAACTTCTCATTAGGTAACTATCGCTTGCTTGAACACATTGGAAAAGGATCATTTGCTTCTGTATGGAAAGCAGAGAACATACAAACTCATTGTATAGTGGCAATCAAAGCAATTAAGAAATCCTCATTGGTGGATGATGTTTCCAGAACAAGGTTCGACCGGGAGATCAATTTGATGATGCGATTCAAGCACCCATTTATCGCAGAGTTTTTTGAGCTAATTGAAGATAATCTTCATTATTACATTGTAATGGAGCTGGCCGAGGGGGGTAATATTTTGGAATATGTTAACAAAAATGGAAAATTGGATGAAGAAATGGCCAAACATTATTTTATTCAAATCGTTTCTGTGCTTGAATACCTTCATAACACATTAAATGTAGCTCATAGAGACATTAAATGTGAAAATGTTTTAATTGACAAGAGTAATAATATTAGGATTGTGGATTTTGGGCTTAGTAATGTGTTTACTGTTTCAAATCCTTTAATGAAAACAACATGTGGATCACCTGCATATGCTGCCCCTGAAATGGTATCAAATCAGCCTTATAGCAGTATGGCTGATATATGGTCTACAGGTATTTTGCTTTTTGCCATATGTGCTGGCTATCTCCCTTATGATGACAGTAATATAAATAGGCTCCTTCACAAAATAGTATACACAGAAACAACATATCCCCTTCACTTTAGCAATTTCTTAGCTGATTTGATTGAGAAAATGTTAATGAAAAACCCTTCTCATCGAATGACATTGGAGGAAATAAAAGCACATCCTTGGTTTCCCCTACTTGAGTATATGAAGATTCAGAGCATATGCATACAATACCGAAAAGAGTTTGAACAAACCATTGATCAGGATATTGTACAAATGATGAGAGATATGGATTTACTTGGTGTTGAAGAATTTAATAGAGCGAAGCTCGGTGAATCAAATATCATTTCTTCAGTCTATAAAATGTTGTTAAGGGAGAAACTTAAAGATAGACTTAAAGAATTAAGTACAAAATCATATGTTAATAAACTAACAGGTCTCAGGCCCTCAAAGCAAATCACTGCTCCAATAGTTAAACCAATTCAATTAAATGAAGCTAATGGTCATGCAAAGCACTCTTTTCTGAAAACCAAGCCAGATTTTCATATTAATAATCCTGTGAATTCATCTAAACAGAGAAGATTATCAAAACCAGTTACAATGAGAAGCCAAATAGTTATTGATCCTCTATCAATGACGAAAATTGAATCTTAATATGTGTTTTCCTCATTCAAAAACTTTTCGAAAAACTCAGATTGATTTGGGTCTGAACATTTAGCCAAAGTTTTCAGAATCTGAGCCGCTTCATGTGTCATACCAACTGATGTCATAGTGATAGGGTAATATCCAAAAGGATAATTGTTGTATGGAGCAACTTCGGCAGAATTGTAGTATAAAATAGCATTATCTTCATTGTTTTCTCGATATGGAAATGATTTTTCGTGATAAAAATCCCAATTCCCCCGAAATATCAAAGAGTATGGGGAGCCCTTCCGGTGTTTTTTGGCAATTGCTCCATAGAAATCAAAAGAAAATGTTGGTTCATTTCGAGGAGATAATATTGGGTAGAATTCAGGAGTAAAAAAACCAGAATCAGTACCCTGCATTAAATGCGAAAAAAACTTTGTATAATCAAAATAATGATTCTCGACAAATCTTGAACCTGAAGTGATAGAGCAAAGAATTTGGCCTATTATGTAGTTTATATCGGAATAATTTGGATATTGTATTTTGGATCTTCTAGCTTGAAAAAACAAATTCGCATTATCAAACATATAATGCATCATTAAATTGGAATTTATATCATTAATATTAGAAGCAGCTTGATCAATGGATTTTTGATCAATAAAATCAAGAGCATCGACCATGAGAAAAGGCAATTTTGGATACTGCTCCCTTAAAACTTTGATTATTGGAGTACATAAACTCGAAGAAGTATTAGAAGTCATAGAAGATGTTACAATAAAAGATCTAAAGGTTTCTCTTTCCGATGCTCTCCGGATCTGATCAACAGACAAAGAATCTTCAAAAGATCCCGATGAATCGTCAAGAACGAAATTTTCTGCAGAGTATAATTGATTACAATGGGAGTTTCTTCGAATAAATCCAGAAAAATGGGAATCCTTATCTACAAAGAGACAATTTGGAATCATCATCCCCTGGCTGTCTTCATGAAATAAAAACTTGGGATAGCTTTTTTCCGCATTGTTAAGTTGATGCTCGTGAGATATAAGCTCCCAAAAGCAATCACCAATTCTTGCTCCTGCTTGTCCAAAACTTACAAACATAAAATGATCTATTAATTGCACAAAATATGGTATTAAAGATCATTTCTATTTATTTCAATGAAAGGTTTTGATTTTTTTGGGAAAAAAGGACCTTCGTATGAAGAATTTGAATTAATGAAGAGACAATGGAATGAAAGGATGATAGAGAAAGAAGAAACTATAAAATGTTATGAAGGCAAAGAACAGGGAATGAAAGATATGATAAGAGATTTATTGAAAGAAAAAGAGGACTATGAAGTCGCTAAAAAGAGAGAAATGAATATAATTCAAGATTTGAACAATGAAAATGCTCAAATTAAAAAACAAAACGAACAATTTCTTTGTGGATTATGTGGTTTGAAGCAATCTCTTTTAAAGAATTCAGATCAGATGGAAAGATTTTTTATTAGCATGGAGAAAGGAGAAGAAATCAAAAAAATAGATAATGTACAATCACTTGATATCATAACCCATTGTCGGACTACCATTCATGAAATAGAGGATTTTGAGAATTATTCGGCGAATCAATACCAGGAAAAATCAGAATTAGAAATAAAGATTAAGGTTTTGGAGAATGAAATTAAGAGCAAGGATAGCGAATATGGGAGCTTGTTGGGAGTTTTATCTGAAGAAAAGGCACAATTTGAATCAAGAATTCATGCACTTGAATTAGAACTTTCTAAGAAAGATGAAGATAGTTTAGTTGTTCTAACTAATCTTTCAGAAGAGAAAAAACGACTTGAATCCAGAATTCTTACACTTGAATCAGAACTCTCAAAGAAATCAGAAGATAATTCTGATATTCAAAAGACTCTTTCCGAAGAAAAGTCTCAACTTGAATCCAGAATTCATACACTTGAATTAGAACTTTCTAAGAAAGATGAAGATAGTTTAGTTGTTCTAAGTAATCTTTCAGAAGAGAAAGAACGACTTGAATCCAGAATTCATACACTTGAATCAGAACTCTCAAAGAAATCAGAAGATAATTCTGATATTCAAAAGACTCTTTCCGAAGAAAAGTCCCAACTTGAATCCAGAATTCATGCACTTGAATCAGAACTCTCAAAGAAAGATGAAGATAGTTTAGTTGTTCTAA
>Ga0209639_1000637_pt1 | contig 45335 bp, 35 predicted proteins | sample EPASupsiteHSE605_FD_187268 | JGI IMG/M metagenome (GOLD analysis project Ga0209639, IMG submission 187268) | Bioremediated contaminated groundwater from EPA Superfund site, New Mexico - Sample HSE6-05 (SPAdes) (version 2) | ecosystem: Environmental > Aquatic > Deep subsurface > Groundwater >... | reverse complement strand
TGCATGTCGCTGATGTCGTAGGACTTAGGCCGCTGCTCGTGCATTTTTACGAATCCGGATGGTCAGTTTTCGGTCTCGGGCTTTCATCTTGGCTTCGACAAGGGTCACTAAACCGGAAAGAAGCAGGACCGCGATGAGCTCTTCTTCCGACATACGTTCTTCGAGCTGTTGTGAGGTTGGGCTGAAGAGTGGCATGGTTTTGGTTTTGGGCTCCTGGTATTTGTTCATGATTTGGCGGATGGCTTGATAAGACTTTCCTTGTCCTGGCCGGCCTTCGCAGCAGATGATCATTTTGCGCTTGGCTCCTGGTTTTCGAGTTGGAGGATTTTGGAATGGATTTTAGGGAAAAGAATTAGGTGGAAGCGCAAGATTAGCCCTAAGACTTGGACATAAAGCAAAAGGCCGATTCCGAAGAAGACGATGAGGAGGCCGAAAAGTACTAGGTAGTCGTTTAGGGTCATGGTCGTTTGGTTTGGGCTCGCGTTGTGATAAACTGAAAATAAAACATATTTTTTATGTGTAAATTGAGATTAAAACACAAAAAGTATGTAGTCAAGAAAATAAATACATAAATTTGATGTGAACAAAAAATTCGAAGAAGCATTTAAGAGAATAGAGATTGCCACCGGTATTAAAACGATGACCGAGTTGGCAAAAATAACGGGAACTTCTCAGCAATATGTATCTAAGAAGAGCCGTGAGGGTGAATTCCCTGTTGCATGGGCTTATGAGATTGAAAAAAAATTTGGATTATTAACAAGATGGATAATGACTGGCGAAGGCCCGAAAAGGCTGGAAGACGTGCCTCAAAATAGACGATTCGATATGCTGAATGAATTCGAGGAATGGCTTAGCGAAGAAGTAAGCAGGAATCCGGAACGGAAAATCTGGTTTGAAATCCATTTGCTGGATTCATTTCAAACGTTTGCGGAATGGAAACGAAAAAGAGATGAAAAAGAAAGTGGTGAATATTCAGATCCAACGCGGAAGGTAGCATAAACCAAAATCAAGATAAAATTATTTTATCAAAACTTTACAATTATAATTGTCAGAATTCCCTTGAACGCCTTTGAATAATGAGGGAATGAAGAAAAGAGCCAAGCCAAAGCAATTGCCAAGATTTCAACGCCTTTATTTCCACTTGTCGCCCCTGGTAACCCAACACATGGAAAATCCGTTTTGAAATGTAGTAAGCGGAAGGCCTGTCCATCTATAATGAACAATGTGACAAAAAAGTTTTTGTTTATTAAACCTATATGAATACAGGGATAAATTCACAGGTCAATAATATGAAAATATTTATAAGCTGGGCTGGAAATCGAAGTAAAGCAGTTGCTGAAATACTAAGCGACTGGATTAAATGTGTTCTTCAGGCAACAAAACCATGGATTTCCACTCGTGATATTGATAGAGGCGCTCTCTGGTTTAGTGAAATTCATGACCAGCTAAAAGACACTTCTGTTGGAATTGTTTGCCTTACAATGGAAAATAAGAATAGACCTTGGATATTGTTTGAAACTGGAGCTCTTGCAAAAGGTTTAACCTCTACCAGAGTATGCACCTTCTTGGTTGACCTGAAACCTTCAGACCTGGAAGATCCTTTAGCGCAATTCAATCACACATTTCCTCACAAAGAAAGTGTATGGGAATTGATAAGGACTTTGAATAATTGTCTTAGTTTGAATGGTCTTGATGAGCGTATTCTCGTACAAGTTTTTGAAACTTATTGGCCACAATTTGAGAATAAATATAAAGAAGCTATGGAATCAAATCCTATATCTGAAAAACCAGAGAAGCGTTCAGATAAAACTTTATTGGCAGAAATTTTAGAAAACACAAGATACCTTGACAATAGAATAAGATCATTAGAAATTGGATTAAAAAGAGAGCTGAATTGTAGATCTTCTGCTCATGATAATTATAATATTTCAGGTAATTCAGCTAAAGAACTCATACGTGATCTTATCAACGAAGGGGTGGGGAGAAATGAACTTGTAGCAAAAATGTTACATCTTGGCGTGCCGTCCAATTTTATAAACCAGCAAATAAAAGAATTTGAAAATAACATATCATCTGAATAACTATGCAAAGTTCCAAAAGAATTGAAAAAACGGGGGAAAACGGGGGCAGTGTAGGGAATTGAAATTAAGATAACCTTGGGGAAAAACGGGGACAGTGTAGGGAATTGAAATTAAGATAACCTTGGTGGTGGCGGATTTGGTGGCGGTTCTTCTTCCGTTGAAACGCTTTTTACGACAACCGCCGCAAAAGGTGTGTTGCAACTTCAACAATATCGAGCAAATTTTTCCCGGCGCGGCGGCCTTGGGAGCAGGGAGCCCAAATTCATCTCCGCTTTGGGAAAAAAAATCCCCTGCCGGAATCGGTCAGGGGAAATGTGATAAAGCGTTGAGCGAGTCAGTAGGACGGTAGGAAAATTATATGTCCTTTGAAAATATTATTCGTCTACCACATCACACCAGTCTGGGCAATCTACGCCGGGTATACAACAGCTACAATCAGGGTTAAGATGTTTGGCGGTGCCAGCCCCCCTACCATTTCCGGCCATTACCGGGGCTGCAATCATCATGAAAATTCCAACGACCAAAAGTGATTTTCCGAGTTTTTTAAAAATAGCCATGCCATTTCTCCTTTTAATTCTCAGGATAGGTGGAGCAGGGTATCCGCTCACAAATTTACCTGTTCTATAAGGGGTAACGCGTGAAGGCGGCATTGGTTACAATAAAAATGGAATTCCGGGAAACATATATTGAATACGCGCGTGCCTTTTGGGGAAAAACGGGGACAGTATAGGGAATTGAAATTAGTATAAGCTTGGTGGGTGGCGGATTTGGTGGCGGTTCTTCTTCCGTTGAAACGCTTTTTAAGGCAACCGCCGCAAAAGGCGTGTTGTAACTTCAGCAATATCGAACAAATTTTTCCCGGCGCGGCGGCCTTGGGAGCAGGGGCGCTTTCGACTTCATACAGCTATCGTGAAATAAAAAAGGCAGAACCGTTTTGGCTCTGCCTTTTTACTGAAAATAATGGAATGCAATTATTGTTTCCGGCGAACTGCCCCCGCAAGTCCTATCAACCCTGCCCCTAAAAGAAGCATCGTTTTTGGTTCTGGTACGGCATTCACTGTAAGGGTTCGTGATTCAACTTCACCTTGCCAGAGATTGCCGTAAGGTTGGAAGTATGACTCATAAGTAGCTGGGCCGACTCCCCACTGATAACTCCATTCTCGATTAATGCCTGCCGCTTGTAACAGCGATTCGGAACAGGTCACTCTTACTAAAATATCGATGTCGCCAATGTTGAGATCTGTAAGAGTAAACCCAGCGCTGATTAATTCGTGATATTCGTCTACATCCGTACCCGCACCGGTGTTGGTGACAGGATTATTCCATACAATGTGGGAAAAGAAAAGGCTTTCACTTTCTTCAAATTGGTTGTCTTGGTCCCAGTCTATCCATGCTTTAAGAAGATCGGCATAATGCCTGCCTTCATAATCCTTGTGCATGTCAAATTTAAAATAAACCGTTTGGCCGACAGTGAGATCTTCGTTTCCCCAAGTAGTAAGGTCTGTGCTCCATGTAATGTCAGAAATGTCTTGCCATTGAGAAGTATCGTGAGTGGGTGCGGGGGGGATTGGAGCGGCCTGTGCTTGCTGTGATAAAAATAATATTCCTGAGAACGCCAATAAAACAAATAATGATTTTTTCGAAAATGTGGTCATGGTCTCTCTCCTTTTTGTGGTGATTCCAGCTTGCCGTTACCTTTGAAATGCAATTTGTATTCCCGAACAGGATCCAGGCTGGAATTAGTCGCTATTGGTTGAAATTCCATGAAAAATGCAACAAAAAAAGCGGCTGTTTTTTTTTCGCTTACATTTATCAGTAGGTTTTTCGGTTTTTCGAAATATTTAATTCTGAAAGTCGGAAATCGTGTCCTGGCCTCTCGTGCCGGGAAAAACGGGAACAGTGTAGGCAATTGAAATTAAAATAACCTTGGCGGGGTGCAAAATCGTTGTCGCTGGGGACAAAAAAAATCCCCTGCCGACCAAGGTCAACTAGGAGGATGTTTTTATCAATCGAGGAATGTGGAGAGGTTCGAATGAAGGTGTGAAGCTTTGGAGCCCGCGATCGGACTTGAACCGATGGCTTCCTCCTTACCAAGGAGGTACTCTACCACTGAGTTACGCGGGCGAAGAGCAATAACTACAATGCCGACTATCAATGCCGGCATAGACCGTTACCAATGGAGCGGGAAACGAGATTCGAACTCGCGACTTCAACCTTGGCAAGGTTGCACTCTACCACTGAGTTATTCCCGCTCGTCATTTTCAAAAACCGTAAATAATAACAAAATCATTCGGTAAGTGTCAATAGCCATTCACGGGTAAAGGCCTGGGGCAACACGAGAAAAGCATCGGATGCCCTACCGCTGTTCCCCCTCGTGAATATGCACGCCCATCTGGGGAAACGGTATTTCTATGCCTTCCTGGCCGAATTTCAGGTAAATGGCTCGGTTGAGCTGGTGAATCAGCAAGTCCCGGTCCTGGGGCCTTGACACCCAACAGAACAGGTCAAAATCCAAGGACGAAGCCCCTAAAGCCATGAAACGGACCTGCGGCGCAGGGGCGGGCATGGCCAATTCGTTGTGTGTCGCAAGTTCCAGGAGGATGGATTCCACCTTGTCTATGTCCGTTCCATAGGCAACTCCAATTGTTATCTTCACCCGGATGGAGGGGCTGGGAAGGCTCTGATTGATAACCTTTCCGTTGGTGATGACTGAGTTGGGTATGGTGATCATGATATCGTCTCGGGTTAATAGGCGAGTGCTTCGCATCCCGACCGCTTTTACCTCGCCGCGCTCCCCGCTGCTGAGGACGATATAGTCTCCGGCCCTGAAAGGACGGTCCATAAAAATGGATATGCCCCCGAAAAAATTGGCCAGCGTTTCCCTGGCTGCCAAGGCGACGGCAACACCGGCAACACCCGCCGAGGCAAAGATGGCGGTGACGGGAATGCCGAAATGACTGCCCACCTTATAGAAAAGTAGGAACACAAGTCCGAAGGTAAACAGATTGCAAACCAGCTTGATTACGTCTGCATCAAGGGCTTCCTCCTTGATGTTGGTCGACCGAATAATACCATGCATGACAAGATCGCCGGAAATGTAGATTGCCATGGCGCAAAAAAGAGCAAACGTAATGCCCAGCCCCACGGTCAGATAGCGAAGAATGTCCCCGGTGATGTTCACCTGGGTGTCGGCGATGTAATTGGCGGCCAGGCAGAGGAGCATAGAGGTGCAGGGAAACACCAGGCGGAGCAACCCCGATTCTTTGGCGTCGGCCTTGCGCCAGTCCCTCATGTGCCATTTCCCCATGAGCAGCACGGTAACCAAGCAGGCTCCCAGGACAAGAATCAGTCCGAACCACTGCCAGACAGCCTGGCCGTGCAGGCCGAATCTCATCCATTCCGGGAGTTTTTTTAGGAGTCCCTCGGGGATCATCCACCCTGACGAATAAATATACTGTTCATAGAGCCCGGTATACTCCCCTCCCTTGTCCTGCCGGTATGGAATATCCCTAACCTCCCAGTAAAAGTTTTCAAGGGCCTTCACGGTTTCAGGCGTAAACAGATACGATCCCAGCCGAGGCCCCTCGGTCACTCGGCCAATGGTGATTTCCGTATGGGGAATCCACCAGGCCCGAATATCCTGCTGCTTGGCTTCCTGGCGGTCCGGCACATCTTCCATTTTTGGCAGTTCTGCACGATCCAGTATTTCCCGGAGCATCAGGACGCTTTCGATGCCGATCTCCGTTTTAAGGGTGGATGGGACCTGACTCAAATCAAAACAGCGGGCGGCCCGCTGCAGGAATTCCTTTTCGAGCCGAGCATCCTCCTTGGAACTCACCGCCGCCGCATGGAGTTGGTCGGTATAATAGATGAAGCTGCTCAATGTCGCCCGAGGGCTGGAGGTATCCGGCGGCTCTAAGGGGAAAATGTTTGCCGACCAGGCGGGCCGGCTGGAAGCGCACAGGCCCAGGATCAGCAATATCTTGAATATTCTACAAAAAGAAAGCATGGAAATATCCCTTGATGAATGAAAGGCGTTGAAAGGTAACGCCTATAGGCCTATGGGATGGCTTGCAGCTTCCCGTAAACTGCATAACCAGTTTATCCGTCTCCCTATCGTTTACCAGGGCTTATTCTCCAATTTTCTAAACTGGAGTTAACATTCCACAGAGCAAATCAATAAAACTGAACGGGAAATTGCGGATAGGGGAGGAAATACGGAAGTAATATCAGGTGTCCCGGTATACCTGGAACGCCTTGGAATGACAGCGCAACACCGGGTTCAACTCCCGATGCTGAGCTATATCGGAAAGATATTTCTCCATAGTTGGAAAGCACCGCGTCAAAATTGTGCAGCGGTTTTTAACTTCTCGGCAATCCAAACTTTTACAAGCGCCTGCCTTGTAATGCCGAGACGATGCGCTTGCTTATCAAGCCCATCCACAACCCAGGCCGGGAAATCAATATTCATCCGTCTGCTTTCCTGGTTGACCCGGCGAGCCTTTGAAAAATCAAGCTCATTGGTCAAATCCTCGCCTGCTTCAAATTTTTCATCAAATTCAAATGTCATGCTATTACGGTATAATATTCATACTGTTTTGCAACATGGAAAGAGATTTGCGGCGACGCTGGGGAAAATATTTTGGGGGCCGCACTGGGGGCCTTTTTAGTGAAGCAGGTTGTTTTTCGAGGATATGGAACGACGCGAAAGCCTTGTATTGCGTTGGGTGGAACTGCCTTGGTCTCCCTTAAACGGCCTTTCACGCCGGCAACACCGGTTCAAATCCGGTTGGGGACGCCAAAAACAGGGTGGTAGCTCACAGGGATGTTCCCGCACTATACACTCACCACGTGTAGAACGAACGCAATTGGCTGAAAATATTCTGCCCGGCGGCTCAAGGAGTGAACTGTCCCAGACCCAGTTGCTCCGAGAACACTTTGGCCAGATTGTTGTCGATGACGTAGATGCAGATCTCCTTGGCGCCCTGGCGGGTATAGCCGAATTTTTTCTGCAGATTCTTCATCATGAAGCGGACGTCGCCCTGGATTTTTTTATCGTAGGTTTTGAACGACTCCTGGTCGAACTCCTTGACCGCACGGCGGAAGTTTTCGTTTTCGAGGAAGGGATCGAGGACTTTCTCCTTAAGATTGTGGATATAGCGCTCGTGGAGGTGGAGGTAGAGACTGGTTGCGGTAATGTCCAGGTTGTCGCGGAGGATTTCCTGGGTCAGGGTGGTGCTGGTGTAGGTTTTCTGCACGCTGCTGCGGAAGGCCAGGGCGTCGGAGGAGGACACCATCAGCCGCGACTCGATCCGCTGGAAAAAGGCTTCGCCGATCTCCAGCCGCTCGCCGGTGAACCGGCAGGTTTCCGTGGAGCCCGGCTCGAAGTTGACCGCGAACATGTAGTTTTGGATGTCCTTGGCGATCTGCTCCTCGTTGTAATAATAGAGCGATTCTTTGACCGACTGCAGCACCGCGTAGTTGTACATCCGCAGCAGGGAATCGAGAAAGCCCATGGGTAGGATGCTTTTGTCTTTCTTGCAGTATTTGCGGAAAAAAATACCCAGCATCGACATGTCGATCAGTTTGTCTTCCCGGGCGTACATCGAATAAAACTCGTTGAACATGCGGATGGAATCGCGACCCGACAACCCTTGCCAGCCGTCCAGCTCGGATTCGGCGATGATTTTCAGCCGCCGCTTGGAGGTGAACCGCTCCACCTCCTCCTCGCCCAGCCACGCCGGAATGTAGCCGGTGTAAATCTCCATTTTCAGCAACTGCAGGTTGCGGTCGCAGTAGAGTTCATACTTGTCGGCGTCCTGAATCCACTCCAGCATGGCGTCGGACTTGGTCCGAAGGCGGGTGGCCACGATCACCCGGGCAAAATTGTGCAGCACTCGGGGCAGAAAACTGGCGTCGATGTGTTCCCCGAAAACCTCGCGATAAATTTCAACTTCAGTTTTAATGTCAAGAACATAAGGGATGTTGACATATTCGATCCGGTCGGAGAAGGCCGCCAGATCGGTCAACACTTTTTTATCCTCCGGATTCATCAGGGCAAGAAACAGGGAATTGATCCGCTCTTCGACGTGATCCACTTTGTGCACCCCGTCGCTGATGATGTTGTGCAGGTCCATCAACCGCTCGGTGTTGTGCGATTTGACGTCCATCAGGGCGTAGATGCCGTTGTTGCTCTTGGCGTAGCCGGAATAGAGATACGGCACCTTGCCGCAGGGAGAAAACATGGCGTTCAGGGTACGCTGCACCCCTTCGTCGGTGCGCACGCCCCGTTGCGAGCGCCGGTCGCCGGGATTGAACACCGAAATCCCAGCCCCCAATCGTCGGTTGAACACATAGGGGCGGGCCAGCACGCTGTCCAGCACCTTGAGCGGATCGCCCTCCTTCTGCAGCAACTCCTGGTAGAGCGAGAGGCAGATGGTGCAGGGCTCGTCGCGGAAGACCCACTCATATTTCTTTTCGTTGAAGAGCTGGGCCTTGAAGTGATCGTTCTCCAGCAGGTCGTCAAGGAACTGGCGGCGGATCTCTTTGGGGATGATCAGCAGCGGATGGTCGTGGCTCGGGCAGGGCAAAGTCAGCCAGCCGCCAGCCTCGCCGTGTTCCCTGTTTGAGGCGGTTGCGCCGCTCTCGCTTTCGCCGCCCGTTTCCTCGCCCAGCAACTGAGAAATTTTACTGGCCAGGCTGGCCACGCCGTGCACGCCGCCGGCCAGTTCGGCCGTCTTCAATCGCCACACCACCTCGAACCGGGTTCCTTCCGGGGTGTTGGCGTACTGCTCGAACTGGCGCAGCAGGTTGTTGAGAAAGGTCGATTTGCCGCTGCCGTGCGGGCCGTCGAAGATGTAAATTTTATTCTGTTGATCGCCGACGGAAAGCGACTCCACATGGCGGAGCAGGCGGTTGGCAAAGAGACGGTCGGCAAAAAAAGGCCGGTCCGAGCCCTCGACAAACAGGCGGCTGCAGTCGTAGTTGAGATAATTGATGGATTCCGGATCGTTGCGGTATTCGTCCTGGCCGGCGCGGACAAAATAATGCACCATGTCGGCGTAGACCTGGGTAACGTTGCGAATGTTGCGTTCAGGCCGCTCCGCCACCTCGCGCAGAAATTCGGTAAACGACAGTTCAGACTGCCGATTGCGGGAGCCCCGGTACTCTTTGAGCGTCTCCAAGGCCTTGGTCAGTGCGCCCATCCGTTCACCTTCCTGTTTCGGGTTGCCGTTGTCGCATCATTCCACCAAGGTCCGCGACAGCGTCTTGTCCTTCATGGTGTAGCGAAACCGCTTCCAGCTGATGGTCCGTTTCGGGGTTTCTTCCTTGGCCTGGCCGTCGCTCTCCCGACCGGCCTTCATCGGGATGGGCACGCTGGTGTAGAGGTGGACCTCGTCGCCCCAGAGATATTCCACCCCCAGCATCACCCCCTGGAGAAAATCGCGCAGCAGGGGCTTGCCCTCGAATATGTGGTTGAGGATCAGGGCGTTGTTTTCGGCCACCGTCACCTCGATGCGCGGCGGGTGATAGAGACTGTCGGCCACCATCGCCTTGTAATCGGCGGCCTTGCGGCTTTTGACATAGTATTGCCAAGCCATCCGCTCCTTGTTGAGCCGCTTGCCGACCACGAACAGCCGGTGCTGATCAACAAAGTCCTGATCGATGAAGCTGTTGACGAACATCGAATCGCAATAATTTTCCCGGAGGTGAAAGACGTAGTCCCGCCCCTTGCCGGTGGCCCGGTCAAAGTCCTGCCGTTGCCGTCGGTCGGCGGTTTGGTAATACTCCAGGCCGGTGCGCCCCTTTTCCGCCTGCTGTTCAAGATATTGCAGGAGGCGCATGCCCAGGGCGTAGGGGTTGAGGCCGACCCGGGGCATGGAGGTGACCTTGGCGTTGACGATGGCGTAATCGACCTCGTGGCCCTTGATCCGATCATCGCCAAGAAACAGGGTGTCGTGCCAGTAGGAGGCCCAGCCCTCGTTGAGGATCTTGGTGCGGATCTGCGGCTGGAAGTAAAGCGAGGTCGAACGGATGACCTCAAGGATCATCAGCATCCAGCGGTTTTTTTCCTGATGGAGGAAGGGCGAATATTCCATCAGAAACTTGAGCAGATCAGTGCGGCCGACGCTTTTCTTTTCCTGCAGTTTCCTGGCGTGGAGCGCCTCGAGTTCGGCGTGTTTTTCGGTGACGCTTTTAAGAAATCGGATTTCTCCGTCTTCGGGATACTCTTTGAGCAGCCGGTTGTAGCGGGCAATCTCCTGGGAATAGAGGCTCACCGAGGATTTGGGGCCGCGCTGGAGAAAAACGTCAAAGTAGTAATCAAGCAGACTGAGATTGCCGGCGGAGGCCTGCTCGCGGCTCTCAGCCAGCACATCGAAATACCCCACCAGGTTGTCGATGGTGCGGGCAAATTCGATCACGTAATCGACCCAGCGGCCTTTTTCCGAACGCAGCTTGGCAAAGAGCCGTTTGTCGGCCAGGGCGCGACCGGTGAAATCGTAGTCCCAGGTGTGGCGGAAAAAGAGGTTGTTCTGGAAAAAGTCGATGTGGCCGATAACGTGATAGAAAATCATCACGTTGAGCCAGTCGGGATTGTTGTCGTTGTAGTAGGAGATCGGCGGCCGGGTGTTGATCACCGTCTCGTAGGGATTGTTGGGATAGAGTTCGTAGCGGCCCTGCTCGCGCAGCACCTCGACCTCCTGCACCCAATAGTCGTAGAGGGTCGGGATCATGATCTTCGGGCCGAGTTCCAGCATGTCGCGGTTGGTGACCACGTATTCCAGGGTCTCGTCCTGAAAGCGCAGGCCGGCCTCCCGGGCGCGTTCCTTGCACCCTTCCATGATTCGTTTGGCATGCTGACTGATCAGTTCCATAATCCCCACCGGGAGCGGACGCGCCGCTCCTTGCTAAGAAATCAGATGTTTGATGCCCTCGATGATCCGCGCTTCGGTGCTCTCCTTGGCCATCACGTCCAGGCGCAGCAGCTCTTTCTTGCTCTCCAGCAGGCCGGATTTGCTGAGGTATTTTTCCACCTCGGTGCGGCGGCTGCCCTCCAGACCGTTTTCAGCGATGGTGATTCCAACCCGGCTGGCAAAGACCAGCATCTTTTCCAGTTCGGGCAGCGACTCCTCGCCGTAGGTGTCCCAGTCGTCGCCGTCGGTGCCGTGGAAGACGTAAATGGAGTAGTCGCGGGCCAGTTCCTCCTCGGCGACGATCTGATTGACCAGCCGATAGGCCGAGGCCACCTGGGTGCCGCCGGCCACCTGCATTGAGTAATAGGCCTGGAAATTCTCGACCTCCCGGGCCTCGGTGTCGTGGAGGATGAACCGGGTCTCCACCTGATTCTGGTACTGGTAGCTCAGCCAGGCGTAGATCAGCACATGCTGGTTGACCACCAGCTCGGTCGGTTTGCCGCCCATGGAGCCTGAGTAGTCGCGGACAAAAAAGACCACCGCCTGGGATTCATAATCCTTTTCCTTGGAGAGAATGCGGTAGATCCGGTCGCGGGGGGAGATCAGCAGGTTGCCGGTGTCGACCTGGGTTCCGGCCTGCACCCGTCCCAGGGCGATGTTGGTCTGGATCACCCGCTTCAGGGTCGCCTTTTTGTCGAGGATCTGACCAAAACCGCGATTGCGGTCGGTGAGATCATAGGCAAAGCGGGTCAGGGACCGTTTCTTGCCCTTGTCGCGCAGGTTGGGCAGGGCAAACTGCTCGGTGAGAATGCGGCCCAGGTCGTAGACCGTGGATTCCAGCTCGTGGGACCCGCCCTGACCCTGTCCGGCGCCGCTGCCGCCGCCCGGCTGCTCGCGCACCGGCTGCTCGCCGATCACCTCGCCCTCTTCGCCCTCGCCGGCCCCGCCTTCGCCGGGGTCCTGGCCCTCGCCGTCGCCCTCTTCTTCTTCGGGAACCCGGTCGTGGACCAGCTTTTCCTCCACCGTGGTCGGGATGACCACCACCTTGTCGTCGCCGTCGCGTCCGGGTTTGACCAGCTTGCCCACCCGGATCTTGCGGGGGAACCCGTCTTTTTCCCGCTGCAGATCCCGCTGCAGCAGATGATCAAGCGACTGGGCCGCCACCATCGAAACCGCCGGTGAGGCGTTGCCCTGGCCAAAGATTTCCGGATCAACGTAGCTGTAGAGGGAACGCCCAACCGGCGCCGGGCCGAACAGATGGGCAAGATCGGGGTCGCCGGCCTGTTCCGCCATCGACAGCTCCCGCTCAATCACCCGCCGCTGGGTCTCCGACAGACCGCCCGCCTCAAGGCTCTGATACAACTCGCGTAACCTGTGCATTGCCGCCTCCGCTTTCCGCTCGGTTGAACCCGTTTGGCCGTGCGCCTCAGTTCTCATCCACCTGGGTGCAGAAATACTCGATGGTCTTCTGTGCGCAGGTGAGGCAGTAGCCGAGCTTGTGCAGCATGGTGTCGATCATCCGGTCGTAGAGCTTCTGGTTTTCCTCGTTGGTGCGGTTGGCCAAGGCGCCGATCAGGCTGCCGGCCCCGGCAATGTCGGACTTGAGCCGGACGTCGGTGACCGCCTTGACCAGTTCAAGGTTGTCCATGAAGTCGTAATCCGGGTTGACCGAGATTTTCTGGCCGTAGATCTTGCGGATCGAGGTGCGGAAACTGTCCTTCTGCTCGCGAATCTTCAGGCCCAGGCCGGCCTCCACCGAATCGATGTAGCGCTCGTCGATCTTGAGCGCGATCAACTCGCCGGTTTGGGGATTCTTGTACTTCCACATCCGGTCCACGCCCAGATTCTCGGCGTCGATGCCGATGATCATGTTGACGTAGTTGAGCACGTCCTTGCGGATGGCCAGGGGCTCGTCCATGTAGGCGTTGAACATCTCGGTCATGATCCGCTCGCGGTAGAGCCCCTTGGCGATCTTGAGATCGTCGAGGAACTTGGCCCGGTCCGGGGCGTCGGAGACGTAGTCCAGAATCACCCGCTCCAGGGCAATGAACACGTCGTAGGCGAACATGCAGCGGCCCTCGTTGGTTTCCGAACTCTCCAGCATCAACTGCATGGTGCGGCCGAGGTTGCGCTGGCCCAGACCCTTCTGGCCGAAGCGCTTGGTGATGTCGGGTTCCTGGTTGAGGGTGTCGATCACCTCGGAAAGCGTTTTGAGGCTCTTCTCCCCGGCCACCTCGCCGGCGGCGAGCTTCATGGTTTCAATCGGGGTCAGCTTCTCCGAGCGGGGCAACCGGGTCAGGACCACAGCCACCGAGGCGGCGTAGTTGAGGTTCGGGTCCTGGTGCATGGTGTCGCCGGTGAGGGTGGTTTTCGACTCGTTGCCGATGGCGTAGCCGGTCAGGGCGTGCTGCTGGCGGTAGTTGGTGTTGTGGGAGACGTAGCAGATGCGGCAGCGGTCGATGATCGGGGCCTCTTCCTTTTCGGCCAGGAATCGGTTGAACTCCGAATTGTTGCTGGTGGCGATGATCAGGGTGTCGATCGGCCACTTGTAGCCGTCGATCTCGATGGTCCGGTTCTGGATGATGCCCAGGTAGACCTGCACCAGATCCTTCTTGTTCTTGTAGATCTCGTCGCTGAAATGGATGCCGCCGCCGGCCACCCGGGCCAGCGCCCCGCGACGGAGGTCGAAACGATACGGGTTGTTGGTGTCGCTGATGTGCAGCAGCCGCTGGATCGATTCCTCGCCCAGCAGGTCTACCGCCGACGAGGTGATCTTGTCCTTGGCCGGATACTTGCCGGTAATCGTACCCAGGCTCTCAATCAGCGGCACGGTCACGATCTCGATGCACTTTAGCATCTCCTCGACGTCGCCTCCGGTCAACTCGCGGATGTCGTTCCAGATGTAGGCCGAGCAGGCCCCCAGCGGTCGGTAGTTCTCGTTCCATTGGGCGAGGATTGCGTCGCTGACTTTGAACTTTTTGGCCAGATACTGCATGGTCTCGCTGCGGGTTTCGCAGAGATTGAGCGCCAGCACCATCGGGTCCTCGTAGGTCTGCGACTCAATCGTCTTGATCGAGCCGTAGCTGCCGACCCGGTCCAGGCCGGTGAAACGGAAGGTGTATTTTTTATTTTTCGGCAGGGAGAGGAAATCGCGGTACAGGCTGCACAGGTACTCGACCAGAAAGGTCTTGCCGTTGCCCGGTTCGCCGACCAGGACAAAGGCCATCTCCTTGGAGGAGCCGCCCTGGGAGGCGTCCTTGACAAACGAAACGAACGAGTTGATCTCGTCGTACATGCCGATGGCGTGCTTTTTGCCTTCACGGAAGATGGTGAAGTCAAAGGTGGACTTGCCGTTGACCGTGACCTTGTTGATCTCTTTTTCCAAGATCATCCGGCTGACGCTCTGAAAGGCGTTTTCAAAGACACGCTCGCCTTTTTTGACGGCGAGAATGTGGTGGTGCAGGGTTGTGTTCTTGGGGTCGGTCATCATGCTCCTCCTAGACGAGGTAAGGATACGTTAGCCGCAACGGGTTGCAGTGTTATTATCACTGTAACCTTGATGGAATTCAAGGCGTTATTGCAAATCTTGTTGATTTGTGGGCCGTGACGGGCAAACGGTGCAGGGCTGGGAGCCGACGACGTCCCCGAAAAAAGGCAAAAAAAGAGGCAGCCCCTCGGGTGAAGGAACTGCCTCGAAACCGCCCTGCGTCTGCGGTTATTGCAGATGGGCCATGGCGACTTTGAGATTGTCGAGCCAGAGTTCGACAATGGGGTCAAACTCGGCCAAGCCTTTGAGCACCGGAACGCTCTCGATGCCGGCCGTGGTCAACTGGCTTTTCCAGGATTCGGGTTCGGGGCCGGCCATGTCGTTGGTTGCGTGATCGCCGGCCACGGTCATTAGCGGAACCAGATAGGCTTTTTTAACGCCCTTTTTGACCAGCGCTTCCTTGACCTCGTCAAAGGTTGGATGCCCCTCCACGGTGCCGACATACATATTGGCGTCCAGCTTCTGGGCCTTGTACATCAGGGCCGAATAGACGGCGTCGCTGGGATGATGGGTGCCGTGGCCCATCAACACCACCGCCTCGCCCGGTTTACGCTCCTTGGGCACGATCTTGGCCGCCACGATCTGCAGCATCTTGTCCATGGACTCGTCGCTGGACAGCAGCGGATAGGCGACCATCACCTGCTCAATGCCGCCGGCCATCTGGCCAAAGAGCTTGCCGTTGGCGTACAGCTCGTGGAATTCCTGGCCGGGGATCATGTGCAGCGACTGCATCACCACCTTGGCGTAGCCCTCGTCCATCAGCTTGGCCATGGCCACTTCCGGAGAATCGATCAGCTTGCCCTCTTTGGCCAGTTTTGCGCGAATGATCTTGGAGGTGTAGGCCCAGCGGATCTCGGTGTTTGGGAAGGCCTTTTTCACCTGTTGCTCGATATTGACAAAGGACGCCTGGGCGCTGGGGACACTGGTGCCAAAGGTGACCAGCAGGATGGCCGGGCCCTTGCCGTCCTTGGCCGGATGCCCGGAACCGGCCTCGCCGGCCCAGCTGGCCAGGGGCAGGATGAGCATGAACGCCAGAAACAACAGCAGATGTTTGGTTCGATTGACCATGGTGGACGACCTCCTTGGGTTGTCGTGAGAGAAAAGAAACCGGACAGGCGCCGGTTGTGGACTGCATGGCAAGGGGGCGGCAAGGGAACGCGGGGAGAGACGGGGCAGCGACGCTGTCGGCAAACGGCGCCGCTGCCGGACATCCCAGACATGGCAACAACACAAACCCCTTCTCCCGGGAGCAGACAATGCTGCATGCGGGAGCCGTTCCTTAGTCGAAAAACGGCCGCTGTCCCGGTGGGTTGCGCCCCGTTTTCCGCCGCTGCGATCCGGAGTTTTGCCGGTGTGCAGGCAAAAAAAATCCCCGGATCATTATAAAATGATCCGGGGATGCCCTGGTCTATCCACGTATCGACGCCGTTTCTCTGATCCGCGGAGAAAGGCTGTGTCGTTTCAGGCAGGTATTCTGACTCCCGGTTCATCCTCCCACCGCGTCTTCCCAACCGAAGTCAGTGACTGTTCTGCGATGTTTGTCCCCGGTTACAGCGGCGGGCCCGTCTCCGATTTTCACGGAGTTCCCAATTATTCCCCGAAGGGAACCTGAAACCTGTGCCAAGAGAACTTGATCGCGCCGGCAAAGTCAAGCTGAATTTTTGTTTGCCCACGCCTCGTCTTCCCCTCGCCGCCGGGCGCGCAAAAACCCGGAAGAATCCTTGCTGATCGTCCCGGCAATCGTTATGGTGCAGAGATTACTTGGCATCATTGACCTGCCCTCGTTCGTTCCCCTTGCCCACTCAACAAACACACAAACCGCCGGCGCCGTTATGGAGAAGGACAAGAAACGGATATTTACCCATGCCATCTCCATCAGGATCGCCCTGCCGGCCCTGCTGACCATTGTCCTGTTTGTTACCGCCACCTTTGTCATCATCCTGCCCTCCCTCAAGAACAATCTCCTGGCAAAAAAACGGGAGATGCTGCGGGAGTTGAACACCATCGTCTGGGACATGGTTTCTTCCTATGAAAAAATGGAACGAAACGGAGAGCTGAGCCGGACAGAAGCCCAAAAAACGGTCTTGAAGATTATTCAAGATCTTCGTTACGGCCCCAAGAACAAAGATTATTTTTGGGTCAACGACATGACTGGACTGATTGTCGTGCATCCCTACCGGCCGGATCTGCATGGCGAGGCCGTCCCCGACGTCCGCTATCCGAAAGGAAAAAATCTGCTGGACGAATTTGTCAAAGTGGTGAAGGCCCAAGGGGCGGGCTATGTGGAATACCGGTTTCAGTGGCAGGATGATCCGCAAAAGATCGTTCCAAAAATCTCCTACGTCAAAGGCTTTGAGCCCTGGGGATGGGTCATCGGCACCGGCCTTTATGTTGAAGACGTCAACGTCGAAATCGGTCTGATCGCCAAACAGCTCAACGCCATAGCCTCCGTCATCCTGCTTTTCGTCTCCTTTCTGGCGGCCTACATCATCCGTCACACCATGCTGGCCGACCGCGTTCGGCGGATCATCTCGGAAGAAAGGGAAAGTCTGTTGAGGGCGTTGGAGGAAAGCAACGAACGGTTCCGCTCCCTGGTGGAAACCACCAGCGACTGGATCTGGGAGCTCGATCCCGACGGGGTCTACACCTATTGCAGCCCCAAGGTGCGCGATCTGCTCGGCTTTGAAGCCGACGAGATCATCGGCAAACGTCTGGAGGATTTGATCGCGATCAAGGAAGTGGAGCGGACCAGCCGTATTTTCAAAAAACTGATTGCTTCGCAAAAACCGTTCAACGGTTTTGAGACCATCTGTCAGACGCGGGACGGTCGGGTGGTGGTGATTGAGAAAAACGGCGTGCCGGTGTTTGCCGACAACGGCGAATTGCAGGGATATCGGGGCATTGCCCGCGACATTTCCGAGCGAAAAACCGCGATTGAAGCGCTCAAGAAGAGCCGGGACGAGCTGCACAACAGCCTGGAGGAAACGGTTAAATCCCTGGCCCTGGCGGCGGAGAAGCGGGATCCTTACACCGCCGGCCACCAGATGCGGGTCGACACGCTGGCCTGCGCCATTGCAACCGAGATGGGGTTGCCGGAGAAGCAGATCGAGGGTCTGCACTTCGCCGCCCTGCTCCACGACATCGGCAAGATCAGTCTGCCCTCGGAGTATTTGGCCAAGCCGGCCCGGCTCTCAGCCCAGGAACGGGCGATCATCAAGTGCCACACTGAGGTGGGCTACGAGATTCTGAAAAACATCCCCTTCCCCTGGCCGGTGGCCGACATCGTCTACCAGCATCACGAACATCTCGACGGTTCGGGCTATCCTCGGGGGATCACCGACAAGGAGATCCTGCTTGAGGCCAAGATCCTCACCGTGGCCGACGTGGTCGAGGCCATGAGTTCCCACCGGCCCTACCGGCCTTCGTTGGGGCTGGAGACGGCCTTGGACGAAATTCGTTCCGGCCGGGGCGTGTTCTACCACGCCGAGAGCGTCGACGCCTGTCTGCGCCTGATCGCCGAGAAAAAGGTCGATCTGAGCACGGCCGCCTGGTAACCGCGCCCAGATCGGGCGTTTGGCGGTTCCGCTTATTTCCGTTTGTCCAACGGCGAGTATTCGCAGCCCATCAGACCGCAGTATTCGCCCACATACTGGGCCTGGGGCCGATACAGCGCCGGTTTGCCCTGGGCGTCGGCGAACTGCTCCTCAATGATGTGGGCGCACCAGCCGGCCACCCGCGAGATGGCGAACACCGGGGTCATCAGATCCATGGGAATGCCCATCAGGTAATAGACCGGCGCGGAGTTGAAATCCACATTGGGCAGAATGGTGGTCTTGCCCTGGCCGGCAAAGATTGCCAGGGCGGTTTCCTCGATTTTCTGCGAGATGGCCGCCCATTTGCCGCCGGTCTGCTCGCCCAGCCGCTGCCCCATCTTCTTCAGATACACCGCCCGGGGATCGCCGGTTTTATAGATGGCGTGCCCCATGCCCATGATCACCCGCCCCTGTTGCAGTTCACTTTTGACCCAGCCCTCGATGTCCGGCTCGTGCTCCAATTTCAGCAGCATTTCCATAACCTTGGCGTTGGCGCCGCCGTGCAGGCTGCCGGACAGGGCGCCCAGGCCGGCCGACACCCCGGCGTAGAGACTGGCCCGGGTGGAGACCACCTCACGGGCGGCAAAGGTTGAGGCGTTGAAGGTGTGATCGGCGTGGAGAATCAGGCAGACGTCGAGATCGTGGGCCGTGGCCGCATCGGGTTTCTTGCCCTGCAGCATCCACAGAAAGTTGCCGGCGTGATCCAATGCGGGGTCCGGCGCCAGGATGGGCTGATTGGTGCGGATGCGATGCCAGGCGGCCACCAGGGTCGGCATCTGCGCCAACAGGCCAATGGAGCGCTGCAGACAGACGTCGCGGTCCATGACGTCGCTGTGCTCTTCGGCCATGGACAAGAGCGGCACGCAGGCCTGCAGCACATCCATGGGGCGCGCGTCTTTGGGCCAGTGGCGCATGCTCTCAAACACAAATTCCGGAACCTGGCGCATGTCCTTCACCTGCCGGGTGAATCCCACCAACTGTTCGTCCGAGGGCAGCGTGCCGAACAGCAACAGAAAGGCGGTCTCCATGAAAGAGGAACGATCAGCCAAATCCTCAATGCGATAGCCCCGGTAAATCAGCACGCCTTTTTCGCCGTCGATAAAACTGACCGCGGAATCGGCGACCGTCACCCCGCGTAAACCGGTATTCTTGACACGAATCTCTTCGCTCATCGCATGTCTCCAAGGTTTTGTTCTGGTTGGGGAAAAAGGGTCTTCGACGCCGCTTTGCCGGTGCGCAAACCTAGCCGGTTTGCACAGGCGCGTTTGTGCGGCCAAGCAGTTTTAATGAAGAAGATAGGGAAGTTCAACCTCTTTTCCCGGCGTCTTCGTCGCTTTCTTCGCCCTGATCCCCGGGCGGCAAGGTCTGTTGCGGCGAACGGCTCGCAGCGACGTCCTCGGGATCGCCGGCGGCGGGCGTGGCTTCGACCTCGTCTTCCCTGGTCAAACCATGGTTGAATAGCGGCCCGACATCGGGCAGATAGGCCTCAAAGGCCTTGCCGTAGATCTCCCAGATGGTGATGAACAGGGCGGCGACAATCGGGCCAAGAATGATGCCCAGGATGCCGAACATGCTGATGCCGCCCAGAGTGCCGAACAGGACGAACAGATCGTGCATCTCGGTGTCCTTGCCCACCAACCGGGGCCTCAGGACGTTGTCGAGATTGCCGGCCACCGCGCCGCAGAGCACCGCCAGAATGGCCACGCCGACAAACTGCCCCTTCAGCGCCAGGATAATCAGGGCCGGAACCCAGACGATGGCCGTGCCAAAGGCGGGAATGATCGACAGCACCGCCATGACCGTGCCCCAGAACACCGGCCCCTGAATGCCTGCAAAGGCAAAGGCCAGGCCGCAGATGAAGCCCTGGACCGCGCCGATGATCAGCGTGCCTTTGAGGGTGGCCTTGGTCACCGAGGTGAAGCGTCTGAGCAGGCGGCGTTCGTCGCGGTCGTGCAGCGGCAGGAAATAAAGGATCTTGACCAGCAGCACCTCGCCCATGGTGAGGAAATAGAACATCACGTAGAGCATGATTACGCTGCTGAACACCGCATTGACGGTCAGCATGGTGACTTCGGAGAGGCTGTTGATCAAAAAGGTGGAGATGTTGCCCACCACCAGGCCGGCCTTCTCGATGATCAAGGCGCGATACGGGAGGATTTCCTTATAATAGGGAAATTTTTCCATGTAGGCGGTGATTGCGGTCGGCTCGTTGATAAAGGACTGCACCCAGGGGGTGACCGACTGGCTGACGCTGATCGCCTGGCCGACCACCACCCCGATGAGAATGGAGAGCGGGACCAGCACCAGCACGACAATGCCGACGATGACCAAGACCGAGGCCAGATTTTCCCGGCCGCCGATTTTTGCGGTCAGCCAGCGGTGCGCCGGACTGACGATGGCGGAAAAGATGCCGGCCATGAACATCGGCATGAGAAACTGCCGGATCATGTCGAGGAAGAGGGCCGAGATGAGCAACACCAGGGCCAGGAGCACGCTTTTGTTAATCAGTTCCCGTTTCATCCGGTTGCCTGCAGAAAAGGAGGATTGACGATGGGTGACGCTGTGCCCTGCGGCGTCGGTGGTTGCAGCGGGGCAAAAGACCGGGAGAGACGCTCAGTGAACCAGCGCAGCCGCCCGAACCAGCGCCGAGGTCAGGCGGGCGAGGTCTTGCGGTTCGATGATGAAGGGCGGCATGAGATAGAGCAGGCGGCCAAAAGGGCGGATCCAGACCCCTTGCTCGACAAAAAATTGCTGCAGCACAGCCATGTCCACCGGCTGCCTGGTTTCAACCACCCCGATGGCGCCCAGCACCCGCACATCGGCCACCGTGGGCAGGTCGCGGGCCGGGGCCAGTTCCGAAGTCAACTGCCGGGAGACGGCGGCCACCCGTTCCTGCCAGGGCGTCTCCAGCAGCAACCGGATCGAGGCGCAGGCCACATGGCAGGCCAGCGGATTGCCCATGAAGGTCGGGCCGTGCATGAACACCCCGGGCGGCGCGTTGGAGATCGCGGTCGCCACTTCGGTGGTGGCCAGGGTGGCCGCCAGGGTCATGGTTCCGCCGGTGATGGCCTTGCCCACGCACATCACGTCCGGGGCAACGCCGGCGTGCTCGGCGGCAAACAGGACGCCGGTGCGACCAAAGCCGGTGGCGATCTCGTCAAAAATCAGCAACACTTGGTAGTGGTCGCACAACCGCCGCAGACCGCGCAGATACTCGGGATGGTAGAACCACATGCCGCCCGCGCCCTGGACAATCGGCTCAATGATCACCGCCGCGGTTTCCCGGTGATGGTCGGCGAGCAGCTGTTCCATGACCGCCAGGTCGCTTGCGTCCCAGGCGCCGTCAAAGCGGCAGTTCGGCCGGGGGGCAAAGAGCTGCCCCGGCAGGGAGCGCTCAAACAGGGTGTGCATGCCGGTGACCGGGTCGCACACCGACATGGCGTGGAAGGTGTCGCCGTGGTAGCCGCCGCGCACGGTCAGTAGCCGGTGCTTTTCGGGTCGGCCCACCGCCTGCTGATATTGCAGGGCCATCTTCAGGGCCACCTCGACGCTGACCGAACCGGAGTCGCAGAGAAAGACCTTGTCGAGCGGCTCGGGGGTGATCCGCACCAGCAAGCGGGCCAACTCCACCGCCGGTTCGTGGGTCAGGCCGCCGAACATGACGTGCGCCATGCGCTCGCTCTGCTCGCGGATGGCCAGGGTAAGCGCCGGATGGCTGTAGCCGTGGATGGCGCACCACCAGGACGACATGCCGTCGATCAGTTCCCGGCCGTCGGTCAACCGAAGGCGCACCCCGGCGGCCGAGGCCACCGGATACACCGGCAGGGGATTGGTGGTGGAGGTGTAGGGGTGCCAGAGATGGTCGCGGTCGAATTGGAGCAGGTCGTCGCTGGCCATGGCCTTATCCGCGCGCAAACGTGAAGCCCAAGCCCGAGAGATGGCGAAGATCTTCGGCAATGCCGCCGCCGGTGGTGGTCAGATAGTTGCCGACAATGGCCCCGTTGGCCCCGGCGCTGAAACAGCGGTACTGTTCGTCGCCCAGTTGCTGCCGCCCTCCGGCCATGCGGATCACCGCCTGCGGGTTAATGAAACGGAACAGGGCCACTGTGGTCAAAACCTCATCCACCGAAAGCGGCTGGAGATCGGCCAGGGGCGTGCCGCCAATGGGAATCAGGATGTTGATCGGGATCGATCTCACCTCAAGCTCGCATAGCTCAAAGGCCATGTCGATCCGGTCCGCCATGGTTTCGCCCATGCCGATGATCCCGCCAGAGCAGAGCGACATCCCCATGTCTCGCGCCAACCGCAGGGTTGCGGCCTTTTCCTCCCAGGTGTGGGTGGTGCAGACCTGGGGAAAATGGTTGCGGCTGGTCTCCAGGTTGCAATGATAACGGCGCACCCCGGCCGCATAGAGGTCGGCGACGATTTTTTCATCCAACAAGCCGGCCGAGGCGCAGAACAGCATGGCGGTGGTTTCGCTCATCCGCTGGAAGAGATGGGCCAACTCCGCCGTGGTGTCCGGCGACAGGCTGCGGCCGCTGGTCACCAGCGAGATGCGATGCACGCCGTGGTCGTCGTTGTCCTTGGCCTGGGCCAGGGCCTCCTCCTCGCCAATCGCGGCGTAGGCCTCAATGCCGGTGTGGTGCCGGGCCGACTGAGCGCACCAGCGGCAGTTTTCGCTGCAGTTGCCGTTCTTGGCGTTGATGATCGAACAGAGGTCGAAATGGTCGCCAAGGAAATGCCGACGGATGGCGTCGGCGGCCTGGCAGAGTTCTTCTTTATTGGCGTCAGAGAGCTGCAATGCCGTCTCCCGGTCGATCTGTCCGCCGGCAAGAACCGTTTGCAGCGCCTGTTGTACGATGGTGTCCATGGAGTTCCGAGGAATCGGGATCAGTCCCGGTTGGTTTTGATGTCCTTGGGCGGACCGCCCACGATCATTTCGGCGATGGTCAGCTTGATTTTGGGAAACAGGCCGCGTTTGTCGCCGAGGAAGCGCGATTCCAACTGGGCCAGCCGTTTGTACAGGATGGTCCGGTCCATGGCCGGAGCCTCGGTCTCCTCCGCGTACTTGGCCTGCACAATTTCCTGACAGCGAAAACAGCCGGGGAAGCGCAGGTGCTGGCCGTCCGGGCGGGTCAGGGTGGCGGGCACGCCGTGGGTGCGGCAGATCATCAGCCGGTGTTCGTAGAGACTGCACAACCCCTTCTCATTGAGCGGGCACATGATCTGCGGCCGCTCCCCCTGGGCGATCAGCAGCCGGCTTTGGGTCACATAATCCCGCGCCCGCTGCATGATCCGGTCGATCCGGGCGTCGTCAAGCGCCCGGATGCCCTCCCAGAGATAGGCCCACTCGCTGTAGGTATAGTGGAGAAAATAGGAGTCGCAGCAGTTGTCCGGACAGCCTCTGCAGGTCAGGGTGACAGCTTGGGCGACCGTGTCGTAGTCCGCAGCCATGGACTCGTAGATTTCGCCAATCTCGCAGGAGAGTTCCGGGGGAAGAAACAATTCTTTCATAGGCCTGTCCCGCCGGAGCGGGGTTCTTCAAAGGATTGCACCTGATAGGTTGAAATGCGCAACGCCCCGGACCGCCAAGCGTCGGCGGCCAGACCGGCCTTGCGGCAGAGATGGCCAAGAAACGCTTCGGGTTCGGGCAATTGACGCCACACCTGGGGCAGAAAAGTGGCGCTCGCCTCCCCTGGTCCGGACAGGATCACCCCGTCCGTGCCGGGTCGCAGCAAACGCAGCAGTTCGTCGCCTGTCCCGTAGAGCAAGGACTCGGGATTGGTCAGCACCGAAATCTCAACATCGAGCGTCGGCGCCTCGGCGGCGGTCAGCGGTTCAAAGCGGTAATCGTTAAACGCGGCGTTGAGGGCGTTGCGTTTGACGCCGTCCGCCACCGATTCCACGGCGGCAAGGCTGCCGATGCAGCCGCGCAGCTCGCCCCGCTTGTGTAAGGTCACAAAAACCCCGCGCTTGTCGCCAAAAACCGGCGCCCGCAATTCTTCGGCCGTTACCGGACGCGCTGGTTCAATGCCCAGACGCCGTTCGATCTCCTGCCGCGCCAGCCGCACCAGCACCTGGCCTTGCTGTGGAGTGAGCATGATCTTGTCCGCTGATTGCATCATAAAAAAGAGGGGTACTCTATTGCGCCGGGCAATCCTGTCAATACAATTGTGCCAAAACAGAGCAGCGACAAGCCTTTCCGGCGACAACGCCGGCCCGCTCGGCTGCGGTTGGAGAGAGGGAAAGGAGTGAGGACGGCGCCGGTCGCCCGAAAATCGCCCGCAGGTCTCACCGGCGTTGACTCAATCCTTTGAGGGAGAGTTCCCCCGAGGACTTGAAGGGCACTTCCTTCTTGAATCCATGGATGCCGACCCGGACCGTACCCTGCAACACATAGGGCACCGGCTCGTCCTTGGCCGGAGGCTTGCCGGCGGTGTGGATCATATCCGCCACCGAGGCGATCATGTCCAGCACCGAGGCGTACACCTCGACCGGAACAACCGCCGTGCCGAAGGCGGGAACGCTCTGGTTGCCGGCGCCGATGCCGCTGGCGAAATGGCGTTTGTTGATTTCCAGGTCGCAATTGATCCCATGCAGATCAAGGGGCACTTCGTTTGGATTCAAAACCCTGAGTTTGATCAGAAAAACACCCTCCATCGCCTTGACGTCCTGGATGCGGATGTCGGCAATGGACACCGTGGGATCTTCCTTGAAGCCATGCATCGCCGCACAACCGTTCAAGAGCAGAACAGCGCAGAAAAGCAACAGAAAGCCGAGGGATTTAGACTGCAGTCCGGGGAAAAACATGGCCGCTCCTTGGGTGAAAATTGGCAAAGCTCATTCTTAACCACCGGCAATGACAAAGTCAACAACACGATGGAACTGTTGACGTTCCCGCCAGAAAACGGTATCAATAGCGCCATGCGGAGAAGTGCCGGAGCGGTCGAACGGGACGGTCTCGAAAACCGTTGTGGGGGTAACCCCACCCAGGGTTCGAATCCCTGCTTCTCCGCCATGTCATTGTCCAACACCATCTGAAGATATCCATCAAGCCCGCAATTCGACAAGGATTGCGGGCTTTTTGCGTCCAGGGGTGTCCGTTGCAATTTGAGCAAATCTGGTTATATTTGTTGGTACTATCAGGGGTATGTACCAACACCCCTCATGTTGGTACCAACACGGTACCAACAATTATTTAAAAAATTCCTGCCATTTCGATACGTTCGAACAATAAAACGGTTTTCTTCGCAACGGGAGGCACCAACATGGGCGGAATGACCAACAAATTAACCGAACTGGCGCTAAGAAACGCCAAACCAGGAGCAACGACCAAGAGGTTGGCGGATGGTGGCGGATTGTTTCTGGAAGTCAGGCCGAACGGCTCCAAATATTGGCGCATGGCGTACCGGTACGGCGGCAAACAAAAGCTGCTCGCCCTGGGCGTCTATCCCAACGTATCGATTGCCAAGGCACGAAAAAGCGCCCAACAGGCAAAAGAGCAACTTGCAGAGGGTGTTGATCCCGGCCTCGTCAAAAAAATCCGCAAAGGTACAAACGCAACGGACAATACCTTTCAAGCCGTTGCCGAAGAGTGGCTGGAGAAATTCAAGCATCAGTGGACAGAAAGTCATCTGAAGAGCATCTCCGGCCGACTGCGCCGCGACATTTTTCCATGGATTGGCGCGCGCCCCGTTGGCGAGATATCAGCACCAGAGTTGCTTTCGGCTTTGCGTCGCATTGAGGCTCGGGGGCACCTGGAAAATGCCCATCGGGCACAGACCAATGCCGGCCAGGTCTTCATGTATGCCATTGCCACCGGCCGGGCGGAGCGTAATCCGGCCGCTGACCTTCGAGGCGCGATTCCGCGACCCAATGTCAATCACATGTCCTCCATCACCGACCCCAAGCAGGTTGGAGAATTGCTCCGGGCCATTGACCGATACCCCGGCTCGCCGATCACACGCTGTGCCTTGCAACTGACGACTCATGTCTTTTTGCGAAGCAAAGAGATTCGTTTTGCCGAATGGTCGGAATTTGATTTTGCGAAAGCGGAATGGCGTATACCTCTTGCCAAGATGAAAGGGCGCAAGCGGGATAAAGAAATCAGCGGCTCAGCTTTTCATCTGGTGCCTTTGGCAACCCAGGTTATTGATATCCTGCGGGAGGTCCAGGCCTTGACCGGACAGGGAAAATATCTTTTTCCTGGTCTGCGATCAACGTCCAGACCAATGAGCGATGCGACCTTGACCAATGCCCTCAGACGCATGGGATACAGTCAGGAAGAATTGCATGTCCATGGACTCAGGGCAACTGCCAGAACGCTTATCCGCCAGGAGCTTGGTTTCGATGAAGAGCCCATTGAACGCCAACTCGGCCACGCAGTCAAAGGCCCCCTGGGAGCAGCCTACAACCGCGCGGATTTTATCGAAGAGCGCAAACGCATGATGCAGACCTGGGCCGACTACCTGGAGAAGCTCAAGACAGATGCTGAAATCATACCTTTCCGGGCTATGAGGTAAAAAAGGAAGGGTTCAAATAAGAAGTTGCCGGAGCATAATATGAGATGACCATGTGATCACGGGGAGGTGCTATTAAAAAATAGTGTTATTTTTTTTAAAATAGTGCTACCGATACACCCACCTCTTCCAATGCTCACAGAATCCAACAAAACCTCATGAATGCCAGAAAAAATACAAGAATCAAGGTTAGGGCCGAATGCCCGCAGTGTGCAGATGGGATCATCGGACATATGACGGTTGATGAACTCCTGGAACGAACCCTCAACGAGGGGAGCAGTCTTGCCTGCCCCCTTTGCGGTCGCATGCATTTGAGCAGAGAAGAAATTGATCAACTTGAACAGGAGAAGATCGTTTACACCGATCGTTATCGACAGATCCGGATGCAGGCCGAGTTTATTCCAGCCAATGAACATCAAGAAGGTGTTCAACCGTGATCATTGTAACCGGCGGATTAGGATTCATCGGCAGCAACATCATCCACGCCTTGAACGCCCGTAGCGTAACTGACATCATTGTTGTTGACGATTTCACGGACGGCACCAAATTTGCCAACGTCTCTGATGCCCAGGTGGCCGATTATTTCGACAAAGACGACTTCTTGGCCCGTGTGAAGCAAGGGCAGCGCTTCAACGGAAAGGTGGATGCGCTGCTCCACCAGGGAGCCTGTTCCGCCACCACGGAGTGGAACGGCAAACTGGTGATGGAAAACAATTTCACCTATTCCAAGGAACTGTTTCACTACGCAGACCAACACCGCATACCTTTCATCTATGCCTCAAGTGCTTCGGTGTATGGCAATGGCACGACCTTCATCGAAGATCCGCGATTCGAAAGTCCGATTAACGTCTATGCGTACTCAAAAACGTTGTTTGATCAATATGTTCGCCGTCATGTTGTTTCTGGTCAAAGCCAGGTGGTTGGTCTCCGGTATTTCAACGTGTACGGTCCGCGCGAACAGCATAAGGGAGGCATGGCCAGCGTGGCCTTTCACCTGCGCAATCAACTGCTTTCGGAAGGGGTTGTTCACCTTTTTGAAGGCTCGGATGGATATGGCCCCGGTGAACAGCGCCGCGATTTTATCCATGTGGAGGATGTAGTTGATGTCATCCTCTGGTTCTTGGATCATCCGGCAATATCCGACATTTTCAATGTAGGCACCGGACGAAGTCAGAGTTTCAACGAGGTGGCCCAGGCAGTACTAACGGCTTTTGGGTACGGTGAGCTGCAATATATCCCTTTCCCGGAACACCTCAAAGGTCGTTACCAGAGTTTTACCGAGGCCGACATTACCCGCCTGCGGTCAGCAGGGTATGATAGGACCTTTCGTACCGTTGAATCCGGGGTTCTCGACTATGTGAAATGGCTGAGACAAGACTGATCCGTCTTTGCTTTTCAAGAGCACTCTCCTGCAATAATCGTAAAAAACACAGCGCATTGAGAAGACATCTGCTTTTTCATGATCTAGCCTGATTCACCGAAACCATCGCAAAAACAAAACAAGCGAACCCGGTACAGAGAAGGAGGAGGTAATTGTGCATATGGACAGCCTCCCCGAAAGCGGCTGCCCTGATGGCCGCGGCTGCATGGGTCAGCGGCAGGAGTTCCAGGATACTCTGCCCCCAAGAAGGCAGTTGCGTGAGGGGGAAAAAGGTCCCACCCAAAAAGGCCATGGGAGTGATGATGAAGTTGGTGAGCAAGGTCTGGTCGGCGTGCGATTTCACATGCATGGCCAATCCTACGGCCAGTGAGGAAAAAACAAAACTGTTGAGCAGAAACGCTATCCAGAAGAGCAGGTTGTAGGAGAGCACCACCCCGAACAGGGCGCCGAGCACCAGAATGACGACTCCGGCAAGGCATGCCCGCGTCATCCCTGCCAGCACTTCACCCGTCACATAGGCGAGATTGCTGATCGGCGCGGCCTGAAACTCATCGAAGATATGCCAGTAAAAACGGGCGATATTGATCTCGCTGGCGATGGCAAAGGCCTGGGTCATGCTGGCCATGGCCACCAACCCCGGCAGCAAAAACTCCAGATAGCTGTGATTTCCCACCTCCACATGCCGCCCGACGGCATACCCGAAAGCGATAAGGTAGAGAAGCGGTGAGACCGACCAAGAGGGAATGAGCTTGGCCAAGCGGCGCTTCAAGATAAACAACTCTCTCAGATAAACGGCGGTCCAGCCTCTGATCATGCTATCTTTCTCCCGGTCATGGCAATAAAGGCATCTTCCAGATTGACTCTTCTGACCGTGCAGCCGTTGGCCCGGCCGAGAACAGAATCGCCGGCCTGTTCACGGGATGCAAAATAGGCGGTCTGCAAGCGGCTCTCCTCCAGATAATCCACGGCCCATTGACCGATAGCGGCCATGAGGTTGGCCGGGGTGTTCTCGTCGACAATCTTCCCGGCATCGAGAAAGGCGACACGATCGGCCAGGAATTCCGCCTCTTCAATGTAGTGGGTGGTCAGAAAGATCGTGGCGCCATCGTTTCTGATTTTCTTGATAAATCCCCAGATGCTCCGCCGGATCGCCGGATCAAGTCCCACGGTCGGCTCATCCAGGAAAAGAATCCTCGGGGCATGCAGCAGAGCCCGGGCAATCAGCAGGCGCCGTTTCAATCCGCCGGACAGGCTTTTGACCAGTGACTGGCGCCGGTCGCTGATTTCCATATAATCGAGCAGCTCTCTGCTTTTTTGCACGATCGTGCGTCGCTCCATGTGGTGTAACAGCCCGTGGATCAACAGATTTTCTTCCACTGTGAGATCGGCATCCAGGTTGGTATGCTGAGGCACCAACCCGAACTGCGACTTGCTCTCAAGGGGATTGCGATCGATATCGAAATCATGCAGGCGGACCACTCCGCCGTCTTTTTTGCTCAGGCCGGTGAGAATCCGGATGGTGGTGGTTTTCCCGGCACCGTTGGGCCCCAGATAGGCGTAAATTTCGCCTGCGCTGACCTGGAACGAGACACCGTCCAAGGCGACCTTGGAACCGAATCTTCGGGTCAGACCGGTGACAGTGATCATCGGCGCTTGTCCTGTATCTTCTTGACGTTGTCACCGATTTCCATCAGCGGTTGCCGCCGCATCCGGTGAGGCAGGGCCAGTTCCGCTGCGGTCTCGATGTCGGCCTGTTCGACAGCCGTACGGTTATCGAAGGCGGCGAGGGTCTTGGCCGCCTTCAGCATGATGATATCGCCCCGGTGGCCGTCAACGCCGACATCAAGACAAAAATCGGCAATGGTGAACAGTTCTTCCCGGTCGATGGTCACCTGGGGGTAGCGTTGGCGGGCTGCCTCGATCCGTTCCACCAGGGTTTGGGAGGCGCTTTCCCACTGGCGCGTGAATCCTTCGGGTGATTCATCAAAGGCCACCCGTCTCTCCATCACCGCCACCCGGCTCTCGCGATCGGCGATGCCCTCGACCCGGACGGAGAGGCCGAATCGATCCAAAAGTTGCGGCCGCAGTTCCCCCTCTTCTGGGTTCATGGTGCCGACCAGAACAAAACGGGATGGATGCGAGAAGGAGATCCCTTCACGTTCAATGGTGCTCACCCCCATCGCGGCAGCATCCAGCAAGACGTCGACCACATGGTCGTCCAGCAGGTTGACCTCGTCGACGTACAAAATACCCCGATGGGCGGCGGCCAACAGACCCGGTTCGATCCGTTTCTCGCCCTTGCGGATGGCATGTTCCAAGTCCATGGTGCCCACCACCCGATCCTCGGTGGCCCCAACGGGCAATTCCACCACCTTGATATGCCGGTGTACGGCCTCGACATGATGACCGGCGATCCGCCGCTCACGGCAGCCGGTATGGAAGCACTCCCGGCAGAGTTCCAGGCCATCTCCTGGCGCCAACTGAAACGGACAATCCTTCACTACCTCGATTTTGGGCAGAATATCCGCCAGGGCACGCACGGCGGTGGATTTCGCCGTTCCTTTCTCGCCGCGAATCAGAACCCCCGAGAGGGTCGGGTTGATAAGATTGAGGTAGAGCGACAGTTTCATCTGCTCCTGGCCAACGATGGCGACAAATGGATAGATTGTTTGACAACTCATGGGTGTTGCTCTCCGGGTGTACGATGGTGCTTATGGTTGAAGAAAAATCGCGACGGGTTCATTCCTTGACGAGATCAAGCAGGGTATCGGCCTTGAGGTCGGCGGTCTGAAAATACCGGGCGTTCAATGCCTCGGCGATTTTTGCCGCCAGGCCAAAACGGATCAGCCCCTGCTCCTCGGTATCCACCAGGATGAACCGGAGCCGTTCTTCCCGGGCCAGACGCCGGGCAAGCTCCAGACATTCGTCCATGGGTTTGCCGCCTCCCAGGGCCACATTGGATCGGCCATCGGTAATCAGCACAACAATGGGCCGCGAGGTCGGGTCGCGTACCAGTTGACCGCGCAGGATCTCGTCGGCCTTGACCAGGCCCGCATTCAGAGGCGTTCGCCCTCCCACCGGCAGTTCGGCCAACAGTCGCGCCGCCATGTCGATGGAGGACGTCGGCGGCAGGTTGAGCCGGGCCTCCTGTTTATTGAAAGAGATCATCGCCACCTTGTCGCGTTTCTGATAGGCGTCGAGCAAGAGAGACATGATCGCCCCCTTGGTGGCGGTCATCCTGCCCCGCGCGCCCATGGAGCCGCTGGCATCCACCACAAAGAGCAGGAAATTACCGATCCGCCGCTCCCGGATCTTCTCGCGGATGTCCTCGGGGCGGATGGCGATGGCGCAGTCACTCCGGCGTTGCCGCTGGTAAGGAGCAGCCGCCCTTAAGGTTGCATCCAGGGCCACATCCCTGGTGCCCCGGGGAAAGACACTTTGGACATACCGGCCCTGGAGGCCATTGATTCGACTCCTGGACCGGCGGCCCGAACCGCGCCGGAAAACCCGGTCTTTATTGGCTGCAAAGGGTTTGACCTTGAAGGTGGCGCCTACTTCGAACACCTTTTCCAGGGCGTCGGGATTGACCGGGCCGGTTGGTGTTTCGCTTGCATCGGGCATGCCGCCATCGTTTCCGGTCGAGTCCTGCTCTTGCTCCGGGGGCGAACCGGGGGGAGGCGGAGACTCTTCGGGGGCATTGTCCTGCTGTTCCTCCTCCTGTTCATTGTCGGTCTCGGGAGGGTCGTGGTGGGCATGCTCGTGTTCCTGTTCTTTGGGGGGAGGCGGTGGAGGGGCCTGATCCCGGAGCCGATGGCGCAGGGCCAGAGGCGCCACCCGGAGGATATCCCCGTCTTCCACCTCCAGCCGCTCCGAAAAGGCAGCCAGGGCTCGTGCCGCTTGTTCGATGATCAGATCGGCCCTGTGTCCGGCCACCCTGGCCTCGGTGCAGAGTTCGCTGATCAAGGTTCGCTGGCGCCCGGATATCTGCACTCTCGGCAAACAGTGCCGGGCGCTGTTGATCCGCTCGGCCAGGGTGCTGCTCTCTGCTGCACATCGTGCGACAAATCCGACCGGGTCGGCATCAAAGGCCTCTCGCTGCTCCATGGTCGCCACCCGCATTTCCCGATCCGTTTCTGCCTTGACCTCGACACAGAGGCCGAAACGGTCGAGCAACTGGGGACGCAGGTCCCCCTCTTCCGGATTCATGGTGCCAACGAGAATACAGGCGGTTGGATGGCCAAACGAGACGCCCTCGCGTTCGATGCGGTTTTCACCCGAGGCCACGGCAGCGAGGATCACATCGACCAGGTGGTCATCCAGCAGGTTCACTTCATCGACATAGAGGATACCCCGATGGGCAGCAGCCAACAGGCCCGGCATGATGACCCGCTCCCCTTTGGCGGTGGTTTTCTCGAAGTCGATCCCGCCCGCCACTCGGTCCTCGGTGGCATTCAACGGCAGGGTGATCACTCGGACCCTCTGGCGAACAACCCCTCCACGCCGGTCGCACAATCGGCAAACAGCGCATCGCTCGCCTGCCTCCTCCGGAGCAAGTGCGAACAAACAGCCCTGGATCGTTTCGATATCGGGGAGAAGTGCGGCCAGGGCGCGGACAGCCGTTGATTTTGCCGTCCCCTTTTCCCCCCGGATCAGCACACCGCAGCAGCGGGGATTGACGGCGTTCAGGAGCAGGGAGAGTTTCAGCTCCTCCTGGCCGACAATGGCCGGAAAGGGAAAGTGATGGTGTCCCCGGCTTATCATTTTTTCAATCCGAGGTTGTCGAGAACCTTGTCCATCTCTGCCTTCCAACTCGCGACATCATCGGCGGTCATGATATCGACGCTGCCCCCCTGGAACTCGCCGGTGATTTCGCCCATGGTATCCTCGATGGACCCCTCAACCTCCAGATAGGCATCCTGCAAGCGTTCCAGGAGTTCCTGATCCGGTTGCCAGATTGCACGGCTCTGGGCCTCCAGCAACCGGCGGCCGATCTCCTCCAGGGCCCAGGGGTTGACCTGTTGGAACCATTCCCGCATATCCTTGTCCAAAACAAAGGTCTCGGCAATTTCATCGAATATCCAGCCATCCACCTCGCCGGTGGTGGCGGCGAAGCCATACACCCGGCCGATGCGCTTGGACAGATCGCCGGCCCCCTTGTAGCCGTGCTCCTGCATTCCCTCGATATATTTGGGATTGAGCAGCTTGGCCCGCACCACCCGCCGCATCTCGTCAGCAAAGTCGGTGACGCCTACCTGGGCGGGATCGCGGGTGTCGCCATAATAGGTTCGTGGTTTTTTGCCGGAGAGTGTCCTGGCGGCGACGCTCATCCCGCCATAGTTGCTGAAGTAACCGCAGCAGTTGAGAAAGTCGCCTTCATCCGAGATGTGCTTGTCAAAGGTCACCTCCACCCGTTTGAGATTGGCTGCCATTTCCCTGTGTGCCTGGACGCCGTAGGAGGCTTCGCCTTCCCCGCCGCCGTAGGCATAGCCGTTCCAGAAGAGATAGATGTCGGAGAGATCGGACTCGGTTTTCCAGGCCGAGGCATAGACCGCCAGATTGACCCCGGCCTTGTAGACCCCGGGCTGAGCGCAGAAGATCCGGTAGGAGAGTTTGCGAAACTCCTCCGGATCGGCAAGCGTTGCCTGCTGCTCCTTGGCCTGTTCGAGGATATGCTTGCGGATCAGGTTGTCTTCCGGCCCTTCGTCGAGCATGGCCACCGCCTGCACCGCCTGGTCGACATATTTCACCGAATCCGGGAAACAATCGCGGGTGATGCCCGAAACCCGGATGTTGACATCGATCCGGGGCCTGCCCAGTTCGGCGGCCGGGATAATCTCGATGCCGTCCACCTGACCGTTGGCCTTCCAGGTGGGACGAACACCCAGGAGGTGCAGCATCTGACCGATCTGCTCGCCATCGGCCCGCATGATGTCCGAGGCCAGCCAGACCATGCCGACCGTCTCCGGAAACCGGTTTTCGTCCTTCTGATAGCGGGCAATGAGGGCCTCAGCCAGCCGTATCCCGACCCGCCAGGCAGCCTTGGTCGGGATACGGGTTGGATCGACATTGAAGAAGTTGCGACCGGTGGGCAGAATGTCATACCGGCCCCGGGAGAGGTAGCCCGAGGGGCCGGCCGGTACATGACCGCCGTTCATCGCGTTCAACAGTGATTCGATCTCGGTCGAAGCGCTGATCCGCCCGTCGATCTCGGCGACCAGGTCAGCGAAGCGTTCAAACCGTTGGCGGACCTCATGCGGATGGTGGCAGCGCACAGCCAGATCGGCAAAGAGCCCCGCCCTTGCCTTGCCCTCCAGAAGATGACCGATCAGGGCCACGGCCTGCCGGTCGGCCGCAAAGAGCAGATCACCGTAGGTCTGCCCGCATTGGCCACGGTCGCCGGGAGATTCGAGGGCGTGAGCAATGTCCTCGCCCCAGAGATCGAAGATCAGACGCCGGCTGTTGAGGGCGTTGTTGCTGTCGAATCGCAGGATGGTGTTGATGGTTTCGGCCCGGTCCTCGCTTTGGGGAATATCGCCAAACACATGCATGCCGATCCGGGTCTGACTGTTTTTGATCCGGGAGAGGATCTCGTGGCAGGCGACCACTTCGTCGGCAAAGGTGGTGAGGTTTTTCGCTGCCACCTCCTCGTTCAGATGACTCCTCTCCATGGCTTCGCGGATCAGGTGCTCCAGTTGATGGGCACGGGCGGGATCAAGTTGGGCTGCCCGGTGATGCTCCTCCAGCAATTCCTCCAGGTCCTGGAGGTCGGCATAGGTGTCGGCGGTGCTCATCACCGCTTGCAGATGATCGATGAGGGTTGCGTAGCTCCGCCGCTTGGCCACCACTCCCTCGGCCGGGTTGTCGGCATTGTACATATAGAGATGGGGGATGGTGCCGATGGCGATGTCCGGCCAGCAGGCATTGGATAGTCCGGCTCCCTTGCCCGGCATCCACTCCAGATTGCCGTGGGTGCCGACGTGGATGATGACGTCGGCGCCGAAGACCCGATCCATGTAACGGTAGGTGGCGAGATACTGGTGTGGCGGCGGAATATCCGGATCGTGGAGGATTTTGCAGACCTGACCGTCGCAGCGAGCCCCGGCGCATCCCCGCTTGGGCTGCATGATGACATTGACGTTGCCGAAGTGGAGGCCGGTGATGACGATCTTGCCGTCCAGGATCATCGCCGGCGGCACCCCGTTCAGCTCCGTGCCCGGCGGCTCACCCCAGGCAGTGACCAGATCAGCCCTGGTTTTTGCCGGCAGGGCCTGATACCAGTCCAGGTAGATCTCGTTGTCCAGCAGGGCCAGGTGGCCGCCTTTGCTCACGATCTCATCCACGGTGGTCCACCGGAACTCGGCTATCGCCTTCCTGGCCATGATGGTCTGCATCAGGGCTTCGCCCGATTCCGGAAGATCGTCGATCCGGTAACCGGCATCCTGCATCCGGCGCATGATCCGCACCACCGATTCGCCGGAGTCAAGACCGGCGGCCCCGCCGATGCTGGCTTCCAGACCGGCGCACTCGTTTTTATGAAAAACAAAGACCGCCTTGCGCTCCGCCACTGGTTTGGTCGTGAGTCTCACATAACGGGCGACCCGCTCGGCAATGTGTTCGGCCCGCTCGGCAATCACCTCCCGCAGCTCATACGAGGTTCCGGTCCGCTCATCGGTGAGCTTATGGCTGCAGGCAACGATGATCGGTTCGATATGACCCTCGAACTCCGGCATGGCAATGCCGAAGGTCACCTCGGCAACAAGCCCCTGCGGGTCCTCCTCCCACTCGGTGATCGATTTGCTGTAGGAGACCACCGGTTTGAACACCGGAATGTTCAGGGATTTGAAAAACTCGACAGTCTGCGCTGCTACCCCGGTCTCTGAGATGTCGCTTTGAGCCTCACGGCCGAGAAAAAAATAATGGAGGTTGATCAGGGCCGCGATGCGTGGGCTGCCGTCGCCATCGACGAAAAATCGCCTGCCCGTTGCGATGGGGCCAAGCGAACCGGACTCCGGGTCAGCGGTGCCGTGAGAGAAGACGGGCAGGACATCGAGTCCCTGGGCCGTGAGGGCGTCCATCAGCGCCTTTTCAAGGCTGCCGTCGGTGTTGGTGAAGGTGTGGCGAGAAAAGAACAGGCCGACGGTTGCGGCGTGAGCAGCAGGATGCACCTCCCGATAGGCCGCCACCGAATCGTAGACCTCCGGGGTCGGCGGGTGGTAGATCCCCTGCCAGGGCAAGGGCACCGGAGCGTCCACAGTGACGGCCGGATCCTTTTGATGGGCAAGGAAGTCCAGAAGCCGCCGGTAGTTCTCGACACCCCCTTCGGCTATATATCCGTAGGCACTAGCGCAGACGGAAAGGTCCACCGTGCTGAGCCGCCCCCAGTTAGTCGGGTCAAAGGAAGTGGTGATGACGATCTTGCCGGGTCCGATCTCATGGAACCGGGCGCTGATCTCTTCCCAGAAGCCGTCGGTCGTCCAGTACAACAGGAGGATATCCGCCTTGGTCGCCGCGTCGAAAAAGGCATCGATCCGTTCGGCGTCGTTTTCGATCTCCTTGTTGGCAAACAGGGTCAGCTCAGTCTGCTTGCTTTGTTCCGCTGCATTTAAGAACGTAGGCAGGTAGGAACTCCACATGATAGAGACGATCTTGATTTTTGAGCTTAACATTTCGGATCCTCGATGAACTTTGCGTGTCTCATGATGGTGGCGGAGCTATTCCGAATACTGCCTGATCAACCGCGAGCCGAGCAAAAAGAAGGTGATGGCATAGGCAACGAGGATGGCAAGAGCGGTGAGCCCCTCGCTGTCGAGCATGCTTTTACGGATAAGGATATTGGTATGCGTCAGCGGAAAGACCGCTATGGCCTCTTGCAGGATTTTGGGCATGTGGCTCACCGGGAAGAAGGTGCCACTGAAAAAGGACATGGGCATGATCAGGAAGTTATTGTAGGTGGAGGTATCTTCATGCGATTTGGTGATCATGCCAACGATCACCCCCAGGCAGGCGAACAGGAAACAGTTGAGCAACAGGGTCAGGATCAGCAGCCAGGACAGGGTGAAGTCCGGGGCAACCAGCAGGCCGACGGCGATGATCAGGATTGAGGCGAACAACCCTTTCGCCATGCCGGCGAGGACCTCGCCGATCATGATCGCAAACGAGTTGATCGGCGCCTGCACCAGCACCTGGAAGGTCTTGAAGTATAACCGGTTGAGATTCAGGGCGCTGGCCACCCAGGTGTACGAGTTCGTCATCGAACTCATCGCCACCAGGCCCGGGATGAGGAAGGTCAGATAATCGGTACCCTGCACCTGCATCGATCGGCCCACGCCAAGCCCAAAGGTAATCAGGTAGATGACCGGGACCACCATGGCCGAAAAAAGATAGCCGAGCTTGAACAGCTTGCGTTTGAAGAGCAGCATCTCACGCAGAAAGATGGGAAACCAGCCGGTCATTCGATCTTCTCCCCGGTCAGCTTGATGAACACATCTTCCAGGTTAGAGCGGCGGATGGTGACACCATTTGAGAGCGTCTTGGCCTGTTCATAGGCCTCCTCCCGGGTCCTGGTCATAATGTGGCACAGGTTGCCGTCGCCATCGGCAAAATCAATCACATACTCGCCGACCGTTTTCTTGAGATTATCCGGGGTATCCAGGGCAATCATCCGGCCAGCGGCAATGATGCCGATCATGTCACACAGAGCCTCGGCCTCTTCGATGTAATGGGTGGTCAGCATCACCGTGCGGCCCGCCCTCCGGCTCTTCCGGATCACATCCCACAATTGGCGGCGGATCTGCGGATCAAGACCGATGGTCGGTTCGTCCAGAAAAAGAACCGTTGGTTCAGTCAACAGGGCGCGGGCGATGAGCAGCCGACGCTGCATGCCGCCGGAAAAGTGGTTGACGGTGGTCTCTCTTTTCTCCCAGAGACTGACCGCCTCCAAGGCCTGTTGGATTTTCTGCGGCAGATTGACGACCTGATGGAGCATGCCGTAGATCATGAGATTTTCGTAGGCACTCAGCTCCCGGTCGAGATTGTTCTCCTGCGGGACCACACCGATGCGCTTTTTGATTGCCAGCGGTGCCATGGACAGGTCGATTCCGTCGATGATGCACCGGCCGGCATCGGGCCGCGACAGAGCGGTCAACACCTTGATGGTGGTTGATTTGCCGGCGCCATTGGGGCCAAGCAGACCGAAGACGGTGCCCGAAGCCACATGAAAGGAGACGTTGTCGAGCGCCAGAAAGCGGTGCGCCGCCGGCCCATAGCTCTTGGTCAGACCAGTGACCTCAATCATGACACCCTCGGAAAAATTCTTGGGGGCAGAACCTGCAATACACAAACACAGGAGTTTTTGCGGAGCGCGGAACGTCGTTCTCAGGGCTAGTTACGAGAACGACCATCATTGTTTTTCAACCGGGGACGCCAGAAGATGCGGGGTGATCACCATAGTGCCGTTGACCCGGCCCATGACAACCTCGATACCGTAGACCGCATGCAGGTTTTCCTCGGTGATGACATCACCCGGAAGGCCCTGGGCAATGACCCGGCCATCATCGATGAGCACAACGCTGTCCGAGAAGAGCATGGCGGCATTGGGATCGTGGATGGTCAATACCGCCGTCACCTGGCGCTCGGCGACAATCTCCCTGATCTTGCGCAGGACCAGCACCTGGTTGCGAAAGTCGAGGTGGGAGGTCGGCTCGTCAAAGAGCATGGCCGGGGCTTCCTGCGCCAGAGCGCGGGCAACGAGCACCATCTGCCGTTCGCCGCCGCTGATCTTGGTATAGGTCTTGTCGCGGAGATGGGTGATGCCGACCGCTGCAATGGCCCTTTCGGCCGCTTGGCGATCCTTTTTCGATGGGCTGGAAAACATGCCAACATGGGCGGCCCTACCCATCAACACCGCATCAAAGACGGAATAGGGAAAAGGGGGTTCGTGCTCCTGGGGCACCACGGCAATCAGTTTGGCCCGCTGTTCATGATTGTAGCCGAGAATGCTCGCCTCTCCGAAGGTCATCTCTCCTTTCTCCGGATGCCAGAGCCCGGCAATGCACTTGAAGAGCGTGGATTTACCGCTGCCGTTGGGTCCGAGGATGGTGGTGAGTTGTCCCTGCCTGGCCTGGAGACTGATCCCCTTGAGGACAGAATCCGGGGTGTTCGGGTGGCGAAAATGGATGTTGGTGATACGGATCATTTGCCCCAACTCTCCTTGCCGCCCTTTTTCATCAGGTAGATGAAGAACGGGGCCCCGCTCACCGCTGTGATAATGCCCACGGGGATGTCGTAGGTTGTCAGACTCCTGGCCACGGTATCGGCGAAGATCATGAAGGTGGCACCGGTTGCCATGCTGAGCGGCACCAACGATTTATGGTCCGGGCCGGTCATCATCCGGACCAGATGTGGCACCATCAGGCCCACCCAACCGATGATGCCGGAAACCGAAACGGCCAGGCTCACCGCCAGCGTCGACGCGACGACGAAGATCAGCCGGTCGCGCCGGACATTGACCCCGAGCAGCTTGGCCTCGTCTTCGCCCATGCTGATCACATTCAAGCGCCAGCGCATCAGATAGACGGGGCAGAGGGCGACGAGGATGCCGACGCCCGAGACCGAGATGCTCCGCCAGTCGGCCAGCGAGAAGCTGCCCATCAGCCAGAAAACGATATTCTGGAGTTTATGGGGATCGACCAGGAATTTGATGATCGAGGTCATGGCCGAGAAAAAGGCCGAGATAATCACGCCGGACAAAATCAGCGGCAACCGGGAAACCTCGCCCTGGGTCTTGGCGATGTTGTAGGCCAGCAGGACAGAGGCGATGGCAAAGACAAAGGCGGCAGCCTGGATCGGCAAGACCGGCAGAAAACCGATGGATATCGCGCAGCCGAAGGCGGCTCCGGCTGAAAGCCCCAGAATGAAGGGGTCAACCAGCGGATTGCGGAAGACCCCCTGCAAGGTTACGCCCGAACCGGAAAGGGCCACCCCGACCAGACCGGCCAGCAGAACCCTGGGTAACCGGATGTCCAGCAGGATCGACCGTTCGGGAATCTCGGCCAAACCCGGGAGCGGCAGGATCTCATTGACTAGGCATTGAAGGACCAGCAACGGCGAGATCCGATAGGCCCCCATGAACAACGCGATCCAGCCCATCAACAGCGGTGAGAGCATGATCAGCACGCGCAGGGAGGGTCTATTCGTCATGGCTGTACTGCAGGCTGATAGGGGATGTGGAAAACTCTTCGATACAAGCGGTCGGCCATTGCAGCGAGTTCGATATCCTTGAAATCCTCGGGATAGGCCTGTTTGGCCATCCACAATGCGAGCATGGTGAGACGGGGCGACCAGCTGGTCCAGTTAGGGGTTTTGTAGACCCGGCCCTCACGGACGGCCCGGATGTTCCGCCATTGGGGATTTTCAAGAATGTCTTTTGCCGAATAACCGGCATTGGCCCAAATGAAGATGATCTCGGGATTCCAAACCACGATCTGTTCAAGTGACAGGAGTGTACTCCGTTCCCGGATGTCTCCGGCCGGATTGATACCGCCGATCATGGTCAACAGGTCGTTGTTGATGCCTAACGCGCAGGAGACCAAATTGGGCTGACCGCCGAGGAAAAGCATTTTTCGTTTATCTCGGGCCGGCTGTTTACCGATTCGTTCGCGAATCAGTGAAAAGGTTGTTTCCATCTCAGCAATGGTGGTCTGCATTGCGTCTTCACGCTCGAACAACCGCCCAAGCAAGTGCATGACCTCATAGAGTTCAGCTATGCTCTCGGGATACACGGCGATGACCTTCAGCCCTTTTTCCTCCATAAAGCGGATAGTCTCCGGCTTCCAGGCCCAGGTGAGTACCAGATCGGGCTTGAGCTGCATCACTGCCTCGATATTGATGTCCGACCCGGTCCCCACCGAAGGAATCTTTTCGATATCGGGTTTGGCAGCACGGATCAGGTCGTCGCGGTAGACATAACTTGAAACGCCCGCTACGCGTTCCCATACATCCAGAGACGGCAGCATTTCATACAGTTGAAAAAAAACGACTCGCTGGACCGGCAACGGAATTTCCACGCTCCGGCCCAGTTTGTCGGTATAGCTGACCACGGCGGCCTCGCTTGCAGCCGTGGTGATGCCCCAGAAGAGCAGCAGGAAAATGAGCAGGTGCCGCATGATCAATACTTAAGCGTCAGGCCACAAAAAAAGGAACGGCCAAGCGCCGGATAATAGGCGTAATATTCTTCATTCAGGATATTGTCCACCGACAGGGACACTGTGGCCATGGAAGTCACCTGATAAGAGACTTTGGCATCCACCGTGGTGAACGGGTCATAAGAGGTATAAACACCGTCGACCACATCGGTATTCGTATCTGTTCCGTACCGTTTGCCGATATAACGGCCGATGACCGTGGCGGTATACGGGCCGTTCTTATACCGGGCACCGGCATTGAACATGTTGCGCGGGCTCTGCATCAGCTCCTTGCCCACCGAGGCTGGAGCAGCGGCATTCTCCAGCATTTCCGACTCGGTATAGGTGTAGTTGGCAAAGAGGGTGAGGCCAAAATCAAAGCCTTGCTCGGCCTCCAATTCCACTCCCTGGCTACGGGCCTTGCCGGCATTGATGTTGTCCTGCCGGGTGGCGCTGACCGTTTTCCGGTAAATCAGGTCGTCCATCTCATTGTGAAAATAGGTGGCTTTGACCTTCATCCTCGACCACAACCCCTGTTCGATGCCGGCCTCCCAGGAGGTAACTGTCTCCGGGCTCAGGTCAGGGTTGGCGTTATAGGTGACCCCGGTCGAGGAAGTCCAGGTCCGATAGAGATCGTAGACCGAGGGAGGCCTGAAGGCCTGGCCGATGGACGTTCTCAGGGTAGTGGCATCAAAGGGTTTATACACTAGGGCCGCTTTTGGACTGAAAGCGCCTTCATCCTTGCTGTCGTACGATTTTGGATATCCTGCCATGCCGACACTGTTGGCATAGCCGTCATAGGCTTCCCACCAGTCCTGCCGGGCTCCAAGGTAGGCGGTCACCTTGTTGATCACCGCAATCTCATCCTGGAGATAGAGGGAATAGGTTCGATCCTTGCCGCCAGCTTCGTAGGTGAGCGCGCCCTTTGAATCTCTATCGTGCCAGTTGGAAAGAGCGTGCTCTTGATTGTCGGCCTCGTCGCCACGATAGGAGCCACCAACCGTCAGAATCTGGCGTTCGCCTGCCGGAAAGGTGAATTGCAGATCCCCAGTGTAACCGGAAGAAGGCGTTTCGCTGATCGAGCCCGGGCCACCGTTTCTGGTGGTCGCGGCGGTACTGCCCTTGGTGATGTACCAGTTCTCCTGCATATCCAGATATCCCAGGGTCAACTTGGTCAGCACCGTGGAGAACTCGGTTTCCAAACCGGCATTAAAGAGGTTTTGAATGCGGCCGCCATCACCGGAAAGAAAAGAGTTTTCGCGGACAATGGTGCTTCCCGAGCCATACCCCCAGACTTCGTTACCGGCTCCATTCCGGAGGTAGGTATGGGGGGTGTCGTAAGCGTACTCGTAACTGCTACGAAAATAGGAGGCTGTCGCCTTGGTTTTACTGGAGAGGTCAAGCGCCCCTTTCAGGGTAAGATGGTCGTCCTTCCAGGTGTTGTCGCCGCTGTCGCCAATCAGATAGCGAGGCGCGCCTTTGTTGTCAGTGGTCGGGACACCGCCGCTGAGGCCGCTTGTTGCCGGATTTCGGCTCTGTACATTGAGACCGGTCGGATAACCGTTGGTTGTTTCATAGCCGTAGCTGGCCAGCACACTCAATTTATCGAAGACCTTGTCACCGTAGGAGACATAGATCTTGCTCAGGTCATCGAGGGCTGAGCCCCGATCCCAGGAGGAGCCATAGCCTGTTTTCAGGGTCATCTCCTGTTTTTCCGGCATCCGGGTGATGATGTTCACCACACCGGACATGGCATTGCCGCCATAGAGACTGGACGCAGCGCCCTTCACCACCTCTATCTGCTCGATATCCTCCAAGGGCATCAACTGGTAACTGGCTCCACTGGTATAACCGTCGTTGAGCGGTACACCATCGAGCAGAAACAGGACCCGAGAATCCTTTCCCATGCCCCGCATGGAGACGGTCGAGGTGGTGCCCATTAAACCTTTGCCTTTATTGTCATCGTATATGCCGGGCAGGGTATTCAAGGCTTGATCAACGGTATTGATATGGCGATCGTCGATCTCTTCTTTGGTCACCACCTCAACACTACCAGGGGCGTTGGTGACGGTTTTCTCGGTCCTGGTGGCAGTAACCACCACCGGTTCCAGATTGACCGGCTTGGCCACCCCTGTTTCCTCGGCCAGAACCGAAGATGGAAGCATCAGGCCCAATGCGCATGCGGTCACCCATATTCTTCGCTTCTTCATTCCCTCCACGAGCAATCCTCCCCTTTTTCACTCTGCTTATGATTGAGTCACCCCACCTGACGACCGTTTGCACCTGCATTGTAGCTTTTGGTGACTGAAGTGTATTCATTGCATCGGGCATATGGCCTCCTCGGGAGGCGAAAATGAGAGAACAGGGCAAGTACCAGCACCCTCAGTTCAACTCGAAAGTAACCGGCATAACCAGGAGGGCGGCGATACGGGGCGGTGTAAAAGGCGCGGAGCGGCGAATCGCCGCAATGGCCTCCTCATCCAGCACCTCGTGGCCGCTGCTCGCCTGGATGCGAAGCTCTCTAACACCCCCATCCGGTGTTATCAGGAAAGCCACCTCAACTTTGCCACCCCAGCCATGACGGCGGGCCATCATCGGGTAATGAAGGTTGGCCAGGATGGCATTGCGGATGGCAGAGAAATTGGCGCGACGGTAGGCCTCAACCATTCCTGCCCCGGTTGCGCCTCCGGCAGCGGCATGCGACGTATTTTGTGCTTGGGTGGTTTCCGCCGGTGCCGCATCGGCTTGGGCTGGCGATGCAGCAACGGTTTCCTGGGCTGCTTCTGTCGGCTTTGAAACCGGCCGAGGTTCGGCCTTGGAGGGCGTTACTTTGGCGAGAGCCTTCCGTTGAGGCTTGAGCACCGGGGTCGGTTGCCGTTCCAGAGTGGGAGGTGGTATCGAAGCCGTTGATGGCTCAGCCTTCGGCTGTAATGCTTCTTTCAGAGTGGGTGCTTCATTATGTTCCAGCAGGGAGAAATCAAGACGGATAAGCGGAGGGGGTGTCGGGAACAGACATGTGATCGCCATCGCGCATCCGGCCATCAGCGCATGCAAAACGATTGATTCGACAAAGGCTCGCCCTGTTCTATCCATTTGGGGTCTCGGTCTGGAGGCTCATGGTGGTGAAACCGAGTTCCCGGATGGTGCTGAGCACATCGACAAAGGATTGGAGGACCACGGCCCGATCGGCCCGGATCAGGAGCGGCCGTTGCCGGTCCTCCTGGAGTAGCATCGCTCTCAGGGTCTCCCGGTCGCAGGCTTGGCCCTGGAAATGGGCTGTACCTTCCCGATCAATCTCCACCATCAGTCCCGGTTCGGCAGCTTCGCTTTGCTCGGCCTTAGGCAGATTGACCGGGATCGAGCCGCCGGCGATGAAGGTGGCGGTGGTGAGGACGATGGTCAACAGCACCAGCATGATGTCGATGAAGGGGATGACATTGATACCGGTGAAGCCCTGATCATCATCCATGATGGGCCTCCCAGGTGAGCAGCAGTTCCTTGACCCGCCGCAGCAGCAGGTTGTAGAGCACCACCGCCGGGATGGCAACCAGCAGGCCGGCGGCCGTGGCCTTGAGCGAGAGGGCAAGCCCGGTCATGATCCGGGCCGAGTCGACCATGCCGGTCTGCCCCATGGTGTAGAAGGTGAGCATGATGCCGAACACGGTTCCGAGCAGGCCCACATAGGGGGCATTGCTGCCCACGGTGGCGATCAGGTGGAGGCGACGGGTGAGAGCCAGTTCCAGGAGACGGCGGTCGGCAAATGTCTCCAGCCGCAAGCCCCGAAAATAGCGGAACCGCTCCAGGGCCACGGCCACCGCCATGACGCTCATCAGGCCCAGCAGGCCGATGATGCCGTATTCAATGAGAGATTTGAGCCCATCCACGCTGTTCTCTCCTGATGCAAATTGCCTTCAGCTCAATTTCGCTCCCTGATGTTTTATGGAGGTGGTCAAGCCAAGCGTTAACACGTTTGAAATTTCGGTAACACCTTATTCCAATTCGCTTTCAAGTTGAGCCTAACGGTGATATAGTCATGGCATGGCCAGACCACGAAAAATTGATGAAGAGCTCGTGAAGCAAGCACAGCACGTCGTCAGTAACACCAAGGACGCGAGGGA
>Ga0209639_1000636_pt1 | contig 45430 bp, 41 predicted proteins | sample EPASupsiteHSE605_FD_187268 | JGI IMG/M metagenome (GOLD analysis project Ga0209639, IMG submission 187268) | Bioremediated contaminated groundwater from EPA Superfund site, New Mexico - Sample HSE6-05 (SPAdes) (version 2) | ecosystem: Environmental > Aquatic > Deep subsurface > Groundwater >... | reverse complement strand
AGTCATTTGTAAAAAAAGATTTAAAGCTTGCACATTCAGTTATGAAATACGATGACATTGTTGACGGTTTATTCAGTGAGATTAAAAGTGAACTTATAGCAATTATCACAGATGGTACCGAAAGTGGCGAATCTTGCATGGATCTTTTGATGATTGCCAAATATTTTGAGAGAATTGGTGACCACGCAGTTAATATTGCTGAATGGGTTGAATTTTCAATAACAGGTAAGCGTGTAAAAGATAAAGATATATAGGCAACTCAGAAAATTTTGTGTAACGATTCATTTTTCGTAATCTGACTAAACTGGTGGTTTAAGCCTTCGATAATATTTGTTTTATATATTATTTTTTCTAATCTCTGGTGGATATGCTAAAAACGTACTTAGGATATCACAATTGTCCTCCAGCTTTTTACGCAAGAATGATATGATTGCCCCATTTTTCTTTGAAACTCATCAAATTTCCTAGTCATGAACTTCAAGCTCACAGCTTGAGCACACGTATGACACTAGGGGTTATAAAAACTACATTAGAATAAAATAAAACGCCTTAGCTACCATATTTTTGTAGCTAAGGCGTTATTCTTGTGTCATTTACTCAATTTAGATACACTATCGATTATGCTCATTGGGTTGCTATCACAATTTTTTTGATAACAAGTCAAAATAGTCACTCAGCTATAAATTATGAAAAATACGAGGATTACTAAATTCATTAATTTCATTCTTGATTTTTTTAATTTTTAATGTATAATATAAAGTAATAGAATATTTGGTGCGTATAATTAATCAGCACGAGACTATCCGTTAGTCTCGTGCTTTATTTTTTGCCCCAAATATTTAATAAAGTAACTGGAGGGTAAAAAGTATGGAATTTCATATGAAGTTACCACGAAACAAAAAAGAATTTGCATTATTTATGGCAGTAATCTCCATTATCTCAGTAAACATCATCGCTCCACTTATCACTTGTTTTGAAATGGGGTTCCACCTGTATATCTGGGCAGACACACTAAAGGTTATCCCTTTCATATGGGTTGCTGTAATTGCATTAGTACTGATTACATACAAACCGGCCGAATGGTTGACCGATCGAATTGTAAAAAAGGGCGATAGCTTTGGATCTCATATTGTGATAAACATCCTTTGTACAGTGTTTCTCATGTCGATCTTCTTAACTGTTATTGGTACTTGGATTGGAATACGCCATATCTCAGCATGGAGCATATTCATATGTTTTTCTACAAATGGCCTCGCAATGCTGCAGTTTCATTCTTTGTCGAAGCGTGTATCGCGCAGCCAATAGCTCGTTTAGTAATGTTAAAGATTCATCAGTATAAAGATTTAAAGACACAATTGAAAGCCTAAAAAATCAGTACAAAAAAGGCGGTTTTGTTAGCTTCTGGGAATTAAAAAATGAAATTTACTTGGGATTTCAGTAAAATATGACTAAATAAAAAGAAATAAAAGAAACCCATTAGCTACATAAATAACGTAGTTAAGGGGTTTTTCATGGTGCGGATAACAGGACTTGAACCTGCATGAAATTGCTTTCACTAGAACCTGAATCTAGCGCGTCTGCCAATTCCGCCATATCCGCATATATTAACCTTTAAAATATAAAAGGCTATTTGTCATTTTTTCTTTTTAAGCTTACTACTTACTTCTTCCATCTTTTTATCTTTGCATTGCTCACATCTGTATTGTGGTGATTTATCATCCGAACGGTTATAATTAAGCCATTCAACAATTCGATAGCCTCTACCAACATCACCGCAATCCTCACACTTAACATAATCTTTTATTTCCCATAACGGATTCTTGGTATATGCTTTTTTAAATATAAACTTATCAACCCAAAAAAAGATAAGTCCTCCAATAAGATTGGCTATAACTGTAGCCCACAATGTACTCATATCAGAAAGCCACATTAAAACAATAGCAAGAATAGGCGTACTGAGTTGCCAACGAACAAGATAAAAAAAATACTTCTTAAGCATTTACACACCTCTTATTAGTACGAGTAACGTTATACAAAATGCGTGACTTAATTTGCCTTTAAAAAAGCAAACGGCAGGTTTTATAAAAACCCACCGTTTGAGTGTGGTGCGAGAGACGGGACTTGAACCCGTACGGGATTACCACACGCCCCTCAAACGTGCGCGTCTGCCGATTCCGCCACTCTCGCGCGACGGTGTTTATTATAGCAAATGATATTTAAAGTGTCAATAGCTTTTTATGTACTTTTTTAACTTTTTCAAACTTTTCTCAACAAAATATTTTTTTAATATTATTTAGAATAAAACTTGCTTAATTTAAATACAAAATCAGCACACATATTAAAATAATTAAGTTTTGTGTGCTGATTTATTTTGCAACTATGCGTTTTCTATCTTCTTTTTCTTAACTGCTTTATAAATTGCATAGCCTACTATTGCAACCACCGCTACACCTGCACCAATATAAATATTAGTATTAGATGTACCCTCAATTTTTAATTCGTCCCAAAGGTTTGTAATAAGAGACAGTGTCTCCTGTGGAAGATTTTCAAAATACTGGACATTTTCATAGACCTTAACATCTTTTGGATAAATTATTTCGTTGTCTTTAAGTGAATATTGGTCCATTTTACGCACTTCTGTGTTTGGAGATGCATATCGAATTGTTTCCGCATTTGCAAGAGCTATTTCAGGCTCTAGTAAAAAATTAATATAAAGCTCTGCTGCTACCTTGTTTTGACAAGTTGAAGGAATGCATACGCAGTCAACAAATGCATTTGTACCCTCTTTGGGATATACGAATGCGAGGTCAGGATTATTCTCCTTCATTGTAAGGAAATCTCCTGCATAATATGGTGCCATTGCAGCACCATTTCTCTCCATTATATTAAAGACATCGTCCATAACGTAGCTTTTTATAAGTGGTTTTTGTTCCTTAAGTTTATCGAGGGCTGCATACCAGTCTTTTTCATCAGTTGAGTTTACATCTTGTCCTAAAAGGAACTGTGAAATTGCAAAAGCATCACGAGAATTGTTAAATGTTAGTATTTTTCCAGTATACTTCTTGTCCCACATTGCATTCCAACTTGTTGGAGCCTTATCTACCATCTTTGTGTTATAGATAAGTCCTACCATACCTACTGCATATGGTACAGTGTATTCATTCTTTTTATCATAAAACAGTCCCTTATACTTTTCGTCAATTAACTTATAGTTAGGAACATTTGCAAAATCAATCTTAAGCAGCATATCCTCACGGATAAGGCGTTGTATCATATAGTCTGACGGAATGATTATATCATAACTTGCTCCACCACTTTTAAGCTTACCATACATATCTTCATTTGAATCATAATTTGTATAGTTGACCTTTATACCTGTAAGTTCCTCAAAGCGTTTATTTACATTAAGACTACCTTCTGCACCGTCAGAGATATATTCACCCCAATTGTAAACATTAAGAGTTGTTCCGCTAAGTCCCGTATCTTTATAAGCAGATTCATCCATAGAAAAAGCAGAAATAGACATTAAGCAAACCATTACTATAGCTATAAGTACGCTAAATAATTTTTTCATTTTATATCTCCTTTTTTACTTTCTTTTTATTTTCTCCTCTTTTTTGCGACACATTGATTAGAAGCAAAAGTATAAGTATTACAACAAAGAGAATAGTTGAAAGAGCATATATGTCTGGCGTTACTCTTTTCTTCGTCATTGAGAAAATACGTATAGGCAGTGTTTGAAATTCTGGCCCGCTCGTGAAATAGCTGATTACAAAATCATCAAGAGAAAGCGTAAATGACATTATAAATCCTGTAAACACCCCAGGCATTATTGATGGCAGAATAACATGAAAGAATGCCTGAACAGGAGTGCATCCCAAATCCTGCGCCGCCTCTGAAAGGTGCTTATCCATCTGTTTAAACTTTGGTAAAACGGATAAAATCACATAAGGCAGATTGAATGTTATGTGTGCAATCAAAAGAGTTGAAAACCCTAAAACACCAGTCACGCCAACAAGTCTTGCTAAAAACACAAACAGAAGCATCATAGAAACACCTGTAACAATATCAGGGTTCATCATTGGAATGTTTGTTGCTGTAAGCACGGTGGTTTTAATTGGCTTTGAACGCATTGCATTAATACCAACCGCTGCCGCTGTGCCAAGTATTGTTGCTAATATTGATGATGTAACAGCAAGTATCAGCGTGTTTTTAAGTGCCTGTATTGTATCAGTATCCTTCATAAGCTCGCCATACCATTTTAGCGAAAATCCTGTAAATACGCTTGTACTGTTTGCCTCGTTAAACGAATAAAAAACAAGTACAAGAATAGGGGCATATAAAAATAATATAATAATTGCCATATATATTTTTGAAGAAGTCTTAATCTTATTCATACAAGAATGCCACCTTCCTCATCATCTGCAAACTTGTTCATAAAGAACAAGCAACCCAAAATGAGAACCATAAGCACCAGCGAGATTGCAGCACCAAGATTGTAGTTATACGATGTTTGGAACTGCATTTCTATTACATCTCCTATGAGCGTAAACTTTCCTCCGCCCAATTTTTGGGAAATATAAAATGTGCTAACAGAAGGAACAAAAACCATTGTTACGCCCGATATTACTCCTGGCATACTTAGAGGAAAAACAACCTTTTTTATTACTGTTGCATTGTTTCCACCCAAGTCTTTTGCAGCTTCTATAACGCTTTTATCCATTCTAGACATTATTGAATACAGTGGCAAAATCATATATGGAAGATAATTGTATACCATTCCTAATATAACTGCACTGGAAGTATTAATCATACGAAAAGGTTCAAGCCCTGCTTTTACTAGCCAGCTATTTATGATTCCAGTATCTTCCAATATAAGCATCCATGAATATGTACGAAGCAAAAAGTTCATCCACATAGGAAGCATAACCAACATTATTATTGTTCTCTGCTTATTTTCCGTAATCTGAGAAATGATGTAAGCCAGCGGATATGAAATAATAAGACATATTAAAGTGGCGATTGCACCAAACCAGATTGAACGCAAAAATGTGTCGGTATATCTTGAAAGAATTGATATATTGTAAAGAGTAAAATTACCAGATGCGTCTGTAAATGCGTAGTAAGCAACGACTGCTAAAGGGAATATAATAAATATTATCATCCATACAATATAAGGTGATGATGACAGCCTTGCAGCTAGCGAGGTATTTCTTTTCATTATCAATCCCCCTCGCTTATATTGGACATTTGCTCAATTTCATCACTAAATGAGCTATAATCACCAAACGTTCCTGAGTAATCCGATTTTTTCATTATATGTATTGCGTCAGGATCAATTAAAATTCCTATTTTGTCACCAACAAACTGCTGGTCAGTGGACTGAATCATCCATTTAAATCCATTTATATCAACAATTATTTCAAAATGAACACCTTTAAATGTAACTGATGTAACAGTTCCCGATATCGCTCCCTGCTCAGCAGAAACAACATCTACATCCTCTGGACGAACAACAACGTCTACAGACTCATCTTTTCCAAAGCCTTTATCAAGACATTCAAAAACATGTCCAGAAAATTCAACAGAATAATCACTTCTCATAATTCCATCAAGTATATTACTCTCACCTATAAAGTCTGCAACAAATGCATTTTTCGGCTCGTTATAAATATCAATTGGTGTACCTATTTGCTGAATCTTACCACCGTCCATAACAACAACCGTGTCGGACATAGATAGTGCTTCTTCCTGATCGTGCGTTACATATATAAATGTAATGCCCAACCTTTGCTGAATATTTTTAAGCTCAGCCTGCATATCCTTACGAAGCTTTAAATCAAGTGCACCAAGTGGTTCATCAAGCAAAAGGACTCTTGGCTTTGCTGCAAGTGCTCTTGCAATAGCAACACGCTGTTGCTGACCACCTGAAAGTGAATCAATTTTTCGTTTGTTAAATCCTTTAAGGTTAACGAGCGTAAGCATCTCTTCAACCGTTTGCTTTATTTCCTTTTCAGTGAATTTTTTCAAACGCAGTCCAAATGCAACATTCTCGTATACATTAAGGTGCGGGAAAAGAGCATAACGCTGAAAAATGGTGTTAACCTGCCTTTTATGAGGCGGTACACCATTAATGTTTTTATCCTCAAAAATCACATCTCCCGAATTGGGTTCTAAAAATCCTGCGATTATACGAAGAGTTGTGGTTTTTCCGCAACCTGACGGACCAAGTAAAGTTACAAACTCACCATCTCTTATATATAGATTTATTCCTTTGAGCACAGGTTCATCTTCAAATGTGACTGCTATGTTTTTCAAATCAATTATTACATTGTTTTCCAATTATGCAACCCCTCTCTCCAGCTTCCTTTAAAATAAAACAAAAAAAGACAGCCCTGAGTAAAAATTGTATATAAAATACGAACAGTAAACAAATACAAATATAGTTTAAAATACACTAAATGTCAACATTTTTTTTGCAAAAAGCGACACTTGTAGCCAGCCTTCTATAGTTTTTCTTCGATATACTCCATTTTTCTCTCATTTACTCTGATTTTTAGTTATTTTATATGTACAAATTTTTTTTGAAAATGCATTGTTGCTATTGCAATAAAAAAAAAATTATGATATCATATTTTGCGTTGTCAATCATATCCGGGTGTGGCGCAGTTGGTAGCGCGCTTGACTGGGGGTCAAGAGGCCGTGAGTTCAAGTCTCGCCACTCGGACCAAATTTAAAAGCCTTACAATCGTTTTATTCGGCGATTTTAGGCTTTTTGTTTTAAGGAGTTGTTTTTATGGTTAAGCACATAGTAATGTGGAAATTTAATGACACTGCAGAGGGTAAGACAAAAGACGAGAATATGGATATTGTTAAAAATGGGTTACTTGCATTAAAGCCCATTATTCCTGAAATCAAGTATATCGAACTTGGCAAGGATGTTTCACGCACCGATATGTCATATGACCTCGCACTTATCACTGAGTTTGAAACCCTTGAAGATCTGCATACTTATAAAATACACCCAGAGCATCAAAAAGTTGCAAACTATGTTGCAAAGGTTACAAATTCACGCGGCGTAATAGATTTTTCATTTTAAATAATAAGTTTAACTTTCTCCCCTTTTTATGCATAGCATATAATATCTAGGGGGGATTTTTTTGAACCATTGTGATTTTCCCGCTTTTGTTACCGCTATAGCATATTCTTTATCAGAAAAGTTTAATGAAGATGAAATTGCATTAATAATTTCTCTATTAAATCAGCTTAGCAATACTTTAACAAGTCTTGCAATATGCAAAGAGTTAAATAATAAAAAGCCAAGTGGTTTTGATCCAATTGAAGATATAATTTTTAGAAACATTTAGTTAATTTGTTTTTAATTTGTTAAAATTTTATTAAAAAATAATACCTTGTATTAGATTTATATCCTGTGATACAATTTTGGATAAACAAAATTGAAGGGTTGTATTTTTTATGAAAAAGTTTATTTCAGTTGCTATTGCAGGTCTTCTTGGATTTTCTCTTATAGGCTGTAACAGTTATAGCGAATCGCATACAAAGGTTGAAAAGTCACAATCAACAATCATATCTCTTGAAAAAGATTTTGAATCCATAGATTCTATAAAAGACCAAACGGATAAGCTTGCCGAAAAAGTTAATAACAATATCACACTTAATAAAGTTTTAGTATCCACTCCTGATGGCAATTTTGAATCTGGCACTGCATATTTCATTTATTATGGAGAAACTCATGGCAATGCTACAAAGGTTACTCTCACAATTGATATTGCTAATAATAAGATCGTTAAGACTAAAGTTCAAAAAGGATACCCCGATGAAGTTGGTGGTGCTATACAAAGCGGTAATTTAAATACATCTGCAAAAATTAAAGATATTGTAAACAATATTATCGAACGTGATGATTTTACAAGTGCTTTGGCATCAATTGCAAGTTCATACACTCTTGAACTTGACTTTTGCGAAAACGAAATTAAAGTAACTGCAAAAGAAAAGTCACAAGTATTTTTTGAAACTACTTTATCAGAAAAACCCGTATAATCAATTAATATTACATATAACTTAAAAATAATTGGCAGACAGCTTGTTTATCGCTGTCTGCCTTTCTGTTTTAATAAACTAATAAAATGCTTATATTCAATCACTTCGTTCTTCCTGTTCTTTTTGAATTTCAGGATATGCCGAATACATTGGTCTTTCATATTTGTGATTTTTGCTTAGTTTTCTTGCGGTATAATTCTTTGTGATTTTAATTACAATTCCAGATAGAAACAAAACGCCTATAAGGTTGGGTATAGCCATAAGTGCATTAAGTGTATCTGCAATATCCCAAACGAGCTGAAGATTCATTGTTGCACCAACTATAATTACTGATACGAATACCACTTTATAAATAATCGTTGATTTGGTACCAAAAATATATTCAATTGCCTTAGTTCCATAAAAAGACCAACCAAGCACTGTTGAAAATGCAAACAGCAGAATTGCAATAGCCAATAGTACATCTGCGAACTGTCCAAAGTGCTGGGAAAATGCGTAACCAACAAGCGGGACTCCGTTAACAGGTGCTATACTTACCAATTTTATAATAGGATTTCCATTTGCATCATTTTGAACTTTTCCGTTTGTATCTGTTTTTGGTATGCCCTTAATTGCCATTACATTAGTATATATATAATCATTCTCTGATTTTTTATCGGTTCTAATTGTATCAACAATTAATTCTTGACCATATTTTGTTCTTATTTTAAGTGGAACACCCATATCTTTTTGTGATGTGTTTTTATCTGCTATAACTATTGATTCATTGGCAACATCATCTATAAGATTAATATCACCAGAATAATTCTTACCGTCATATATTCTGAAATACTGTGTGGATGTTGAAACATTTGAAAGTGCCTCTTCCATTGTTAATGCATCAGATGTGCTTGAAAGCAAAACAAAAGCAGTAAGAGTGCAAACTATTATGGTATCTATAAAAACTTCAAATATTCCCCACATGCCTTGAACAACAGGCTCTTTAACATCTGATGCACAATGGATCATAACAGATGATCCAAGACCTGCTTCATTTGAAAATATTCCACGCTTAAATCCCATTGTTACTGCACGCTTTATGGCATATCCACCTACTCCTCCTGCAATTGATAAAAAACTGAATGCGTTTGAAAATATACTTGAAAATACATATGGAATTTGCCTAAAGTTCATGAAAAAAATTATAAGTGCTCCAACAATATACATTAGTGCCATAAACGGAACAAGCTTTTCGGTAACTTTACCTATTCTCTTGATTCCGCCAAAAATGACAAGTGCAGTAATAACAGCAAGTACTATGCCTGTTGTTACTGTTGGTATATTAAAGGTAGACTCCATTGCACTGGAAATGGAGTTAACTTGAGTCATATTTCCTATTCCAAATGATGCAAGAACACAGAACACTGCAAAAGCTATTGAAAGCGGTTTTGCAAATTTGCCAATTACTTTTTTATCTTTTAACCCTTCTTCAATGTAATACATTGAACCGCCGGACCATTCACCATCTTTATTCTTTTTTCTAAAATATATTCCAAGCACATTTTCAGAATATATTGTCATCATTCCAAAAAAAGCGGAAACCCACATCCAAAAAACTGCACCAGGACCACCAACTGCGATTGCAGTTGCAACACCTGCTATGTTTCCTGTTCCGATTGTTGACGCAAGTGCTGTCGTTAGAGATTGAAACTGTGATATTGCTTTTCCGTCTTTTGTTTTGGTTACTGATTTTTTTGTGAATATTGCGAAGAAAGTTTCTTTGCCAATATGCTTTGCACGCCTTACTTGAAAAAATTGCGTGCGAATTGTCATATAAACACCTGTACATATGATTAGAGTAAGCATTGGCACGCCCCATACCACGCTACTTATAGCACCATTCACATATGTTATCATATTTACTATGTTCCCCATGTTTTCCTCCCGACAAGCAAAAATATTTTGTAATTTTATTAAAACACTCGTATATAAGTCAAGTTGATTATCTATATTTATAATGATAGAGGGGTGGTATATTTTGGTATTTAAACTTACTGGACACAAAATTTTGGCAGGACTTTGCATCCTGCTCATTATTGTTTCTTTAATTGTAATTGCTCCAACAATAACAATTAGAAAAGAAAAAGGCGTTAAACTGCCAATAATTATTTATCATAATATTACAACAAACAAACAGCAACTAAACGAATATGCTATTACACCAGAACAACTTGAGAATGACCTTAAATACATAAAAGAAAAAGACTACACAACAATTACAATGACACAGCTAATAAATCATTGCCTTAAGGGGGATAAGCTGCCTAAAAAGCCTATTATTATATGCTTTGATGATGGCTTTGAAAGTATGTATACATACGCCTTTCCCCTGCTTAAACAATATAATATGTGTGCTGTTGTTTCCGTTGTTGGTGCATATGTTGACCATTTTACCAAATTACAGGATAATACCGTTGAAGGTTCGTATATGACTTGGAATGAAATTGAAGAATTAGGTAGGTATAAAAATATTGAAATTCAAAATCATTCATATAATATGCATAGCCAGACAGGCGATAGAATTGGAACTAGAAAAAAATGTGGTGAGAGCGTAGAACAATATCACATTTCTCTAAAAGAAGATGCAGGTAAAATGCAAGAACTATTATTTGCAAAAACTGGATTTAAGCCAAACACATTTGTATATCCGTTTGGATACAATTCTGGTATTTCAAAAAAAGTCTTGAAAGAAATGGGATTTACTGCTGCAATGACATGTAGAAAACGAGTCAATATTATTAACAGCTCAACAGATCTCATGAAACTAGGAAGATTCAATAGACCCAATGGCATATCCAGCGAGCAGTTTTTTGAAAACATTCTAGAATGATATTAGGCTATTAACTTAATATTAAATTTGTACTTATTTCTTAAAATTATGTATTATAAAATGGAGTATCCTTTCGGACACTCCATTTTTATTTTATACCTATGGTTTTGGTTAATGATTTGTTTCTGCTTCTATCTTTTTTGTTTCTTCTTTTACTGTACTACCCACTCTTAATTTTACATATTCATCCATATCATCTTGAGTATTGCATTTGTCAATAATAATGAAGAACATGGTAACAATAAGCAAATATGGAATTGCAGAGAACACTCCTGGGTTTACAAGCGACATAAGTTCAATTCCAATATATGAAATAAAGACAGTTATATTAAAGAAGTTCTTTCTGTTTTGAAGAAATATTTTTATTCTGGTTATGTATTGGAATAAGAATGCAACAACACCAACAAGTCCAAAGCTTCCAATTATCTGGAAAGGGGTTGAGTGATACCAGCAAAGTGCAAATTTAACAGACTTATGTATATCTCTGTTACCCATATATCCAATTCCTCTACCTGTAATTGGATTTGATTTAAAATCTTCTACTGCTCTTTCATAAAGTCCAACTCTTATCTTGTTTTCCTTAAATGATACAAATCGCTCTAATGTCTTTGCAAGCAAACCTTTAAGGTCTGGCATTGATATTAAACCAATTATTATAAGAGCTAAAAATATTGCGATGTTTAGCTTTCTTTTATTTTTATCTACTATAAGCAAAGTTATAACACAAATTGCAAATTCAATGCCACCAAAGAGCATGCCTCCTCTTGAACCAGAAAGCAACAAACATCCATACATGAAAATACCAAGGAATAAATATGGAGTCTTCTTAGCTGACATATAGAAAACAAATGGCATTGCAAGCATCAGCATAGTTGAAAGATTATTTCTCCACTGAAATTGTAATATGCGAGGGTTTGCAAGGAAACTGTCTAAGTTAACTATGTAATGATGAACTATCATAAAACAGCCAAAAATTGCTGTTACAACCATTATCTTTGCAAAGCGGTCACTAAATACATATTTATCACTAGGTTTAAAAGATGCATTCATAAGGAAATACGCCAAAAGCATACCAAAGCCAAGACCAATAATGTTGTACAATGATACCCCTGCAAAGTATTCCTTAGCAGTAATTATTCCAACTCCACCCAATGTTACAGCAATCGATATGACAAATATTGCCCAAAAGCTTTTACCCATTGAATAGTCTTTTTGCTTTCTGTAATATACAAAGTGGAAGACAAGTGAAAATACTATTATTATTACAACCCACCAGAAACCTATAAAAATATCAAATGTACCCTTACATTTTGCAGCAAAGCATGCCAGCAACATAAATGGTAATGTAGTTACTATAACATCATCACAAATTATAAGTAATGCTGAAATGAGTAATACAAACCCAATAGCACCATATATCTCTTGCTTGGTCATTGTAACAACAGCGGCAATAACACAAACAATTGCCATGAAATATTCAGACATTAGAAAATTACGAACTTTTTCTAGCACTAACGTGTTCTTCTCTTTCATTTTATTACTACCTCGTTTTCAATTAATTCCATATCATTATACTTGCTTAAATATAGGTTTGCAAGAAATATTACATAATTGTAAACTTTACAAAAAATACTTGATTTTTAGTGTAGAAGTGTCTACAATAGTTTTAGCACTCAAGGTAATAGAGTGCTAAATATTTTAATATTATACTTTTAGGAGGAATTCATATGACAATCAAACCACTTGCAGACCGTGTTGTGATTAAATCAGTTGAAGCTGAAGAGACAACCAAAAGCGGTATCATTCTTGCTGCATCTGCTCAGGAAAAACCCGAAATTGCAGAAATAGTTGCGGTTGGACCTGGTGGAATTGTTGACGGCAAGGAAGTTACAATGTATGTTAATGTCGGTGACAAAGTAATTATAGGCAAATATTCTGGAACTGATATTAAACTTGACAATGACGAATATACAATTGTAAAACAGAGTGATATTCTCGCAGTTGTTGAATAATATGAAATCGCTATTAATATAAATTGGAGGAGTTTTATATGTCAAAGCAAATCATTTTTGGTGAAGAGGCTCGCAAGGCATTACAAAACGGTATTGATAAACTTAGCAACACCGTAAAAATAACACTTGGACCAAAAGGTCGCAATGTTGTTCTTGATAAAAAATATGGTGCACCACTCATCACAAACGATGGTGTAACAATTGCAAAAGAAATCGAGCTTGAAGACGCTTTTGAAAATATGGGTGCACAGCTTGTTAAAGAAGTTGCAACAAAAACAAACGACATTGCTGGAGACGGCACAACAACTGCTACCCTTCTTGCACAGGCTCTTGTTCGTGAGGGCATGAAGAATGTTGCAGCAGGTGCAAACCCAATGGTAGTAAGAAAAGGTATTCAGCTTGCTGTTGATTCTGCTATTGAAACTATTAAAAACAATTCAAAACGTGTAACAAGCTCAGAAGATATTGCAAGAGTTGCTACTGTTTCTGCTGCTGATGATTATGTCGGCAAGCTTATTGCAGATGCTATGGACAAAGTTTCTGCTGACGGTGTTATCACTGTTGAGGAATCAAAGACTGCTGAAACAGACTGTGATGTTGTTGAAGGAATGCAGTTTGACCGTGGTTACATCTCCCCTTACATGGCTACTGATTCAGAAAAGATGGAAGCAATTATCGACGATGCTTTTATTCTTATAACAGATAAGAAAATTTCAAACATTCAGGAAATCCTTCCTGTTCTTGAAAAAGTTCTTCAGGCAGGTCAAAAGCTCGTTATCATTGCAGAGGATGTTGAGGGTGAAGCTCTTGCTACTCTTCTTGTTAACAAGCTTCGTGGAACATTTACTTGTGTTGCTGTTAAGGCTCCTGGCTTTGGTGATAGACGCAAGGAAATGCTTCAGGATATCGCAATCCTTACAGGCGGTGAAGTAATCACTTCTGATCTTGGACTTGAGCTTAAAGACGCTGATATTCCTCAGCTTGGTCGTGCTCGTCAGGTTAAGATTTCTAAGGAGAACACAATCATCGTTAACGGTGCCGGTGAATCTGCTGATATTGCTGCTCGTATTTCTCAAATCAAGTCACAGATTGATAACTGCACATCAGACTTCGACCGTGAGAAGCTTCAGGAGCGTCTTGCAAAACTTTCTGGCGGTGTTGCTGTTATACGTGTCGGTGCTGCAACAGAGACTGAGATGAAGGAAAAGAAACTCCGCATTGAAGATGCTCTTGCTGCTACAAAGGCTGCTGTTGAAGAAGGAACAGTTGCAGGCGGTGGTGTTGCACTTCTCAACACTATCCCAGCTGTTAAGGCTCTTATAGATTCAACTGATGATTCAGACCTTAAAACAGGCATTGCAATAGTTCTTAAAGCACTTGAAGAGCCAACTCGTCAGATTGCTACAAATGCAGGACTTGAGGGCTCTGTAATTGTTGACCAAATCGTTAAATCCGGCAAGCTTGGCTACGGATTCAACTTTGCTACAGAAGAGTACACTGATATGTACACAGCAGGAATTATTGACCCAACTAAGGTTACTCGTTCTGCTCTTCAGAATGCATCTTCAGTTGCTGCTATGGTTCTTACAACCGAGTCTCTTGTAACAGATAAGCCAGACCCACAGGGTGATGCTGCAGCAGCTGCTGCAATGGCAGCTGCACAAGGCGGAATGTATTAATCCATAAACAAACAATGATTAAAGCAGACCATTTGCGTTGCATTTGGTCTGCTTTTTAATCTTAATATTTTTTATAACGAAGACATCCAACTTACAACAGCAAGTTGGATGTCTTCTATTTTCGTTTCATATTCCCTTACATAATCTGTATGAGACTTTGAATTATCCTCCACAACCACAGCTGCCTATAATTTCAGGACCATCATCATTTAATTCGCCTGGATCGGGTGGAAAAAATTCATCAAGCGGGAATCTAATCTTTTTAAATGAATCACATGGGTCATCCTTGTCACAGGTGCATTCCTTTGATGGTATGCAGAAATCATAGGACGGTATCATAATCTGTACATCTCTTTCAAGCTGTACGATTGAGAACAACCCCAATGTAACCCTTACTGCTTTATCGCTTTGACTATTTGTGAAAGAACCAGAGAACTGGCGACATACACAACCTGGTATGTTTGAAATACCACGAAACGGTGGTTCACAGCAATCACACGGACGGCACAGTTTTGCATCAAGACATATTGGGTCTACGCACTGAACCTTTGCTATTGGATTCGTCGTGGTAGGTACAAGTTGCTCATCAAATTCATCTGGTGAAAATTCTGATGAGAATGTTTTTACTCTTCCATCGCTACCGTACAAAATTGCCTTTTTCGTAAAGATAACAAGTCCCTCAGCAGGAACAGAAGGTGTGATAGAACAAGTGTATGTGTCCAACTTTACCTTGATAAAAAATGTTATGTCTACTGAATAAAAACCTCGATTAAAAGGTACTTCTTCGACATCTATAAAACAATTTGTTACCTCACAGCCTCTGCATCTAATTGAATTTGCACAGTTTATTTTCGCTTGTTCACAATCGGTGAAGCAAACCTGTATGCCCGAAATACAATCTTTATCTGCGCAGGAATCATATATCCTTTTTGTATCGATGCATACGGCTTCTTTAATTGGCTGGTTGCAACCGCAACCTCTGATATCCGCCATAGCGTTTCCTCCCATAATAATATTGAAATCTTCTACAACTTCACTATTATTTTATGAGACAGTTTTATAATGGTGAAAACAAATAGACATTCTGTTAATAAAAACCACTTTGATATAAAAAAACTCCCGCACATACATGACGGGAGCTTTGATATTTCTTAAAATTACATCCAACCGATACTGCCAAAAATGATAAGCAATAATATATCCACTCCAAGGATTGAACCCACTGCGATAAACTGCTTTTTGCGTGTTGACAAATCATGTACGAAAAATGCCATTGAGAAAAACGGAAGATATCCGATAAGAAAAACGAGCCATGGGCAACTTCTGCTCCACCAATCATATTCCCAAGTAAGAACACCTGCATAGTTAAGAAAACTCTCAACACAAACCGAAAAGAAAGTAAACAAAAGTGCAAAGAACACTCTGTTATTAATGCCCAAAATCTTCTTTTTCTTGTCTTCTGGTAATGTAAGACAAGCAGACATTCCCATAAATGCAAACATTATAGAAATTTCGATATTGTAACCTATTAGTAGTAGCAACGATGTTTCTCCAGTGCCCATTGGTGTTCCCCAAACTGGTGCGAAACCTGTTGCATGAAACACTATAGAGTTCCAAATTTCATTAAATAAATCCATCCCCCAAAGTGCTGCAGCTCCCAAAAGTATGTTCCAATTTTTTCTTTTAGCCTGATCTGAAATAGCATAAATTAAAATTAGAAAAACTGGAATTATGTACCATTGTAATGTTGCTTGAGGGTTGCGAAGAATTTCAAGTGCGCTAACTGAATATTCTGACATAGACCTTCCTCCTTTTATTTTTATATGATTATATATATAATTTAAACAAAAGTCAATTTTTCCGTCGTTAGTAATTTGTGATTATTGCTAAATTTCAGTGCTATAATATATTAAAAATGCTTTTAGCATCTATAGAAAAAGCTAATATTTTTATACTGAATAAATAAATATTTTATTAAATTATTTATAAAATTGTGCTAAACATAAATTTTACAAAATTTTTTTATAAAATATATTTATCAATAAATATTGTTAATATACTATTTATTATGAATATAAAAAGACACCATTTTAAATGAAATGGTGTCTTTTTATATTTTAATTTAATTATTCTGCTGTTTGACAGATTTTAAGCATTTCTTCAACAGTTGTTACACCCTGTGCAACAAGTTCAAGTGCACTTTGCTTAAGAGTTTTCATTCCCTGCTCTTTAGTAGCATAATCATATATATCATCTATTGGTGCTTGATTTGTTATCATTCGCTTCATAGGTTTATCAATAAGCACCATTTCATGAACTGAAATTCTACCCTTATAGCCTGTGTTATTACACATATGGCAACCTTTACCCTTAACAACCTTTTGAATATCAGGTCCAATTGCCTCACGCTCTGCTGGATCTGGATCATAATCATAAGCACAGTTTGGACAAACTTTTCTTACAAGACGCTGAGCAACAATTCCAACAACTGAGTTTGCAACAAGATAAGGTTGAACTCCCATATCCTCAATTCTGACAATTGATGATATTGCATCATTTGTATGGAGTGTTGAACAAACCAAGTGTCCCGTAATAGCGGCACGAACAGAAATTTGTGCCGTCTCACCATCACGCGTTTCACCAACCATTATAATATCCGGGTCTTGACGTAAAAGAGAACGAAGTCCTGCTTCAAATGTAAGACCTGCAAGGACATTAACCTGTGTTTGATTTATTCTTGGCAAACTTCTTTCAACTGGATCCTCGATTGTAGAGATATTAACTGGCTTTTGAGAAAGATACTCAAGTATCATATAAAGTGTTGTAGTTTTACCAGAACCAGTTGGACCTGTAATATATATAATGCCGTTTGGATTCCTAATCATTTTCATCATTTTTTCATAGTTTTCATCATTCATACCAAAACAACCGCTATTGTCAACCTTTGTGTTAGTTGAAAGATAACGAAGAACTGCTTTTTCACCATATATCGTTGGCAAAATAGATACACGGACATTTATGTCGTATCCATCAATAAAGTTTCTAAAGTGTCCATCCTGCGGAACACGTCTTTCAGCAATATCAAGACCGGACATTATCTTTATTCTTGCTACAAGCTGCTTGTGAATAGTGTTGGAAAGAGTAAGGTAATCAACAAGCATACCATCAGTACGCATACGAACAGCTGTTTTTGATTCAAACGGTTCAATATGAATGTCACTAGTTTGTGTACTGTAGCCATGAACAATCAAGCTGTTAAGAAATTTTACAATTGGAACATCGTCGCCACTTTCTGCTTCTTTAAGTTCTTCAATAGATGGTGCATTTGGAATAGCAGAAATATTAGCTTTTTCAGCCGCTACCTTTGCACCAACCTCTGAATAATACAAGTTGATTGCCTTTACAATATCTGCGCTCTCAGCAAGATATACTTCAAGTGTCATACCTGTAACCTGGCGAACATCCTCTACCGCATAAAAATTAAGAGGGTCACTCATTGCAACGGTAAGCTTTCCAGTTTGCTCTGTAATAGCAATCATATTATACTTTAATGCAAGCTGTTTTGGTATCTTTGCAACGGCTTTAACATCTATTTTAAATGTGTCCAGTCGTATAATTTGAAGTCCCATTCTTTTGCCCAAAGCATCAAGAACTTCTTTTTCTGATATATAGCCAAGCTCTACTAGAATCTGGCCAAGCTTTTTACTTCTATCCTGTTTTTGAATTACTAGAGCCTGCTTAATTTGATCTTCTGTAATATAACCATATTCTTTTAGCATCTCGCCTATTGGCATATTCCTCATTGTTTGCCCTCCACCACGAAGAAAATAACATATAAAATGGTTGAAAATACTTTGATTTAGTATAAGTTTACACTATTATTACCGAATGGTCAATATAGTTTAAAACTGTATTCACTTTTAGTTTTAATATACAACTACCAAATCATATTACAATAAAAAGGGCAACGTTAATAGTTACCCTTTTTCATTTGATATTAACCTGTTAAATTAATTTGATTTGCTGGTAATGCATTCCATAAAGTACTGGACGTATGATTAATTTTTGTAATTTTAAATTTCAAGCTGCCAATGCCTATCCATACTTCTTCTTCATAATCTCCAACTGTATTAGAATCAATATCCATCATAACTGTAGTCGAAGACTTAGAACCAATATCATATTTTATTGGTTTATCGTCTATATTCCATGTACGATTCCACCAAGAACTAAGAGCTGTTGATATATCTGGCTGATAATACCATGTATTCCTAAGCGGATGAAAAACTGTGTATGAATTATTAAATGATCTTTTTCCATCAACTGATTTGCCCAAGCTATTAGAAGCATTGGTTAAATCTATTTTATTAACAGTAGTCTTTTTCCACCACAATATTCCTGATGTAGTAGTTGTTAAAAACCAATCATTCCATCTTACCGAATATATATTATAATCTATAATTTGTGATGGAGAATATAAATTTTTACTAGAATCAAAACCAAAATTATCATTCATTGCATAAAGAACAAGTTGTACCATATTTCCACCATATGCTGAGAATGTACTTTTTGCAAAGAAGTTTTCAGGTTCATTGAAACCCTGAAAGCTTTCAGAAGTAACCTGTCCATCAACAGCATAATATCTCATAAGGGTTCCGTAAAACACTTCTTCTCTTGTTGCCTTAACACCATTAAAAAATCTAAGCGGACTACTTTCTCCATAGTTAGTAGAAACAGGTACATAACCACCAAATAATTCCTTTATTTCGTTTCTTGCTGTATTTGCCGCCAAGTTCATCGCTGCTACTCTTGCAGATTCATTATCAGGATATGTAACATAGGCTTCATTAAGGGTTGCTGCTAAAACAGCATTGATATCATTATATTCAGCCATTACTCTAGATGAGTTGCTAGATACATTATATCCGTCTACTTCAGATAAAACCAATTGTTCATCACAACTAAAATTAATATATTGATTTTCTTTTACATTATAATTACTAACAATTAAGTTCGATGATTGATCTTCACCAAGCAGACCAAGATTAACGCACTTAACAGTATTACTGCGTCTATACATTTGTTGACCATCTCTACAAACTATTACAGTAATTGTCACATGACGGTCACTAAAAGTATTGTCAGAATACTTATAAGGTTCAACAATATATTTTATTGTTCTTTTCTGATAAAAGCTATCAGAATATGGTTCACTCAGATATTTAGTTGCTGCTTGAGTTTTTGCATCATACATTAATTTACCAGAATTAGTTTTATCATCTGTTTTATCAATATAAAAACCCTGTTCATAACTTTTGGTACACTCAGATTTGGAATTTGCAATTTCAATATGAGTTGCATATTTAGCCATTGACTCAAGAGATTCAAACACCCCATCAGCAACCATTTTATCTATTGCAAGCTCTGAGCTTGAAGAAAACATCCTACCACTTGACGAAATCATACCCATAGTAATTCCCATGAGAATACTTAATATGAGCGTTGTAATAACCATTTCAACGAGTGTGAAACCCTTTTTATTGTTAAATAAATTTCTCATCGTTTTCATTATTCTTCACCCTTTCTGTATGATTTCGTATGCTATTTTGTTTCATTATTTTTTTGAATAGCACTTGGAACAAAAGCTTTATACTTTAGATGTGTATCTTCGTCTTCATAAAAATAATACTGACCTTGTACTGAGGTTCCACCAACAGCAATACTAGTATTTTCTGACTTTTGCATAGTTGTATCCTCAACATCAATTACTGTTGCAACACGAGCACTGCTAATCTTGTAATCGTTTGCTTCTTTTATCAAGGCCCCCGCGGTCATAAATCCTGTTAAAAGCATAATGGATGCAATTGCAAGCAACGCAAAACCGATAACAGTTTCTACAAGCGTCATACCGTGTTTATCAGAAAGCTTTACTTTAAGCTTATTAAACATAAATTACATCCCCTTTTTTACTCAGAATAATTTGATATCGTCCATAATTCATCAACTTTTTGCTTTGCAACCTGTCCACCATTTGATGTTATATAGTTTACAGTTACATTAGCACCCGGTTTTACTGACAATGTTCCAACATTTATTGAACCATGAACTTTTACATTATTATGAAGAATAACTGTTGAATTCTCTGTTCCATAAATAGTCATATAAAAATTAAGTCTTCTTAAATCTTCTGCTGTTGAACCTGCAGTGTTTCCGAGTTCAATAATTGCACCGTCATCAAGATAAACATATAAATATGAAATCTTTTTTTTGTTCATAGCATCTATAGCGTCAGTTAATGAACCTAAAAAGCCACTATACTCTTGATTTAATCCATATTTTACTCGAAGTTTACAATTCTTATCAACTAATATGTATGCAACTGAAGTAACATCATCTTTATCATCAAGCCATCCACTGCTAGAAAACTTGAATTGATTAACATCGTAAGTGTCATTACGTAAAAATCTACTGACACCTCCAACAGTTCCAGGAGTAACATAATTATACCAACCAGGTACAGCTGCATAATTAACATATGTGGCTTGAGACCAACCATCTGACGCATATACTCCATCTGATACTTTCCATCCCTTATAAGGGAAAACCCACCAATCATTAACAGATGTATATGCTCTATCTGCTATACCTTGTTCTGCAAAATATCTTCCCGTTATAGAATCAAAGTTAGTTATTTTAACATATCTAGAAGAATTTGTAAGAGCAAATTTTGTCATATCAAGATTATCTAAAAGGTTAGGATCAAATGCCATTCCATATACATTATTACAAGCCTCACGGTCATAATTTCCTGTAAGAATTGAACTTACAAGCATTCTTGTAGTTTGAACAACCTGTGGATACTTAACTGAAATATCATAATTGGAAATTATGTATTTTGAAGGACTCCAAATTTGTTTTTGGGGATGAGTTGTAGCAAGATTGTTATCATAAGTTGTGTTTTGTTCAAATGTTGTTCCAGAAACAGAACTACCAGCTAAAAGAGTTATATTACCCCTACAAATAAGGTTTCCACCAACATTAAGTCTACCAGAAAATCCACTTGCATTGTCAATATAAAGATCTGTATTTTCTGTTAAAGTAAAAGTTGATGTAGCAGGAACATCAAGGTTCCTTACTGCAATTCCGCCAAAAAACAGTGACTGATTTTTAAGAGTTGCAGTCATAGTATATTTTGAATCGGCATAGGCTGCTATTACTTTAACCTCTACCGTATCATCCGAAGCTTTTTTGATTTCTGCTTTAGCAGTTCCCATACCTTCTGCAAAACCGAAATCATCAATTTTTAATGTTGCACCATTCCTTCTAGGCATAAGTTTTGATTCTGAACCATATGTACCCAATTCAGCAATTACCATATCCGTAGCTGAGCGTGCAGTGAAATAAGCCTGCTGCTTTTTCACAGTGGCTATTGTGCTATTATGATATCCATAGGACAATGTAAGCAATGTTCCAAGTAGTATTGTAATTATTATGGTTAAGAGGACAGTCCACAAAATCGCAGAACCATCTTTATTCTTTAATCTATTCATAGTCCCCTCCTTTTTTGCAGTGGGCAGAAATGCAATTAAATCTGCCCACCACATAAGCACGAACAAAAAGCTAATTATCCAATACTGTCACTAAGAATCATTGAAATAGTAGCTTTTAAAGTAGAACTTTCACCAGACAATGTCATATCTAATGTTTGGATATGTATTCCTTCTGAATTTGACATAGCCATAGCTAAAGCACGGACATTTTCCTCAGTACCTGATGCTACAAATTCTACATTTGCTGCTGTAATAAGAGAATTTTCATCAGCAATAACACCAGAGCTAACTTCTTGAGAATTATTTTGTTGTGAACTAGCTTTTGGAAGAGTATAAGCTTGTACCTTTACCTTATTAATTTCTGTTATATTAAGTGATACAGGTGCCAAGCCAAATTCCATTATATTCATTGTAATTGTTTCATCTATACCAGATGGTTTAAGGTTACCAAAAACTTTTTCAGCAGACTTTTTATAATTACTGTTTGCTGTAGCAAGATCTTTTTTATAGGCACCTATCTTTGCTATTTCTGCCTGCATATTATCTTGTTGCTCAACAAGAGTACTTTTAGTTGCTCTTGCATCCTTAAGCTTATCTATAGAAGGAGCAATTATAAACTTTGCACCAATAAAAGCAACTACTATTATTGCGAGTATGTATAGTATCTTTTTATCTCTTTCTGAAATAGTCGTGTTCAAGGCAATTCATCCCTTTCTTTAAAAATATTACTTTCCGTTGCATATGCAATCTACTGTGAATGAATATCCACCAGAACCGCCACTGTATCCAGTATAGCTAACAAGCGCAAACTCTCCTGTAGCCTCTAAGTTGTTTACAAACAAAGGAATTGCTTTTACATCAGTAGAACTGCAAGCCATTGAAAAATAACCCTGAGCACTATTGTATGTTATTGTTTCAATTATAGCTCCTTCAGGTAAAGCTCCATATAAAGCGTTAACGAAGGTTTCGTCAATTGATGGGTATTTTTTCATCGCCTCTAATACTTCGTCAATGGCAGCTTTGGATGAATTTCTCTTGGAAATCTCACTTGAAAGCTGAACTGCCTGATTATATGACGCAACATTCTTTGAGTCATTAATATATTCCTGTACTTTTTTATTACCTCTCACCGTTACTGCCGACATAACATTAACGATAGCAAAAACTACTACAAGTAAAGCTACAACTCCAGCAGCAGGTGCAATAAAGAACATAGGGTTAATCTTGGCTTCTTTTCCTACAACAACTGTTTCATATCTCTCAAAGAAGTTCATATCCTTTGGTTCAAGATATTTTTTCTTTATTTCTTTTGCTTTAAATTTCTTCACATCAAGATTTTTTTCAGTTTCATCTTTTTTATTTTCATTTTTGCTCTTAGGAAACTTATTCACTGATTACACACCTCACAGTCTTATTAAATTGCCGACAGCATAGAGATAATCAGACAAAAGAAACTGAGCTGTTTGCTTATTGCCCTGATATGTTATCTCCGAACATGCCGGAATTGTGGTTACATCTGCACCAATTATTTTTGAAAGTTCTAAGCAAAGTGTTTCCTCTGCTTCTGTAATACCACAAACAAATATATTTGTTATATTTTTGCGTGAACTTTCTGAACGAGCAAATTGAATAAGAGATGAGATGTTGCGTGCAATCTCAATTTTTGACTGCTCTGTACCTCTTTCATCAAGAAGTCTACTACGGCTAGAGAAACTATAACTTCCATTAATATGAAGAATTGAAGTCATATTATTCTTGTCCAAAATAGTGACAATGCAATCCTTATCAGCCATTTCAGTAATTGTGCGAAAAACTTTAAGTTCACAGCCGATTGAAGAATCTATTGACTTAAGCTTAATTCCAACAGCATCAAAAATTCTTATATAGCTCCCGATAAGCTCTTTGCCAACTGCATTACAAAGTATTTCTGTTTGTTGACCATTTCTGCCATCTTCCAAAACTGTGTAATCAAAAAGAAAATTTGAAAATCCTTCAACATCTTTAAACTCTTCCTGTACAAGAGTTTGTATTGTCTTTTCAGGCAAAACTGGAACTTTAATTTTTTTATTAAGGATTGTTCCGCTATCAATCACAAGATAAACATCTTTTTTTGATATATCATACTTTCCCCAAAGTTTTTCTAATGCTTCCTTTAAAGCTATTTCGTTTGTAATAACTCCATTAACAATAGTTTTTTCAGGAAGTGAAATAAACATACAGGCCTTTACATCAACATGCTTTTTCCCGCTTGATGCACCTGTTAGAACCTGTATTCTCTCATTTGAAATATATACTGAGGTAATCATTTAAGTAAGGTCCCTCCCATTATTTAATTTTAATTAACATGAAATAATCTTAAACTTACATTCCATTCGGTGACACTCCACCAATATTGTCGTACATACCATAGATAGGCTGTATAACAGAAATCATAACCGTACCAACAATTACAGCCATAACAACAAGCATAATAGGTTCTATAAGAGCAGTCATACGGCCTGTTGCCTGCTCTGACTCATAGTCAAAAGAATCTGCTGTTGATTCAAGCATTTCATCAAGTCGACCTGTTTCTTCACCAATCAATATTGTTGAGGAAAGTTTTGGATCAAATCCATCAATCTGAGAAATCGCTTGTGATACTGTCATTCCGTTTCTAACCTCTTTTACAAGTCCATCAAACTGAGATGAAATATACTCATTTCCAATTGTTCCTTTGGCTATTGATAAACCTTCTACCAAAGAAATACCACTTGCATACAATGAGCTAAGTGTACGTGCAAAGCGTGCAGTATAAATTATTTTTAATAGCTTACCTATCTTAGGAATTTTAAGCTTAAATTTATCAAGCGCAATTTTAACTGCAGGTTGTTTTTTTAGTAGTTTTACTAAAAAAACAAGTCCTACAACAACTAAAATAACTACGTACCAGTTTGACTGCATAAATTTGCTTATAGCAAACATTGCCTTTGTTGTTGCGGGTATATCGTCTTTAAACATCGAACCAAATTTTGGAAGTACAACCGTAAACAGAAGAAATATAACGCCAACTGTAATTACTCCCAAAATCATTGGATAAGTCATTGCACTTTTAATTTTACTGTTAAGTCTTTCTTCTTTTTCGTAGTGCGCTGCCATCTTCATTGAAGTGACATCTATAGTACCACTTGCCTCACCAGCTCGATACATATTAATAAGCATTGGTGGAAATACGCCTTCTTGATCTTCCATAGACTCGGAAAGAGACAAGCCCTGCTTTAAAGACTGATAAAGATTTGTGTAAACTGCTTTTATCTTCGGTTCCATGTCACGATCCATAATTATTTTAACCGCTCTAATAAGGACGACACCCGAAGAAAGCATTGTGCCTATTTGTCTACAAAAGTCAGAAAGTTCCATAGGCTTGAGCTTTTTACCTTTTGACTTCATAGATACATTTACCTTGTAATCGACGAGATAAAGGTTTTGTTCACGCAGCTTTTCCGTCAAGCGTTGAGTATCGTCAACATCCATCGTTCCACGCTTTTTCTCACCACTTATAGTAACTGCGTTATATTGATAAATCGGCACAAAATCACTCCTTTGCCTGCAATTTTATGTATGTTTTGAACCCCATACATTTCACAGTGTCTGACCACTTTTAATTGTAACCGGACATTCTGAAATATATGGTTATATTAAGAACATCCCAAGATATAATTGGACTAGATCTTCACCCCACAGCATAGCAATCATTATGCCAACTGATAGGAATGGACCAAATGCGAAATGTGCTTTAAGACCGCCCTTTTTGCTTGCAAGAAGATATATGCAATATATTCCTCCAACAAGAAGACCTAAAAAAGTTGCAACCAGTGTATTTTGCCAACCAAGCAAAAATCCACAAACAGACATAAGTTTTATATCTGCTCCACCAAATGCACCATTAACAACACATGTTATCAAGAACATTGGAATACTGACAACGAAAAAGCCTATAACTCTCTGATACCACAATAAATCTTTCAAAAAGAACAAAGACACAACACATGGAAGAATAAGCCAAAGCATAAATCCGTTTGGAATTTCCATTGTATCCCAATCTACAAAAGAAACTGCAATAAGTATTGACATTACGAAGAATGCAACAACAGCTTTTAAAGAAAAGCCAAGTTCAAGCACACAAACAAGTGCCGCAATACCTCCAATAGCCTCAACTAATGGATAACGGAAAGAAATTTTACATTCACAATTTCTGCATTTGCCTTTTAATATAAACCAACTAAGAATTGGAATCATATCGTAAAAATGCAGAGTTTCGCCACAGCCTGGGCAATGTGAACGCCCATTTACAAAATTCTCTCCCTTTGGAACACGATAAATAAGAACATTTAGGAAGCTACCGACGCAACTGCCTATTATAAAAACAAAAATATAAAGTATTGTATATGCAATTGTTATAGGCATAAGTATTTCTCCATTTTGAGAAGCCCCGCACTATTGGCACAATTGTGCGGGGCCACCCTCAAACTAAATAGTTATGTAAAAGTAATTTGCTATCATCTATCAATATTATTTTACTAGTTCTTAGTTACATCCCACTCACCACCAGCTACTGTATATACTGCAGTATAATCTGTACCAGTATATGTAAATTCGCTGATTTTCTTTGTTGTAGCATCAACTACCCAAGTTGCTTTGCTAGAACCAGCTGCTGCGGTTGGACTAACATCCGCACCAAGCTTGTCTTTAATATTATTCCAGTGTGGGTCAACTTCAAGATTTGCAGCTGTGTCATAAGGATCGCCTGCTGCATAAGCAACAACAATTTCAGCCTCTACAGCCGTCTTTACACTATTAGCTTCTGAAAGGAAAGATTTCTGCCTTGAGTCGTCTATCCAACCCATCATTGACGGGATAAGCATTGCTGCGAGAATTGCTATAATAACAAGAACAATAACGATTTCAATAAGGGTAAAACCCTTTTTATCTTGCTTGAGATTCATTAACTTTTTCATAATAAATTGCTCCTTTCGCAATCAAAAAAATTTAATTTTGTCTTAAAATAATGCTATACGCAACCTGTGCTGTGCCCTTCACAGGTAATTATAGACAAAAGTTCTACCTGCACAGTCTGCCACCGCAGAAAATCAAATGGTTATAGACTATTTAATTAAATACAGGCACATCCCCCTTTGTCTTTTTTGATAACACTAAACGAGAGGAAAATCTAAAAACCTCTACTTTTCTTCCACGTCTATGTGCATATAATACCACAATATTCACATAAATGGAAGTATTTTTTTATGATTTTTTTGTAATATGCTATTTTTTCAAAAAAAATGTTGCATAATTCCTATTTTTTTTACACTATGGTATCATTTTCTGGTTTTTGTAATTACTTTGTAAAACATTATTACTATTTTGAAATAATATTATAACTTTTTAGCAATAATTATTATTTAACATTTTTTATATATTGGGAAAAAAGCAAAGGTTTTGAGCATAGATATTAAATTACGGGGGTGATTATTTGTTTTCTGCTTTTCTTGATTTAATTTCGTATCTATATTATTTCACACTGCATATTAGCAACCCTTCTTCATTTCCTCTTCCCTTAAGTATAAAAGAGGAAAAAGAGTGCCTTGAAAAAATGCAAGAAGGTGATACATATGCAAAGGATAAGCTTATTAAGCACAATTTAAGATTGGTTGCACATATTATTAAAAAGTATTATTCAAACTACGCAGAACAGGAGGACTTAATTTCCGTTGGCACTATCGGCCTTATAAAAGGTATAAATTCTTTTGACCCATCAAAAGGAACGAGACTTGCAACGTATGCTGCTAGGTGCATCGAAAATGAAATACTTATGTATTTTAGAAGCAGGAAAAAGTCTTCGCAGGATGTTTACATAAATGACCCTATTGATATTGATAGCGAGGGAAATCCTTTAACCCTTATGGATATTATTTGTGTAAACGACAACATAGCGGATGATTTGGATTTAAAAATCAAATCTGAACAATTGCTTGAATATGTAGGGCGACTTTCTGATGTGCGTGAAAAGAGCATAATTATAATGAGATACGGGCTTTTTGACAGAGTTCCAATGACTCAACGCGAAATTGCTAATATGCTTGGCATTTCTCGCTCATATGTATCTCGTATTGAAAAGAAAGCATTGCAACGGCTAAAAAAAATGTTTGATAGATAACAAAAAGGTGGCAGAAATTCATCTGCCACCTTTTGTTTATATTTTAAAGTAAATAAAGTACAAATATGAAGTGTAAAATACTGCCTGCGAGTACAAACATATGAAATGTTGAGTGCATATATCTTGTTTTTTTACCAATCCCATAAAGTATTGCACCTATAGTATATAAAAATCCACCGCAAAACAAATACCAAATTGACCTTGGATTTACCACCTGTAACATAGGTTGGGTAGCAATAACTATGCACCAACCCATTCCAAGATAGCATATCATTGAAAATATTTTGAATTTTTTTAGGTCTATTGAATTAAGAACAACTCCTAAAATTGCTATTCCCCAAACTACTCCAAAGATCGTCCATGCAAGAACTAGATTACTCTGCCTTACAGCACACAATGTTATTGGAGTATATGTTCCTGCAATAAATAAAAATATTGAACAATGATCAATAACCTGAAAAATTTTTTTGCTCATCTTTGATGGAGGCAACGCATGATAAACACTAGACATTGTGTATAGTATAATCATTGTTGCTCCATAAATTGCCCCACTTACAATACCCCAAACATTTTGGTGGCTTACCGCAACAATTATGCACACTACAAGTGCTGCCACAGCAAACACACACCCAACAATGTGTGAGGTCGCATTAAAAATTTCTTCTCCCCTTGTATAATCCGGGAGTTCTCTGTCTTGTAATTTAGTTCTTTTCATATTATACACCCGATTTTATTGGTATGTTGTTATGTATTGTAACTCAAATATATTGATAAAACATGAACATTATAAAAACAAAAAAAGACAACAGTAAAAAACTGTTGTCTTAATAGGGTAATTTAAAATTATTTCATCATACTTGCAACTTCATCAGCGAAATTGTCTTCTTTTTTCTCAAGTCCTTCGCCCTTTGCAAATCTTGTAAAGCCGAGAACTTTGATTTCAGAACCAAGCTGTGCTGCAGTATCCTTAACATACTTTGCAACTGAGCTATGGTCTGTACTCTTAACAAACTCCTGCTCCATAAGACAAACTTCTTTGCAGAACTTTGCGATTTTACCAGAAACAATTCCCTCAAGAACCTTTTCAGGCTTATTCTTCATCTTTTCATCCTCTTTGATTTGTGCAATAAGGATCTCTTTTTCGTGCTGAATTGTCTCCTGTGGAACAGCTGACTCATCAAGGAACTGTGGATTCATAGCAGCAATCTGCATTGCAATATCTCTGCCCATTGCCTTAAACTCTTCCACATTTGCTGTCTTGTCATCTGTATCAAAGCGAACCATAACACCAACTGAGCCACCACCGTGAACGTAAGATGCTACTGTTCCCTCTACACGCTCAAAACGGCGAATTTTAAGGTTCTCACCAATTGAAAGAATTTTATCCTGAAGATTTTCAATAACTTTTCTATCACTGCCAAAAAGATTCTGCTCAAGAAGAGCATCAACATCAGCAGGATTATTCTGTGCAATTGTCTTTGCAACATCAAGAACAAAGCTCTGGAACTCTGCGTTCTTTGCTACGAAGTCTGTCTCGGAGTTAACCTCAACAATAACGCCAATTTTCTTGTCTTCGTCATTATAAGCAAGAACAACGCCCTCTGCCGCAATTCTGCCTGCCTTCTTTGTTGCTGCTGCAAGACCCTTTTCTCTCAAAAAGTCAATTGCCTTATCCATATCGCCATCTGATTCTACCAGTGCTTTTTTGCAATCCATCATACCGACTCCAGTCTTTTCGCGAAGAGCCTGAACGTCTTTTGCGGTGAATGCCATAAAAATTCCTCCTGTATATAAAAAACTATATTTTACTTAATAAGCCCGCGCAATTAAGCACGGGCTTTTCATTTATAATTACTCAGCTGCCTGCTCTGTTTCTTTTGTTGCTTCTTCTTTTGCTGCCTGCTCGCCCTGTCTGCCTTCAAGTACAGCATCTGCCATTGCTGCTGTGATAAGTCTAACAGCACGAATAGCATCATCGTTACCTGGGATTACATGGTCAATTTCATCTGGGTCACAGTTTGTATCAACAATAGCAACAATTGGAATACCAAGCTTCTTTGCCTCTGCAACAGCTATTCTCTCCTTGCGAGGGTCAACAATAAACATTGCTGCCGGTTGACGCTTCATCTCTGTGATTCCACCCATAAACTTCTCAAGCTTTTCGATTTCGAGTTTGAGCTTAATTACCTCTTTTTTAGGAAGAAGCTCAAAAGTACCGTCTGCTTCCATAGCCTTAAGCTGTGAGAGTCTCTTGATTCTACGCTGGATTGTTTTAAAGTTTGTAAGCATACCGCCGAGCCAACGAGCGTTAACGTATGGCATTCCACAACGAAGTGCTTCTTCACGAACTGAATCCTGAGCCTGCTTCTTTGTTCCTACAAAAAGAATGTCCTCACCCTGAAGAGAAAGGTCACGAACGAACATGTAAGCATCCTCGAGCTTCTTAACTGTCTTCTGAAGGTCGATGATGTAGATACCGTTACGCTCTGTGAAGATGTACTCGTTCATTTTTGGGTTCCATCTTCTTGTTTGGTGTCCAAAATGAACACCTGCCTCAAGCAATTGTTTCATTGAAACTACTGACATAATAAAAATCCTCCTTAGTTTTACCTCCGCACAGCTTGTAAAGCCTGAAACATCGCAACCTTATGTGATGCACCGACAGACTAAATACTATGCGTGTGATTTGCCACGAAATTATATCACAAATTAATGATAATTTCAAGTATTTTTTTAATACATATAAATCACTTGTCAAAAAGGCTATTTTGCAAATTAAAAAGTTCTGATTTTCTTGCTTTTTCCGCCTGCTCGTCAAGCGTTATTTTTCCACTGCTATCAATAAGTAATATACTTCCCTCTTTAACATTTCTTGGCAATTTAACAAGCGGTATATCAAGCATCGTGCCATCATCTTTTTCGCAAACTGCAAAGTTTAATTCAATTCTATCTACTGAAAGCTTTTGCATCACGACGACTCCTTTTGGGTTGAAATTATTAGCTTATCACCATCGCTGCCAACCACTATCGTTCCGCATTCATCTGTTCTCTTATAATTTATATTGTATGTTTTTAGTGAATTCAAAGTTTCACTATGAGGATGACCATATGAATTATCTTTACCACAAGATATTATTGCAATACTTGGTTTTACAGCCTTTAAAAACACTTCAGAATTAGATGTGTTACTGCCGTGATGTCCAAGTTTTAATACATCTGCTGTAACATCATAACCATTATTTAGTATTTCCTGTTCTATAATAGCTTCTGCATCTCCCATAAACAAAAAGTCTGTGTTTTTATATTTAAGTTTGATAACAACTGACATGTTGTTAAGGTCTTTAGGCTGTTGTGAAGGAGAAAGCACCTCAAAGCTTACATCTCCCATTGTATATTGTGCATCTTTTTCTGCCGCAATAACATTTGCTCCCGATGTTTTAACAGCATTTAAAAAGTTTTCATATCCTTTGGTTGTTGGCATATTTATTTTAGAAAGCTTTGGCATAATTACATTTTTAATATTAAGCCCCTCAATAACCTGTGGCATACTTCCTATATGGTCAGAATGTGGATGAGTGGCAACAAGATAGTCTATTGTATCTACGCCCTGATTTTTTATATAACTTAATATTTTTTTATCGTTACCCTTTTCTCCTGCGTCAATAAGCATCGTGCCACTATTAGACTTGATAAAGATACAGTCACCCTGACCGACATCAATATAGTGAACTGACAAGGATTGAACATCCGCATTTTTATCAGTGTTTAAATTGGCGTTTTCATATGCATCGTCCCATGTTGGAATGCCAAATGGCAAATTAAGGGTAGGAACAATAGAAATGATAATTATAACGGCAAAAACTATTAGTGATACTATCCACTTTGAGCTACCTTTTACGTTTTTTGCCATTAACTTCACCCCTGTTATCATTTCTTGATAGTTGAGTTCTATTTTTATTATTATAGTTATTCTGCGGTCTTATAAGGCATTTATCTGAGGTTCCTATCAAATCTGTTCTGCCTGCCTTTTGCAACGCTTCCGTTACTATCTTTTGATTGTTTGGATTAAAGTACTGCAAAAGTGCTCTCTGCAACGACTTTTCATGAGAAGTTTTTGCAACATATACAGGCTCCATTGTGTATGGGTCAAGTTCCGTATAAAACATACAAGTCGAAATTGTTCCAGGCGTTGGATAAAAATCCTGAACCTGCTCTGGGCGTATCTTTTCTCTTTTCAAAAATTGTGCAAGTTCAATTGCATCAGAAAGTTCACATCCGGGATGAGAAGACATAAGATATGGAACCAAATACTGCTCCTTACCTATACTTTTTGTCAACTCGAAATATCGCTTAGAGAAGCGAAGATAGGCTTCAATATGTGGCTTACCCATTTTATCAAGAACCTGTGCAGAACAATGTTCTGGTGCAACTTTTAACTGGCCACTTACATGATGTTCAACAAGCTCTTTAAAAAACTTTTCATTATTATCTGCAAGCATATAATCATAGCGTATTCCCGAACGGATAAACACCTTTTTAATTTTTGGTAACGCACGAAGTTCACGAAGTATTTCGATATACTCACTGTGGTCTGATTTTAATTGTTTACATGGAGTTGGAGCAAGGCACTTTTTCCCCTTGCACAATCCGCTTTTAAGTTGATGCTCACATGATGGATTGCGGAAGTTTGCAGTAGGTCCTCCAACATCATGAATATAACCTTTGAAGTTTGGCTTTTGAGTAAGCTTTTTTGCCTCTTCAATTATTGATTCTTTACTGCGTGATGTAATAAACCTGCCCTGATGAAAAGCAAGAGAACAGAAATTGCAGGCACCAAAACATCCCCTGTTATGAGTGATTGAAAACTCAACTTCTTCAATTCCTGGAACGCCACCAAGCTTTTCATATGATGGATGATATGCCCTCTCATATGGCAAGGAATAAACCCAATCAAGTTCTGATTGAGTAAGAGGTGGCATTGGAGGATTTTGCACCAACATTTTTGCCCCGTGGCGTTGTTTTATAAGTTTTCCCCTGATATGGTCTTGCTCATCTTGCTGAATTCTGCACGCTTTTGCATATTCTTTTTTGCTTTTTACAGAATTCTCATAACTTGGACACTCTGCACCCATAAATGGAGTATCTTGAACATCAACAGAATAACAAGTTCCTCTGATATCTGTTATGCTAGAAATTGGTTCACCTTCTGCAAGTCTTTTTGCAATCTGTATTGTTTGATTTTCGCCCATTCCGTATGAAATTAAATCCGCCTTTGATTCAAATAATATCGACGGTTTTATCTCGTCTGCCCAGTAATCATAATGAGCAAAGCGACGTAACGAGGCTTCAAGTCCACCAATAATTATTGGAACATCTCCATACGCCTGTCTTATTAAATTACAATATACTATTACTGCCCTATCAGGTCTTTTGCCCATTTTTCCGCCTGCTGTATATGCATCTTTGCTACGAGGCTTTTTTGCAACTGTGTAATGTGCAACCATTGAGTCTATGTTGCCTGATGATACAAAAAAACCAAGCTTTGGGCAACCAAATTGCTCGAAGTCCACAGTAGAATTACAGCGTGGTTGTGATAAAACAGCCACCCTGTAACCGCAGGCTTCAAGCACTCTTGTTATTATTGCCGTTCCAAAGCTAGGATGGTCAACATAAGCATCGCCTGTGACATATACAAAATCGACACTACTCCATCCTTTTTCCTGTATTTCTTGTTTTGTTGTCGGCAAAAAGTTATTCATTTATTTATTCCTGTTCTTCGTCTTTATATGTTGCAGGTGCAACATCAGATGACAATGCATTCATTTCAAACCACTGTTGCTTTGTTATCAATAGCTTGCGTGGCTTGCTTCCCTCAAACGGACCTACAATACCTCTTTCTTCCAATTCATCAATTATTCTTGCCGCACGAGCGTAACCGACCTTTAAACGCCTTTGAAGAAGTGTTGTTGATGCTTGTCCTGCCTCAATCACCGCTTCAATAGCCTTTGGTAAAAGCTCATCAGAGTCATTATCTCCATCTCCAGTTGAAATTGATGCTGAACCTTTTTTGCCACTTGCTGTAGCCGCTTGGCGTTCAATTTCCTGTACAACCTCTTCGTCGTAAGCTGATTTTTCTTGATCTTTTATGAAATTTACAACTGTTTCTACTTCTTTATCAGAAGTGTAACAGCCTTGAATTCTAACTGGCTTTGCAGTGCCTACTGGATAAAACAGCATATCACCGTTACCAAGAAGCTTTTCAGCTCCAACCATATCGAGTATTGTTCTGGAGTCAACCTGTGATGATACAGAAAGTGCAATACGGCTTGGAATATTTGCTTTGATAATACCTGTAATAACATCAACAGACGGACGCTGTGTAGCAATTACAAGGTGAATGCCTGCGGCACGAGCCATCTGTGCCAAACGACAAATTGAATCCTCAACTTCGTTTGGTGCAGCCATCATAAGGTCTGAAAGCTCATCAATAAATATTAAAATTTGAGGCATTTTTTGTACATCTGGTTTGTCCTTTATAGCATCATTATAACCTGAAATATCACGAACATTATTGTCTGAAAAAGTCTTGTATCTATTCAGCATTTCCTTAACGGCCCAGCCAAGTGCACCAGATGCCTTACGGGGGTCTGAAACAACCGGTGTAAGCAAGTGAGGAATACCATTATAAACTGTAAATTCAACCTGCTTAGGGTCAATCATTACAAGCTTTACTTCGTCTGGCGTGGCATTATAAAGTATGCTTAAAATCATCGAATTAAGGCAAACTGACTTACCAGAGCCTGTTGTACCTGCAATCAAAATATGAGGCATCTTTGCAAGGTCTGCACATATCATCTTACCAGCAATATCACGACCCAAAGCAACATTGAGTTTGCTCTTTGCAACCTTGTATTGTGGCTCTTCGATAAGCTCACGCAGTGTTACCATTGATTTAACTTTGTTTGGAACTTCGATTCCTACTGCTGCCTTGTTTGGAATTGGTGCTTCAATACGAACACCAGACGCCGCAAGGTTTAGTGCAATATCATCAGCGAGACCTGTAATCCTGCTTATTTTCACACCTGCAGCTGGAGCAAGTTCATAGCGAGTAACAGTTGGACCTCTTGAAATATCTACTATTTTGGTTTCTACTCCAAAGCTTTTAAGTGCATCCACCAATTTTTCTGCATTCTGTTTTAATTCTTCGCTGAAATTTGCATTTGAAGATGCCTTTGGTGGAGCAAGACATTCTATAGAAGGCAACTTATAGTTTTGATTGTTTATATGCTCTAAATGTCCATCATTTAAAATATTTACTGGAGGTGCTTCGTCCTTCGTAGTTGCAACAACCGCAGATGCTACCGCAACAGGAGCCGCCGCTTTTTTGATTATATCGTCAAGCAAAACAGGCTTTACATCTGGCTCAGGCTCTGTTTCTACAACAGGTGGAGCTAATGGAGGCTCTGAATCAACCTCAACATCAAATTTTGCTTTTCTTCCTCTTTTGGGTGGAGCTTCAACATCCTTTATAGTTTCAGCAGGAGGACCAAGGTTAACATCTGGATTAAATTTTGCTTTCTCTCTTTTTTCCTCGATTTCTCTTGCAGTTTTTTCAATATAGTCACCAGTAATTTCGCCTGCTTTCTGCACTGGCTTGCGAAATGCGTTATACAGGTTAACAAGCGTTGTACCTGTCATTATCATTATAGATACAAAAATGAGCAAAACGATTGTTATGCTTGCTGTGATTTTTTCTGGGAAAAGTTTTAAAATCGCACTGCCAATTATTGCGCCTATAGCACCACCGTTTTTTGTGCTTAGTCCCATATCATAGGCATCTGCTATGCTTTCAAAATAACTTGACGGTACCGACTCGCTTGAAAATATAAAAATTGCTCCGCAAATAAGTGATGTGAGCAAAAATGCCTCTCCAACCTTATATCCTATATTATCCGTTGGCTTGTCCAGTGCTGCCATAATAGAAATATAAAACAATATAATTGGCCATATAAAAGCACAAAATCCTAATACACCAAAAAGAACCTCACGCATAACAGCCCATGCGTTGCCTCCTTCTATGAGACAAACGCATAGGGTAAATATTGCAACAGCAAAAATGACAACAGCCCAAATCTGTCTTTTGGCCTTTATCTTTTGCTCGTTTTGTATGTACATTTTTCCATTCTGCGTGTTTCTTCCCTTAGCTGCTGGACTTTTACTTTTTTTTGAAGAAGATGGCTTTTTCTTAGTGGCATTTGCCATTTCACTATCACTCCGTAAAATATGTTTATAGACTAAATTTTAACCTCTAAAAATTTCAACCAATCCTGCTACTATTACTGAAACACCAAGTACTAAGCAATAATAACCAAAAAACTTAAACTTATCTGTTTTTACAAGCCATTCAAGAGCTTTAATTGCACCAAAGCCAACAACAGCTGATGTAATTATCCCTAAAATTATTGGCATAAAATTTAAATTTACACCTGTTTCAGCAACATCTTTTAATTCTACAAGGTTTGCTGCAAGGATTGCCGGTGTTCCAAGAACAAATGAGTAACGAACCATGTAATTTTTTGAAACTCCACAAAGCATACCTGTTGAAATAGTTGAACCAGAACGAGAAATTCCTGGAAAACCTGCTGCTAATGCCTGTGCAAAACCAACTGCAACAGCATCCTTTGTTTCTACAAATGGTCTTGAATTTTTATTTTTATTAGCTACGTATGTACCAAACAGCAACAAGAATGCCGTGAAGAGGAAGCAAAATCCTTCAACAATTATATCATCATCCTCTGAAAAACGACCAAGAACATCCATTATTCTTGTGTCTGCTCCAACTGGGATAACCAAAATCAAAAGTGGTAAACATGAAACAATAAGCATAAAAAGCATACGGCGTGTTTCGCCCATATCTTTAAAACTAAACTTGCGTGCAAATATATCTTTTATTGTTCTACCAAGCTCTAAAATAAGCTCCCAAAAAGTCTTGTAGTATACAAATATGACCGAAGCAAGAGTACCAATATGTAAAAACACTGACATGGTCAAAGAACCTTCTCCGCCTATGCCCATAAAGTGCTGAAACACTGAAAGATGTCCACTGCTCGATACGGGTAAAAACTCCGTGGCTCCTTGAACAATACCAAGGACTATTGCATTTAAAATATTCATTTGTAAATTTCCTCCAAATTAAAATAGTTAAAAACATTAGTAAAAAACAATAACCTGTCAATTACCTGCAAAACAATAATATAACAGGTTATTGTTAAATTTAAAATTTATAAAATCTTAAAATTTTATTAAATTTCTTCCTGTGCCTTTTCGTCCTCATTATTTTTGGGTTCTTCTTTTTCTATATATTTTTTACTTCTTTTCTCCTTTGGATTTGTTTCAATCATATCATAAAGACATGTAAGCGCATCTGAAAGGCTACCAATACTGTCAATAAGACCTTCCTCTACAGCATTATCTCCATCAAGAACAGTGCCAACATCCATAATAAGTTCGCCTGTTTTAAGCAGGAGTTCTCTAAATCTTTCAGGTTTCATCTCTGAGTTTTTAGATACAAATCGGATAATTCTCTCCTGCATTTTATCAAAATATGAAAGAGTTTGAGGTACACCCAAAACAAGCCCGTTCATACGCACTGGATGAATTGTCATTGTTGCAGAGGGAGTTATAAAAGAATGCTTTGCCGATACAGCAAGAGGAACACCAATTGAATGACCTCCTCCAAGCACTAAAGACACTGTTGGTGTTTTCATACCCGCCACAAGTTCTGCAATTGCAAGACCTGCTTCAATATCACCGCCAACTGTATTGAGAATTATTATAAGCCCTTCAATTTCTTCACTTTCTTCGATTGCAACAAGCTGTGGAATAACATGCTCATACTTGGTTGTTTTTGTCTGCGGAGGTGAAATATAGTGACCTTCTATTTGACCTATAATTGTCAAGCAGTGTATAAAATGCCCATCCTTTTCGACTGTAATTGAACCTGATTCAGATATTTGTTTTAACTTTTCATCTTCACAATCTTCCGAGCTTTCCTGCTCATCTCTATCAGGATCAATTCCTGGTGGTATACCAAATGGAGTTGTAGGTGCTGTAAAATCTGTAAATTTGCTTAATTTTCGTTTAGCCATAAATGTACCTCCGTTCGTTTTGTTGTTACTATTGTTTCCAAAACCCAGCACATCTATGAGTTGTTTTTAATTTTCGGATTATTATACCATTTTTTATTAAGAAGAGCAATATATATGAACCAAAACAATTACTTTTTGGTATTATATACAACTTATAATTACAAAATGTTAATTTGATTGACAAAAACTTTTCAATGTTATAAAATGAAGTTTGTTAAAAAAATGAAAAAGTTCTTTAGGAGGATGAACAATTTGGGATATACTATTGCTCAAAAAATAATTAAAAACCATCTTGTATGCGGTGAAATGGTTGCAGGTAACGAGATCGGTATTAAAATAGACCAGACTCTAACTCAGGATGCTACAGGAACAATGGCATATCTTGAGTTTGAAGCAATGGGTGTCGAGCGTGTAAAAACTGAACTTTCTGTTGCTTATATTGACCACAACACATTACAAACAGGCTTTGAAAACGCTGATGACCATAGATTTATTCAAAGTGTTGCTAAGAAAAGAGGCATTCGTTTTTCCCGTCCTGGAAACGGAATTTGCCATCAGGTTCATCTTGAGCGTTTTGGTATCCCTGGCAAAACACTTATCGGTTCAGACAGCCACACTCCAACAGGTGGAGGCATGGGTATGCTTGCTATAGGTGCAGGCGGTCTTGATGTTGCTGTTGCTATGGGTGGCGGAGCTTACTATATAACTATGCCAAAAATGGTTCGTGTAAACCTTGTTGGCAAGCTTAATCCTTGGGTTGCTGCAAAAGATGTTATTCTTGAAGTTTTGCGTGTTATGTCCGTTAAGGGTGGCGTTGGCAAAGTCATTGAATATGGTGGTGAAGGAGTTAAAACTCTCTCTCTTCCAGAGCGTGCAACAATAACAAACATGGGTGCTGAACTTGGAGCTACAACCTCTGTTTTCCCATCTGATGAAATTACTCGTGAATTTCTCAAAGCACAGGGTCGTGAAAATGACTGGTGTGAGCTTTTGCCTGATGCTGATGCAGTTTATGATGAGGTTATTGAAATAGACCTCTCTACTCTTGCTCCAATGGCTGCTATGCCACATATGCCTGACAACGTTAAATCAGTTACTGAAATTGGCAACATTGCAATTGATCAGGTTTGTATTGGATCATGCACCAACTCTTCACTTTCTGATATGCTCAAGGTTGCTGCTATTCTTAAGGGCAAAAAGGTTGCTCCAAATGTAAGCCTTTCAATTGCTCCTGGTTCTATGCAGGTTCTTAACATGCTTGCACTTAACGGTGCATTGTCTGACATGATTGCTGCTGGTGCTCGAATTCTTGAGTCTGCTTGCGGTCCATGCATCGGTATGGGTCAATCACCTAATTCTAATGGTGTATCATTACGTACATTCAACAGAAACTTCGAAGGCCGTTCAGGCACTGCAGATGCAGGAATTTACTTAGTAAGCCCCGAGGTTGCTGCTGTTTCTGCTATTACAGGCGTTTTTACTGACCCACGCACACTTGGCGATGCTGCAAAAATCGATATGCCAACAAAATTTGTAATAAATGATAATATGATTGAGTTGCCAGCAAGCCAAGAAGAAGCAAAAAATGTTGAGGTTGCTTATGGTCCAAACATTAAGCCTTTCCCCACTTCTGTTGCTCTTGGCGAAAGCGTTTGTGCAAAGGCTATTCTTAAAGTTGGTGACAATATTACAACCGACCATATTATGCCCGCTGGTGCAAAGATTTTGCCTTATCGTTCAAACATACCTTTCTTATCACAATTCTGCTTCAAGCAGTGTGATGATCACTTTGCAGAGAACTGTAAAGCTGAGGGTAAGGGCATTATAATTGGTGGTGCAAACTATGGACAAGGTTCTTCTCGTGAACACGCTGCTCTTGTTCCTCTTTATCTTGGAATAAAGGCTGTTATAACAAAGTCATTTGCAAGAATCCATTGTGCAAACCTTATTAACGCTGGTATTCTTCCATTTACCTTTGCAAACGTGGAGGATTATGAGAAGATTTCTCAAGGCGACGAGCTTTGCTTGCCAGATGTTCGTAATTTAATCGAAAATAACTCCCCTGTTGTTTTAAAGAATATCACTAAAAACGAAGAATATTCTCTCTGCTATGAATTTTCTAAGAGACAGAAGGATATTTTGCTTGCAGGTGGATTGCTTAACTATACAAGAGAGAGTATATAACGAAATTCAGAAAGGAAAATGTGAAAAATGCGTGAAATAGAAATAAAAAATGCGGTTGAAAAATTTGAAGCACTTGTTCGCTCTCAGCTTGAGCGTTCAGACACCATCAAGGCACAAAAAGACTTTGTAGACTTTGATGCTCTTGATAAAATTGTAATAGGTGTATGTGGCGGTGACGGAATAGGTCCTATTATTACAAAAGAGTCTGCTCGTGTTCTTGAGTACATGCTTAAAAACGATGTTGATGCAGGCAAAGTTGAGTTTAAAGTTATTGATGGACTTACCATTGAAAACCGTGCAAAGGTTATGAAAGCTATTCCTGACGATGTTCTGGAAGAACTTAAGTCATGTCATGTTATCCTTAAAGGACCAACAACAACACCACAAGCTGGTGATAATTGGCCAAACATTGAAAGTGCTAACGTTGCAATGCGTAAGGCTCTTGACTTATTTGCAAATATTCGTCCTGTTCGTGTTCCTGAGCAAGGAATTGATTGGACTTTCTTTCGTGAAAACACTGAGGGTGCTTATGCAGTTGGTTCTCTTGGCGTAAATGTTACTGAAGATCTTGCACTTGACTTTGTTGTTACAACTTCCGAGGGATGCGAGAGAATTGCAAAGCTTGCTTATGACTATGCAAGAAAGAACAAAAAAGAGCGAGTTTCTATTATAACAAAGGCAAACATTATCAAAACCACTGACGGAAAGTTCCTTAACATATGTAAAAATATCGGTAAGGACTATCCAGAAATCATAACTGATGAGTGGTATGTAGATATTACCACTGCTAAACTTATTGATGAAAAGCGTCGTAAAGACTTTAAGGTTTTTGTTTTACCAAACCTTTATGGCGATATCATAACTGACGAAGCTGCAGAGTTTCAGGGTGGCGTTGGCACTGCTGGTAGTGCCAATATTGGTAAGCGTTACGCTATGTTTGAGGCAATTCATGGTTCTGCTCCACGAATGCTCAAAGAAGGTCGGGGAGATTATGCAGACCCCTGTTCTATGCTTCGTGCTTCTGCTATGCTCTTATCTCATATTGGAAGACAGGACAAGGCAGATTTGCTTGAAAGAGCTTTGGATATTTGCATGTATGAAGAAAAATCATTAACTATTACAGGTCGTGAAAACGGTTGTACTTGCCGTCAATTTGGCGACTATTTAATGGATACTGTTAAGAAAATCGACGCTAAATAAAATTGTTATTAAGGGGTTTTAGTATATGGCAACGAACAAGTATATTTCTATGTCGGTTATTAAAAGGCTCCCTCGCTACTATCGTTTTCTTCACAATTTAAAAAATGATGGTATAACTCGTATTTCTTCAAAGGAACTGTCAAACAGAATGGGTCTTACTGCTTCTCAAATCAGGCAGGATCTTAACTGCTTTGGTGGATTTGGTCAACAAGGCTATGGATATAATGTTGAAAGCCTTCATGATGAGATTGGTAAGATACTTGGTGTTGACAGAGGATTTAAAATGATTCTTGTCGGTGCTGGTAATCTTGGACACGCTATCGCTACCCATATGTCCTTTGAAAGCCGTGGATTTGAACTTATCGGTATTTTTGATAAAAACCAAGCAATAATAGGTGAAATGATTAAGAATATTCCTATTCGTAGCATTGATGTTCTTGATGATTTTTGCAAAGAAAATCTTCCTGTTGTTGCAGCTCTTTGTATACCATCAAGTCAGAGTGAAGAAATTATTGACCAACTTGTTGGCCTTGGGATAAAAGGCTTTTGGAACTTTACTCACTTTGACATTTCTGCAAAATATCCCGACATTGCCGTTGAGAATGTCCATTTAAGCGACAGTATTATGACATTAAGCTATCAAATTATGAATAAAATTTGATTTTAGGTGTGTTAAGTATGAAACAAATTCTTGATATCAAGCCACTTGATATCATTCCATTTCCAAAGGGCTTTATCATAGTCAAAGTTGACGGCCGAGATTCTCAAGGTAATTTAAAAATAACTTTTTTAGCTTTTGACATATCCTCTAATCAACTTACACATAGCACTAAAAGTGTTTATCTTTTAAGTAAGTTTGGCCCTGCTTTTAAACCTATTTCAGAGCAAATTGGCGATTATATTTCTTGTGCTGTTGGAATTTTGCCGAGCAAAAGGATTCATGTTGTTTATCCAACTGGCGAAATGGGCACCTTTGATGTTGACGGCACTCTTTTATGGACAGGCGATTTGTTATATCATGACTCCCCTGTTCGCTCAATTGCTGTTGATGAAAAATTTATTTGGTGCACTGTTCCAAAGCACAATTCTATTATCCGCTATTCTCCAACGCTTAAAAAAGTTGATTTCAGAATTGGCGGCGAAAAATCAAGCGTATTTGGAAAACCTATGTCCATTTCCAAAATCAATAATTATCTATATGTTTGCAATAAAGACTCTCATAGCATAAGCCAAGTTAATCTTGAAAATTTTGTTGTAAGCGAATACAAGAAATTTGACGAGCCCGTTTTGAGATATATTAACATTCAAGATGTTGAAGTGGTTGTCCTCTCATCTGGCATTTATATCTTATAATTATATTAAATTACAAGTTTAATAATGTTTATGACAAGCTACAAAAAAGAGACGGTTTTTTCTCCGTCTCTTTTTTTGTTTATTCTAATAAATAATATATTTATTCAGTAATTGAGTTATAATATATTTCGCTATAACCAAAAACAAAATAATATTTTTTAAAGGGAGATGATTTTCATGGAGGCAGTTAGGAAATATCCGAATGTATTTATTCACGGTATGCTTGGTTGGGGTGAGAGAGAAAAAATGTATGATGTATTCCCATACTGGGGAATGATTTGCGGCTCACTTGTTGACAAGCTTGGTGAAAAGGGCTATGAAAGTTACGCTGTAAAAGTTGGTGCAATTGCAAGTGCATGGGACAGATCTTGTGAGCTATATGCTCAACTGACGGGCACAACAGTTGACTATGGTAAAGCTCACTCTGAAAAGTATGACCATGCTCGATTTGGAAGAACTTTTGAAAAACCGTTGTTTGAAGGTTGGGGCAAACCTGATGAAAACGGTTTTTTAAATAAGATTAATCTTTTGGGCCACAGCTTTGGCGGAGCAACAATGAGAATGTTTGTTGAGCTTTTGACAAACGGCAGTAAGGAAGAAAAGGACGCGACGGACAAGAAAGACCTTTCCCCTCTTTTTGCTGGTGGACACGGTAATTGGGTTCACAGCCTTACAGCTATTTCTGCTCCGCATAACGGATCAACTATTTTTTATGCACTACCAAAGACAATGAATTTTGCAAGATATTCTACTTTTACGCTTGGTAACATTTTAGGCAACTCAAATTCAAATAAATCCTATGACTGGTGTTTGGAGCAATTTCGTCTTTCTTCATTGCCTTACACAGAGCCACAATATGGTAATATGCTTAACACTGTAGGTATAAAAAAAGCCGTTGACTCAAATGATCATTTGTGGTATGACCTCACTCTTCATGGAGCAAAAGAGCTTAATGAAAAAATTACTTGCTGTAAGAATACATATTATTTCTCTATTGCAGGTCAAATGACTGACGAAGATATGCTAACAGGTCATCACTCACATTCAAAGGGGATGTTCCCTTTGCTTTGGCCTCTTGCATCGGCAATGGGAAAATATGACCATAACGATGTTAATGATATTCATATCGATTCTAGCTGGTGTGCAAACGATGGATGTCTTAACACTGTCTCTGGACTTCATCCTGAGAACGAGCCTTTTGTTAACTATAAGGATGTTTGCGGACAGAAAATCAAAAAAGGTATTTGGCATGTTTTACCTATTGAGCAAGCTGACCATGGAAAAATAATCGGTGGTTCATTGCAGTTCATAGGACGAAGCAAAGAGTTTGTAAACTATTATTTAAAGCACATTGAAATGGTCAATTCTTTGGCATAATTAAATAACACAAAGGCTGTGGTACTATATGTATCACAGCCTTTTATATAACATTTTAAAAATAATAAGTGCCTAATTAAGTAACTTGCGGTAAAGGATTAAATTCGTTACCGTGCACTAAACTTTACTATCGCTGTATTTTCAATGCGAATTTTCAAAGGGTGCTATCCTTATTAGGCTACTTTAATTATATTATTATTTGCTCTTATCTAAATCTGCTTGACGAATAGCTACGCGACGAATTTTTCCGCTTGTTGTCTTTGGCAACTCATCAATAAACTCAATAATTCTTGGATATTTATAAGGAGCTGTTTCATTTTTAACAAAAGTCTGAATTTCTTTTATAAGCTCGTCTGACGGCTTAAATCCAGGGCGAAGAACTATTGTAGCTTTAACTAAATTTCCTCTTATTGTATCTGGCACACCTGTTACAGCACATTCTAAAACTGATGGATGCTCCGCAAGAACACTTTCAATTTCAAATGGACCTATACGATAACCAGATGATTTTATAACATCGTCTGTTCTGCCAACATACCAGTAGTAACCGTCCTCATCCTTCCACGCAGTATCGCCTGTATGATAAAATCCATCGTGCCAAGATTCCTCTGTTTTTGCTTCATCATTATAATATCCTGTAAAAAGTCCAATAGGTGCTTCAGGCTCTGTTCTTACAACTATTTCACCTGTAGTTCCAGGAGGAACAGGCATACCATTTTCATCAACTATCTGAACATCATAATGTGGTACAGGTTTGCCCATTGAGCCTGGCTTTGGTGTCATTCCAATAAGATTGGCAATCAA